>Ga0065711_1044827_pt1 | contig 13860 bp, 5 predicted proteins | sample Hoacrofraction12_FD_59098 | JGI IMG/M metagenome (GOLD analysis project Ga0065711, IMG submission 59098) | Hoatzin crop microbial communities from Cojedes, Venezuela - Epithelial fraction 12 v2 (version 2) | ecosystem: Host-associated > Birds > Digestive system > Esophagus > Crop | place... | reverse complement strand
GAAACATAAGAAGTTCCATCTGAACATGAGGAAGAACTTCTTCCCTCTGAGGGTGACGGAGCACTGGAACAGGCTGCCCAGGAAGGTTGTGGAGTCTCCTTCTCTGGAGATATTCAAGACCCGCCTGGAGAAGGTTCTCTACAGCCTACTGTAGGTGACCCTGCTTCAGCAGGAGGGTTGGACTAGATGACCCACAGAGGTCCCTTCCAACCCCTACCATTCTGTGATTCTGTGATTATATCTGGAGAAGACATAAAATCAACTCAAGCACATGGTCATATCTTCCTGATGTATTTATCATTGTCCACCTACTTGCAACTTTGTAGATTAATGAATTTTTAGATGAATGATTTTTCCACTCCTCGTTCATCTAAGCGTTTTAATAATCATTGTATGCTGTGGCACTGTTTTCTACAGTTCATCACTTTGTTTCAATATTTTTGAAGCTATCAACCAATACTTTATTTTTGATTGTTTCCTACACTTGTGTAATAAGCATTCCTCACCCTCATTTTCCATACTACTCATTGTTTCACAGGCTCCTACCTTTAATTTCCTAGCATGTTTTCCCAAGTCTGATGAGTCTTGGTCTACTTAATCATTCCCTGTGCGGGAGATGCTTTGTTCCTTTGATTATCCTCACCAGCCATGTATCTTTTCCAGCTCTGCTATAACCTTTTCCAATACAAAGGGCAAGAGAGGTCAACACAGCAGAATTGCTGTATCCAATGGAAAAAAAAAACTTCTCATGTGGTTCTTCATTTGTTTTTAATGGCTTCCAGCATGCTACATGCATTTGTGGCCATTGCTGAGAATTGGTCTGATGTTTTCATAGAGCTAACTTCTGTAACTCCAGGATCTCCTTTCTCAGTAAGGGCAGCCAATTCAGAATCTAATCTGTGTAAATTTGGGATTGTTTTTCTCCAAATGCATTTAGATGTAACAAAATTGAGTTTCACCTGCCATTACCCAGTCACCTGGCAGAGAATCATAGAATTATAGAATGGTAAGGGTTGGAAGGGACCTTAAACATCATCTAGTTCCAACCCCGCTGACATGGGCAGGGACACCTTCCACTAGACCAGGTTACTCAAAGCCCCATACAACCAAGCCGTGAAAACTTCCAGTGAGGAGGCAGCCACAACTCCTCTCGGCATCATGCCTTAGCACCCTCACTGTAAAAAAATTTCTTTCTTCATCTAATCTAAATCTACTCATTTTTAGTTTAAAGCCATTACCCTTTGTCCTATCACAACATGCCCTTGCAAAAAGTCCCTCTCCACCTTTCTTGTAGGCCCCACTCAGGTACTGGCAGGCTGCTATAAGGTGTTCCTGGAGCCTTCTCTTCTCCAGGCTGAACAGACCCAACTCTCTCAGCCTTTCCTTATAGGAGAGGTTGCTTCCTCTGGACCCACTCCAGCAGGTCCATGTCTTTCCTGTGCTGAGGGACACATGACTCCAGGTGGGGTCTCACCAGAGCGGAGTAGAGGGGCAGAATCCCCTCTCTTGACCTGCTGGCCACGCTGCTTTTGATGCAGCGCAGGATACGGTTTGTCTCCTGTGCTGTGAGCACACTTTGCCAGCTTTTCATCTACCAGTACTTCTCCTGAGGACTGCTCTCAATCCATTCTCCACCCAGCCTACGTTTGTGCTTGGGATTGCCCTGACCCATGTGCAGGACCTTGCACTTGGCCTTGTTGAACCTCATGAAGTTCACATGGGCCCACCTCTCAAGCCTGTCAAAGTCCCACTGGATGGCATCCCTTCCCTCCAGCCTGCTGACCACACCACACAACTTGGGTGTCATTGGCAAACTTGCTTAAGGTGCACTCAATCCCACTGTCCACGTTGCCCACAAAGATGTTGTGCTGTCCCAACACCGACCCCTGAGGAACGTCACTCGTCACTGGTCTCCACTTGGACATTGAGCAACTGACCGCAACTCTTCAGTGCGACCACTGAGACAATTCCTTGTTCACCGTATGGCCCATCCATCAAATCCATGTCCTCCAATTTAGAGATAAGGATGTAATGCCAGACAGTGTCAACTGCTTTGCTCAAATCCAGGTAGAGACTTGAGCAGTTAAGAGTCCAAGTATTGAGCGATTCTTCCCGAGTAGCTCATTATCACCAAACTACCCTGCCATAATGCACAATAATTTCTAAAACAAACAGAAAAGCACATATCGCAAGATCAAACTATGAATTAATGCTCAGTAAAAAATACAACAATTCTAATCACAATCCTAAACAATTCAGGTTTTTTTTCAGCTAATTAACAGGACAGAAAGGCTCTTAAAAAACATTACAAATCTCACTCAGCTACCGTTCAGTCCTCTCTCCAAAGTGTTAAAAGGAACAGGAATCAGATGTAAAGGAGGAGATACCTGCAGAGGTCACACCATATGGTCATTTTTAAAAAGCCCACACAGGTCCCAACTCTCAATGACTTAAACTCCACTATTCCAAAATACACTAAAGCAGTTTCCAAGCAATAGAGGTTTGTGGTTTTTTTTAATTTTTGTTGTTTTAAACAGACTTCTTCAGAATTTATATTTGAAGATACACATGCATATACACTTAAATAAAATGCAAAAGCATTCTCTTGGTGTTATTGTATCCAGTGTGACTATATTAGAAACTTAAGAAATCTAATTGCAGGACACTACAGATTAATCAATTACACTATTAACAACTGCCTACTCCTCAAAAGACACCAAAACCCACAGATTTAAACCAACTGTACCATGTGGCTTTATTAAGACTGCCAGGACAAACTTTTTTTTTTACTGTTGCAACTTTAGCTTCAAAAAGTTTTACTATTTAATATGCAAAGTAATTTTACAATATTGAGACCATACAATTTCAGTTCGCATCGAGGTAACACTGTCCTCCCTAAGTAAAAGTGCTGTGAAACCACACAATAAAAATTTCTCATGGGATGAACATGAGAACAGCACAATGGCAATAGGGAAGGAATATCAAATTCACTGTCTAGCTCCTATCTCATTTCGGTAAATCTGTGCCTAACATGCCTTTATAATTTCTGTGCAACAATACATCTGCTTAGTGTTTTATGTTCTCTAGATAACACCACTTTCTGCAAGAGTTTATATTACACCAGAGAGCATCATCCTGAATTAATTTTGTTCCCAACCATTTGTGACATTATTAACCAACTGGTTTTCCTGTGCATTGGACAAGAACAAACGTTTTGGACATTAAAGTTTTCGAAACTTCAAACTGTGTGTTTTATAATGGTTTTGTTTGTCTGTTTGTTTGTTTCACTTGAGGCCCATTTTCCTCACTACAGTAAGATATAAAAACACGGTTCATGCAGACATGTCTACAGTTAAATTATTAGTTGATTTAATGTTAAAATTATATTGTGTGGTTTGCAAAGCAGAAAAATCTGTTCAGAGATTGTAAATTTAACAGGCTCAGTTTACATTACGTAGACCCACTGGGTTCCTATTCTTCCCTAAAGCCAAGCTTGCAGAGACTCTTGACATGCTTCAGTTGTCTGTCCTCACCCTGCAGACTGTTATGTCTAAAAACACAGTAACTCTGTTAATGCACATACAATGCCGTAAGTTTGAATGGCCAGGCTAAATTAGCTTAAGACGATATTTGTTACTCTCAGACTCATGTAACTCATCTTTAGTTCCACCGAGAGATTACAAACACATAGTCATGTTCTGGAGCAACAGGCTTATGACAGTGGAGGTAAAATAACATATGAGGCTAGAAAGCACAAAAAATTCTACACTGTTATGCCAACCTCCTGTATCTGCTTTGTTTCCAGAACCAGAATTCAGAAAAATCACCACAAGCCTTTGTGTACATTTTCTTATGATTCTCCCCTCCCCTTTTTTTTTTCCAACAGAGGGAAAAAGCTCTCTAGTAATTGGTAAGTCCAATACTTTTTTAAACTTACCACGTTTTCAGAGTAACAGCAAGGTCTTTTAACAACAGCTAATATTGTTGGGAATAATTAATATGTAGCAGCTTTTAAATTCATCATCTGGCAAAGGGGGTAGGAGAGGAGAAATTGTCTTGTCCCTTGTTCTGAGAGAGATGATAAGTTTTCATTTATTTATCGCTAATTGAGAAACCTAAAGTTGCACTAACAAGAATTGTGTTGATTAGCTGGCCGGTGATGAGCGGAGCATCAAGGCAAAAACGAACACACAAAAATCTGTATTCATACAGGGGTTATTCAACATCTCTTCTCTCCCATTACTTTATTCTGGAGCAAGTTGGTGGTATGCTTCCATGCAGCATGACTAAGGAATCATGTCTGCAGAGGTCTGCTATCCATTCAGACAGATGTCAATGAAGTATTCCATTTGCAGTGTCTCATAAGGGATTTTCAGAGAAGTCCCTCACTGACTGTTCTACAAATTCCAGTAACAGAAATACTGCAGCAAGTTTTCCACTTAAACAGTAGGGCCATATAGTGTCATTAGACAAGGAACACTTAAAATATGACCAATTTCAGCTCTGTGGTTTCAGATCAATACAGTAAGTCTTCAAGGAAGGAATAAGACTCCATGAAAGACTACATTTCATCTTTGCAGATGCAGGGGGATAAAAAAAATAAGAAAAAAAAAAATCAATACGAGAGGTTGTTTTCCAGAATGTTACGAAATGCTACCATCTTACAAGCAATTTTACATGTCTCTTCTGTTACCAGCATCATTCACAGTATGCTGTTCTCCTTAGCCGATTTTATTTAACTTACTGCTGAGTAAGTGGTATTCAAGCTACTCACAGGAAGAAACCATGGAAGCGTCAAAGCAGGTTAAATTCTTGAAATAGCCAGTGGGCTCCCAAGGCTGACAGACTACTGCTTATTTAAGGAACAGAATAATAAGCATAACACATTTATCCATATACATGTTAAACATAGGAAAGTCTTTGATAGCATGATTTTGTTATGAGGTACTGTGGAGAAATTACATACCGTCCCTGAAACAGTCATCTGTCTTCTAAACATACGCTCTCTCCTCTGAAATGTTAATGAGCCTAATTCTAATTAATCTAGAAAGTAACTACAAAGGTTTTATTTCAATGCCTACTGAATGCAGCTACTTAAGTAATTAACAATCTACATGGACTAATAGCTAAAAATATTTAAGGAAATCCTTTAACCCCATCTATACACATAGCACTCAGCACTAAGATGGGTGCAGGACTCCAAGGGAAGAAATTGCTCTGTATTCTGTGTAACGTACAACACACCAAATGGCACAGAAAGAAGACCAGTAAACATTGATTTTGTAGTGACTTCAGGGCAACACACAGCATGAACAAACTGACGCTTAAATCTACATCATAAATGCAGCACTCCAGAAACATGCAAGCGAGCTGTGGAACCAATACCTGAGCAGAAACATGCTTAGAGAAGCTACGTTCGTATCTTCAAGAGAGGTTGCAGTAGCCTGACTAAACGTACTGGCTCATTCAAATCTAAGTCATGTAGCTTTAAACAGGGTAAGGGAGACTAAGCAGTTCTCTGTCAGGCTACACAAGGGTATCAATATGGTTTTCTATCCATAGCAGTATTTCTAAAATTTGTATGAAAAAATATCAAGTTTAAACTCTAGCATAAATACATTCAGTGGCTTTTTGCACATACACAAGTTTATAATGTCACATACCTGCAATATACCTGTGAAGAACATGGATCAAACAGATAGACTCTATCATTTCTGTATTAGAGTGATCCCTATGAATATTTTTAAAATAACTTTCCATCTGAAATACAAAGGCTTCCTCATTTATTTTCCCCGCCTCATATAAACCAATCAGCTATATCCTTGGGACTCCACAGACCCAGGGAGCAGAGGCAGAAGTGTTACTGGACGTTTCCATGCTCGATGGCCATTACTGGTCCGCACTATTAGTACTAACCTGCTCCCATCCCATCATCTCTTGTATTGCTGTGAATCATGACAAGACTCCACAGCCCCAACCTTCCCACTGTTTCAAGTACGGACTCTTTAAAAGATGTGGGAAAATTACTTTCCCCAACAGACTCTGTTTTATTTGATTGTTACTCCATGTTACAAGGCTGCACTTTATAGTCTGTAAAGGTTGTTCTGTTCAGTCAGTGGTTCACAAATTAACCTGTAAAATGGCAAAAAGCTCAATAAAAAATGTTCTTCATTCTAACATCGTAGCCAAAGCTCACAGAGCATAAAAGGGAAAATTTCCACAAAACACCCAAACAAGGAAAGCCACACACACTTTGTTGATCCACTGGTTGCTAGACCACTCAAGGCAAGAGATCTTAAAATTTTATTAGAAAACACCACTCCATCAGCTGGCATTGGTAAATGTTCTTCTTAGACGTTCACTTTCAAAAAAAAATCAAACAATCCCCCTCCCCCACAAAAAACCCACCATACCCAATGGTCACTTCTATGCCAATACAAAGTTTAGCTCTTTAGCAACCACTCATGAAAGATAGCGTCGCTGCATAGTTTTACTCCAATTTTTCTAAAATAAAAAATACTAGTCACAAAACTGTCACCAGAATTGTTAATATGTGAGTCTACCAGACAAAATTCTCAACTACAAGTTACACCAAAGTTTTCGGGTCTAAGTAATCCCTTTATTAAAAAAAAAATAATAATCCAAAGCACTCTAAATTCACGTGGCACAAGCCTGCAGTTAAAACAAACAACTCAAAAATCAAATTTAGAAGGCAAAGCATCTAGTGAATGCTTTAACTACTACCCTACACAAAACTGTGTCTGGCTCTAGGGCTCTAGTTTGGAAACACAACTACTTCATTTAACATGCATTCTGTGGTGCCTACTGGAGGTTAGAGTCACAGAATTATTAATAAGTACCAAAGTGCAAATTTAGAAGTTTGCTTTAGATCAGACTATCTTATTAAAAAAAAAAAGGAATCAAAGGGTAACTAATATTTACTTTTATAAAATCAGTGCTGCTGTCAAGGCAGACTACAATAAAACAACAGCACTAAAATGTCTAATTATTGCAGTAACCTCAGTCATACTTTGGAAAAGTGCAACCTGTTACTCACTCTCTAAAGAAATTGTTAGAGAAAACCAGCCACCATTATCCAAGAATACTTTTGGCAACTAATTCCTGTGCTCTTTGACATACGCTAACAGTTTTTGAATGATACACCTCCTAAAAACTTTGCATTTGGTAATAATTGAAGTGCCATACTTTCCAAGGACTGTTGGGATACTTTTAGCTAACTTTGACCTCGCATTTAGATCAAAAGAGGAAGCAGCGATAAACTTAAGAAAATAATCATCCTCAAATCATGAAGCTCTTTCTGTCTACAGACTGCCTGAAACAAGGATTCTTTGCTCTGAAACTAAATCAAACACTCAAAACCTGTATGAGGGTCTCCCTGGGACACACACACAATCCATTAGCGCACACTACATTTCCATATTCCATCTTGTATAGCATGCAAGTGTTTAAAATGTTGTCACCACAGAAAGTCATATATTAAATACCGCAGGAAAATTATGAAGGGTGCTACGGAAATTACACAAGACAACAAGTTTAGCGAAGTTCGAAATCAATGCATTGCTGATCCTTAAATATCACAGGTTTTTTAGCTCCTCAAATCATTGTAACAAAGGTTTTGAACAAATGAAAAAAGAAAATTCCCTTTTTACAGTTTTATGTCTGTACTTGGTTAACCTTTACGAGTTGGTAAAGCTTTAAACTACCTGGTAGTTCTGCTGAGATGTATTTGTGAGGTCTAGACATTCTTCTATAAGGAAGCCAAATATTCTTGCCAATTTCGGTCACTACTTAATTGTGGAACCTGACACAGCAAAGGTTGAAGGACTAACAGAATTTGCAGAGAGTTTATAGATATGCAGTTCCACCAAGGGCAGAAAACTCTTCCAAATCAATTCCTGGATATCCGAGAGGATTTTCATCTAGGTTGCTCTTATTTACTAGTTATCTCTAGAGTTCCACCTCATGTGTACATTTACATATACATACTTAATACAGTAAAAGAGATGTAGGAACAATCACTGTACTTCACGTTCCTGCTGCTATATGAATACTCGACACATTTTATTGCTTAAGTGTCACGCTGCCAGACATTTAGTAGTTTTTTCATACTCAAAAAGCACATGATGCGAGTGCTATTGTTATTTCCATATTGTTATAATATGGCATAACAATGTGAGGAAGCAAGGTTTAAAAAAGTTTACCCTGTTTTCCAACATTCATTCCTGAAAACTAGTGTTTCAGCCTCAGTTAACATTTAAAATCTTTTCTCATCATCTCCAGCAAAACACATATTTTGTATGTAAATTTTATAGCACCAGTCTAAGAAATTCAAGTTTATTACATCCCATTACGTATCACAAAACAGTACTTTTGCTTTTAACTGCAACCTTGACACAAGGTTCCACCAGTCAAAGAGTGCACATATTTAAAACTTACACATAATCATCACTAATGCTCCTGGAAAATACAAAAACGGTCATTCAGTTTCTAAGAGCTTTTTTTCTATGACTTAGAACAAGAAAAACACCTATTTCAGTATCTTCATTCCTCCTTCACACGTGTGTTTTTTTCTTTCAACTTGGTATGTGAATAATTTATCATCTATTTCTCTTTCCTAATTCTCATACTAAGACTGCCTTGCCATCTGCACTAGGCAATCACACATGAGTAGGCAGATAAAAATCACTAGAAACAATGCTTTGGGTTGGTCCAGTAACAACAAATGTTTAGAAAAATGCTCCCACAAACATGTTAGCAAGACCATGTTTTTCAGAGTATGGTTTGGAAAGCACAGGCAGGAAAACCAGAAGAGGATACATATAAATGTTTTACTATTTGATTTATCATTTCTTTCTGCTAAACCACCACCTCAGTTTTATGTTGATTTTTCACATCAGAAAAGAGAGGAGGGTTTAACAGTATTGTAGAGGGTAAATGACAAAGCAATAGAAATCAGAAGTAAGCACATATTCAGGCTGTTAAGGTAGAGGTAGAGCAAAGCCAGCCTTGAAAATAAGCATATTCCCCAACACTCTCTGGCTTTTTGCTGGGATCAGGCAGACTGTGGGTAGCTCACAGACACAAATGTGTTGCACTGATGCTTGCATACACATCCTTTCTACTCCTCATTTCCCCTCTTCAAAAGTTCATCTTTAATATTCTCCTCTAAGCTTGACCACGCACTTACAAGATAAATTTGCCTTTAGGCCAAATACATTTAACATGCCTCATGAATAACTAAGAAGCCTGACAAATATCCTCTACCAATATTTTCTGGGCTGGATGAAGCGGTGGCTGTCCTTTCCTGTCCAGAAGCAAACATATGCCATGTTTGCAGCTCAAAGCAAACTGAAATTTAAAATAAACGGAAATCAAGAGTGCTTCAACGTTGTGCTCCATGCTCTCATCTCTGCTCGCGGAGGAGCTGGGCACCCCTCTGGTTACCCCCCTCGCTAGCAATGGAGTGATATTCTTCCACCAGCGTGCTGGGCACACTGCGGGAGGAACAACATTTTATGTGCCCACTGCTAATTTTGACAGCTCATCTGTCAGGTCATGTGATTTTTGAAGCCCTCTTACGCACCTCCATGGCTGACAGCAATTTTACTTCATTAACCACTCCAAAATCTCTCATCAAAATCCAAAATTTTGAAATAAAAAAAGTTGCTCCAACTGAATTATGTGGAAAAGTTTTTAAGTAACAGTAACTGCTTTGGCCATCGAATAGTTTCAAAGATAAAATTCAAGTTTGTACCACACATGACAAGTTATGAACACAGCTATGTTTAAATGTAATCTGAGACAGGTATTTCTGGTCATTCAGCTTTTGCTGTTGGCTCAGAAAGGATGTTCGTGAGGCAGTTCAAGGACTAGAATAAATACTAGTAGCCTACTAAAAAAGTAAGGCATTCTGGTACTTCTCATAGCAGAAAACTGCATACACATTAAACACACAGACTATAAGCCCTAATTTAGAAGTATAAATCAAGCAGTGTGCCAGACAAAAACAGGACGTACACTCCTGCTGGAGGTAACTTCAAACCTTAAACAGGTCCTACTAAAACAGTGGAGCTGCTGCAAGTTTTGCCTTCACTCAAACCGACAGCAGGTGCGCAAGTAGCGTGTTAGGATTAACAATTTAGAGAGTAAAGGGAGGGAAGCCCAGAAGTATTTAAAAAATAAAATTTGTTTTAATAAAAGTAGGACAACAGTAAAAACATCAAACATTCCAATTCCTACTAAATTATCATACTCCAAAAGGTCATTTTGTAGACAAGAAGATTCCTCAAAAAGCAAATATACATCTACTACTGAAATGCTATCTTGGTAAGTGAAATGGAGTTCAAAAACATACTCAGTGCAATTCCACTTTACACACTTTGAAATCATCAAATTGGACAGCAAGCTCTAATTGCTCCATCATAAGACAGCAAACTATTTGTTAGGTACTTACCTTCAAAAGCTTGACTTGTTAGCAACATCACCAAAGTTAACACAAAACAGCTAACTTGCCTAAAACCATACTAAAACAGACTATAATATTCTCATATTAGCGCGAGGGCTTTGTAAGCTTCTTTTTAAAAAAATAAATAAAAAATAAGAGGGGCATACTGTAAGACATTAAATATTCCCAAAGGCACTAACTTGATTAAGGGAAAGCATTTTAGTGCTTAGTGCTATGGTCATGCCAGCACAGTTCATGGGATAATGTATCAAGAATAGTTTGCAATTATACTTATTTTGGCAGGAAAATATTTTTTCTCACTTCTAAGAGCACACACTGCTGAAGGCTTACTGACAAATGCGATGCTGAAAAATCTTGGCTCCAAAGTTGTCAGTGGGAGTGCAACTGAGAGGATTCTACCTATGAAACACTTCATTCAACACAAGGATACAAAAAATCTGACATTATGACTTTGTTTCCAAAAACATGGATTCTCATACAAGATATTTTGTGTACCAGGTACAAAAGCACATCTTCAGAAAGTGATCAAAGTGTGTTTGTAAGCACCCTGTGCTCACGAGTGTTCTGGTCAATAGACAAGGTGTAGTATTTCTGCACTTATCCTTCCGCGTGGGAATCAAACCCTGTGAGATACTACTTTTACCACAGACAATGGAAGGACATGGCTGGACTCAGCTTTTGTAACAATTAATCCCCATTTTCTGAAGCAATAAAAAATTTGAAATTAGATCTTGCAAAAAGCTATTTTCTCCTCCTCAATTTACATCTGCCATTCAAATGCTAAGGGGGTCAAAATCGTAGGCTGTTTTGTTTTGGAGACACTTTTGGTCTGTTTAATGTGTAGGAGTAAGATTCTATCATTCTCACGTCCTACATTTCGACTTCATTCCCTTTTATTCTACATTTGTAAATCCTTCTCAGAATTACAGAAATCCTTTGCTCAGAATGAATGACCAAAATCAACTCCAATACAATTCAATCAATTGCTGATTTATGTTTTGTATATTCAAACCCATTGGAAATGCCACATGTTGCAAAAAGAGACTTCTACTACTGCAACACCTCCTTCAAAGCCGCCCACAGAATCTGTGTAAAGAAACAGAAATATTTCAGAGAAAACACAGACAAGCTATTTATGCAGTCTTTCTGAATATTTTCGACAACAACATACCCAGAAAACAAGAGAACAGAAATACAGAAAATGGAGAGATACACAGGGAAAAGACTCAGGAGAACAAAAAAAATAATTACAATTAAATTATCTGGACTTCTCTCTCCACTTTGCAGGAAGTGAGAGGAACAAGTATAATCTCTGTCCACTTGCTCTCGTATCTCCAAGTTCCTTCATGCTCTTAACATCCTTTCTGCACCTTTTTCCAAGTGCAATGAAATGCTACTGCCTTTCAATCTGTTGTCCAAGAAAGATCAGTCCCATGCTGGAATATATACAATGGGGTGAGAAATATATATACACAACGTATTCATTATAATTATATACTTTTAAATGTATATTCCTTACTCCCCCTTGTGTGTGTGTTTTTAAATATATATTTAAAAAATAGAAGAATAAAATAAGACCTTCTGAGAGAAAAAGCACTACAGAAGTAAATGGGGAAGATATGCATTTTAATTTAAGGAACCTAAGATCCCTTCCCCACACTCTTTACAGTTTTACAGCAATTATGCACAAGGTTTGCATAAACACTTCAAAATCATCAAAAGCTGTTTTATCAAAACAGCACTTAAGTTTTACATATGTTTCAACACAAATTAGTATTCAGAATTAAACAGCAAGTTGATAAAAAAAAAGTATGTCAGCTGTCATTTTAAACTCTAATCGGATAGAGAGAGAACGGACGTAAAGGAAGGTAGACAAAGACTGGGCCAAAGTGATAGATAGCTTCTTTCCAAATACTTTTTGTAATTTAATTACCTTATTAATTCTCTGACTGCCCTAGACTCCTAGCGTCTCATGATGAATTTTATCACCACCAGAAAGCTTGAATAATAATTATTACAGCAGTAACGTTATTGGAACCATGATGAAGCAAGGATATTGCAAAGTAAGGACAACAATAATACACTGAATACTAGAGACAATAAAAAGACATGCAGATGTAGCTGGGCTTCCCGCAGACACATTTGCAAACAATACCCCTATGGTAAAAATATGCTCTTAATTTATAGCCATAAAAAAGCTAAACTACAGCAATGAATTAATTATTGGGAACATACAGACACTCAGTACGAAGCCAGACCCTGACACTCCAGGGCACATCCCCCAATAACACTGATGTCCTGACAGCCAGCATCTTCCTGGCACAAAAACATATACGTGCAACATGAATGCTTCTACAAGTATTAAGAATTTAGATCTTTTGTGAAGTGCCTGGGCATATCAACTACAATCAGCACCAGCATTATTCTTAATATGGGCAATTACTGATAGGAATGCTAAATGGAGGGACTTAAATTCTCCAAAACTGAAATGGTCTCACAGAGAGGAGTTGGGGGGTGAATAAAGAACCAACTGACCCAGTTCCTGGAAGGAAAGAGGTCGGCTTTTCTCTCCTACGTGACTGAAGGCTTCTGTGAATGCTGCCTTTCTCAAGGTGCTGGGCTTTGAACACAACAGCTTCTATGGCTGAGTGGAAGAGCACAGAGAGTGGTGGTGAATGGAGTTAAACCCAGCTGGCGGCCGGTCAGGAGCGGTGTTCCCCCAGGTCTCAGTTTTGGGTCTGGTCTTGCTTAACATCTTTATCAATGATCTGGATGAAGGGATTGAGTGCTCCCTCAGGAATTTTGCAGATAGCACCAAGCTGGGTGGGAGTGTCGATCTGCTTGAGGGTAGGAAGACTCTGCAGAGGGATCTGGACAGACTGGATCGATGGGCCGAGAGCAATTCTATGAGGTTCAACAAGGCCAAATGCTGGGTCCTGCACTTGGGTCACAACAACCCCATGGAACACTACAGGCTTGGGGAGGAGTGGCTGCAAAGCTGCCTGGCAGAATAGGACCTGGGGGTGTTGGCTGACAGACAACACGAGCCAGCAGTGTGCCCAGGTGGCCAAGAAGGCCAACGGCATCCCGGCTTGTGACAGGAATAGTGTGGCCAGCAGGAGTAGGGAGGTGGTCGTGCCCCTGTACTTGGCCCTGGTGAGGCCGCACCTGGAGTACTGGGTTCAGTTTTGGGCCCCTCACTACAGGAAAGACACTGAGGTGCTGGAGCATGTCCAGAGAAGAGCAACAAGGCTCGTGAGCGGTCTGGAGAACAAGTCTTACGAGGAGCGGCTGAGGGAGCTGGGGCTGTTTAGTCTGGAGAAGAGGAGGCTGAGGGGGGACCTTATTGCTCTCTACAACTACCTGAAAGGAGG
>Ga0065711_1044826_pt1 | contig 13860 bp, 8 predicted proteins | sample Hoacrofraction12_FD_59098 | JGI IMG/M metagenome (GOLD analysis project Ga0065711, IMG submission 59098) | Hoatzin crop microbial communities from Cojedes, Venezuela - Epithelial fraction 12 v2 (version 2) | ecosystem: Host-associated > Birds > Digestive system > Esophagus > Crop | place... | reverse complement strand
CTGGGCGGCACTGCCGCTCCGCAGCCGCATCCCGCCCCGACCGCTGTGCGCGGCGGCTCTGCCTACACCCGTTATGCACCCGTTGTGCACCCTGTTTGGTCAATTGGTGCCTCTTTTGCAAGCGCTTGTGGACGTGAAAACGATGGAATGGGGGAAAGGATGAGAGAGAGATGCTTCAAAAAAGCCGCAGTTTAGGATAAAAATCCTTAGTGGTGTCCTTCCCGTGTATATTCAGGGGTGCATGCACCGATCTGGACTGGTGTAAATAGATAGTGATTTTTATTCTGATTTTCTGAAGTCCATGAGGGTCTGAGCGTGGACCATCAACATCTCTTGCAGCACAAAGAGCACATGCTGCTGCGTAGGGTGCAGGACTGGCCTGCTGCAGGCTTTTTTGGTCTCTTGGTGCAGCAGAGGTACGTGGTGCGTGGTCAGCCCCAGGGGCACAGCACTATAGCTTGGTGAATAGAAACTCAGACTTGGTTTTTCCTCATTTTGTTTGTGGTTCTTGTATTTTTTGCTCAGTTTCAGCAGTAACACCGGTGTCAAAATGATTTTGTTGGTGCTACATCGAAGACTGTGGGGGTTTGGGTGGGATTAGCGGGTCCCTGCTGCTTGCCCGCTGGCTATCAGGGCACAGGGTCAAGTGTGCCCCAGCCGTGCTTGGCCCCTCCATCTTCCCCGCTTCTGGGCTGCCGAGTTCAAGTATCGTGGCACTGGGTGTAGAGGGACTGTGGGGCTAAAAAACGAAGTCCTGGTGAAGCAAGGTGGCAACCTTGTCATTTATAGCAGTGCCACAGAATTCCTACAAGCTGTAAATATGGTGGAAGAGCTGGTGAGGGGGGAGAGTGTGGCCGGTGGAGCTGGGACTCCTCTGCAGCAGAGGTGCTGAGCCCTGTCCTTATGGCCTCGCAGGGGCATGTAAGATATGGCAGGGTCTCTGCTCGCGGTGGAGAGAAGCTGAGCTGGATGCCGAGGGGACTCTGTGAAAGATGTCAGCTGACGAGTGTGTTGGTCCTTTCAGAAAGTGGAGCCCTTCCTGACATCTCCATCTGTGTGAGCACAGGGAAAGTGCAGGCTTCCTTCGTCAGCACACCTTGCCTGCATTGCTTGAAAAATCCCACCCTGAAATCCATCTGACCCTCCAGGAAAGCACCCTTTCCTATGGTGAAGGCTCACAAAAGCAGTATCATCACCCTCATTTTACGGATGGGAAGAATTTGAAGAGTGGGGAGGAGAGTACACACCTGCGGTCACTCTGCAGGTTGGTGGTAGACGTGGGAGTCAAAGTGAAGCCTGTCAACTTGGTGCTTTGCTCTTGGTGTTGAGGATCATCTGCAATGTTTATGGCTCGAATACTTCAATGCTGTGCTTGTGAAGCAGGCGGAAAGACTGCTATAAAAACAGGCAGTCTAGTTTTAGAGCTGACATAATTATAATTCCTACACCACTAGGAGCAGGGAGGGAGGAGCAGATAAAAATCAGAAAATTAGAATTTATTACAATAAAAGCCAAAGTGCTAGAAGCCAAAACTGTCATTGTAACGCAAACTCTATTTTGATAGTGTCCTATTACATCGTGTAAGAGGTTGAACATGCGTAAGAATATCTTGGTTGCTAATTATCTGATTTGTGATATGTAGCTAATGTGTATTTGTTGTTCTGCTGTACATTATGCAGCAGCAATTCATTTCTAAACAACATTAACTGGCAATATAATAGTTCAATGCAGAAATTACAGGCATAAACATAAGTTTCATGCTGAGTAGTAGCTGAGAGACCAGCAATCCTGGTCAGAGGAGATCTGGGGTAAAGAGCTGAGGGTACATCTCTCCCTAACTCATGCTACCAGATGATACTGGGTATCCCCAAAGCGTCTGGCAGGCAGAAAAGGCATATGCAGACAGATGTGGGTACCAGCTGGCCAGGGGACCCCTCACGTGGGAGCTGACAGTTTCCCTGTTCTGGAATGAGTCTGTGGAAAGCGGTGTCTCTGCAGACTGCACCAATCACTAGCAAAGACCTGCCGGAGTGGCTTTCGCATTTGATAAGCTTTGGAGCCAATGTCTGAATGATAGTAACAATATAAACACTTGACTGAATGCCCTCCTGTCACTGCATCCCTAACAACACTGACATAAGACCACTTGTATTTTATGGGATCTTATTTTCTTTTGCCTTTTTTAACAACACCACTAAATAAAAGCACTGAATAATTGCTGTTGTTTAATTCATCAATTAAATGAGTAAGGCTATTAGGATAGATATATTTTAAGATGAAACAATTAGCAAAGGTTAAAGGGACAGTGCTCATTAACAAAACCTACTGAGTGCACATCACATCTCCTCATTCTTAAATCATTTAGAAGTAATTTTTTAAAACACCAAAAATGCTACAGATGAGAGAAAGGGTCTCTGGGCTCATGTTGTTGCAGGCTGTGTCACATCATCTTTTCACAAATGCTTGTAAAAATCCTCGGAAAGGAGGGAGCAGGATGAGAGCAGGGATGTGCCCACTGGTCCTATTGGAAGTGTCTTACTCCTCTGGTCGCTAGAAACCATGTCTAATTTCTAGTCTAAATTTATTCTTGGCCAGTTTCTACCCATTTGCTCTTGTGCCAGCATTGTCCTTCAGCTTATCTGTCCTCTGGCGGCTGTAATTTATGCCCTGTTTACATTTCTTTCTGCCTGCGCAATGAAGATCTATGAAACGTGTCCATTCTGCTTTAGTTTGTAGCCAGTTTCACTTTCTTAATTGCTCTAGTGCCAGGATTTCAAGCAACACAAGGGAGCATCCTTTGTTTTAAAGAGAAAAGCTTTCATTTAAGCTGTACAATGTTGTGGGTGTGCTTTCTGTTTGATTGAATGTTTATAAAAGCTCCTTTTTTTTTCCACAAAATTGAGAAGTTGGGCCAAATTCAAGCTGACAGAGTCCATGTGAAATGGTTAAATAAATAACAACAAAAAGACGACTTTTCAGATCCTACATTGTGCCAGGGGTCAAGAAAGAAAAGTGAGAGGATTGCATTAGTTTTTGGAGCCATCCAAGTGCAAATAAAAAGGCTGGGAGTAGCGTGTAGCCCTTTCTAGAACAAATGGCTGGTGCCTGCCTCCTTATGTCAACTGTTTTTTTTGAAGGAGAGCTTTGCAGGAGTCAGTCTGGCAAGTTTAACTGGGGCGGGAGCTGGTGCGTGGTGCACAGGGATCTCTCACACGCCCCACGTTTAGCACGGAGCATTGGTAGTGCAAGGGGCTGAGGCTGGAGCTTGAGGGGGTCTTCCTGGAGCATCAGTGAGATCTGGAATTCTGGTTCATTTATGCCCATTTTCGTAATCCCAGCCCACGTTTATTTGACTGATGACAGTTAAGACTTGCTGATGAATAAGCAAGGACCTGAAAGTTGGTGAAGGTAATGAAGTGTCTATGAAATATGCTCTTTCGCAAGGACATGTTTGTGTTGCATATGCTCCTTTTACTGCTACTGTCTTCAAGCTTCTTTAGCTGCATCTTTAATGAGGAGGCAGACGCTGCCCTGGTAGCTACAGATCTTCACACTTAATTTTCTGAGTGCCTGAGTTTGTCACGGGGAAGTTGCTGCAGACTAAAAAGAAGTTCTACTTCTCAGTCACTTCATTGTCAAATCAATCTTTTCACGTGAGGGCACCTTCTTGCAACCCACATTTTACAGCATTTGAGGTGCGCTGGGGTGAGTATTAGAGGCACCAGTTTCTAGACGTATCTGCTATAATGGACTGAAGAAATAACACATTTGCCTCTTAACACTGAGAAGGGAATGTGCATTATTGGCATTCTTTAACAAACAGAAAGATCCCCAAAGCCAGTCAAATGGGAGACAAAGCTTGTGTGAGGCTTATGAAAACAAGTCAGAGAAGAGAGAGAGAGCATCCTTGGGGCCAGGTCACAACTAACCTGCCCACGCCACTGACAGGAGGCATAAGCCAACCCTCCTCCAGGCTGGAACTTCCCAGCACGTTTTGCTTCACTTCCTGTGGGTAGGAAGTTTTCAGGAAACTCAGGGCCTCTGGGGCTGCTGAAGGCAGAGACACCAGCAGAGCCTACTTCTGCTGAGCAACAGGGACCTCGGGAGCTAGGTGGCTTCATAAAAATAGTCTTGTGCATCCTTTTCCCTGGTGCAAAGGATCTAAGACTGTGACAGTATTGGGATTTCAGCTCCTCTGTTGCCCTGGCCCTCTTTCAACTCTGAAGAATGCTCTTTGGGCAGAAAATCCCAATGTGCCTCTGCAGCTAATGGATAGCTGGTCATCTTTGTGTGGAGTGCTGATGACCTCCGCTGCCATATTGTCACCTGTACCCAGCACATAGCCATGTTCTCCTTAATTACTGACAAAAATATCTCTTCAGAAGCCTCCCAATAATTACTCAAGTACCCACTTAAGTGGCCTTTAATTTAGGCTCCCCACCCCCACGCTCATACATTTTCCAATTGCCAAGCACAGCTAGTCTTGTGTATAAGCTTCTGCCAAAAGAAAATGCAAATAACTTGCCCCCTGGTTTATACTACCTTGCATGAACTTCAGTGAGCCCATAGCATCTCAGAAGAGGGTATTTCCAACAGGCTAGAGCAGGAGCATTCAATCATAATGAAAGATGAAAGCTCTTGTTGTGAGTTTGCCTACATCTGACAACACTTGGCAACGCTACAGCACCTTTTGTTGGAGTGCTGCTGGCTGCCTCACCAGCTCGTCTCATTACCAGAGGCTGCCCCTTGCCCCTGCACTGGGCCAGGAATGTCGCGGAGCAGACAGCTGCCCTGGGAGTGCCCACAGGCTCCTGTAAACGCTGTGGGGCAGGTGGCGAGGATAAGCCATGGTCATTGTGCTGGATGCCACAGGAGGGGCAGCTGACGCTGTCCCTGGGGCAGCAGGGATGGAGCATTCCCAACTTTGCAGCCTTCTTTGTGGGGGTAGAAAGGGAAACTCAGGGGATCCTGTCCTCTCATCCTGAAAGACTCAGCAGCATTCAAAAGGGAAGGCTTTAGGACATGACTTTGATGGGTAAACAGGGTTTGTTGCCTGTTTCTCCGTGCCTGATAGCAGACATTGCTCTCTCTGCTTATTTCTACCGTTTTACTGGAGTAGTCTCTGGACACCAGATTCAATCAATGACTTGTTTGTAGCAGGCTCCAACAGCCCATTACCAGAATAATGTTTTTTGTGTTACGTGATGGAATAAAACCAAAGAGACACTAACTCTTTCCCTGAAGCGGGAAAAGAAGCATGCATGTGAAGGGGGAGGAAAGGCAAGCATGGCCAGAGAGGAGGAAAAAAATCGCACTGTACAGGAAGTCCTTGTCCATAACAGGAGCTGTAGAGAGGTCACGGATAAAGGATGCAAGGAAACAGGGTTGTCCGTGTCCACAGCCTGGTCTTGGAAAGCCCCAGTAGAGATCTACAAACTGTTTAGAGCAGCTATTGCAGCTTCTGCTGTAAGTACTCCTGGAGTTCAGCAGTCTGGGGGCGGAAAAGGCCAAAACTGTATTCGTGTCAGAGAGACATGTATGAGTGATACAGGCTGGGAGGGTGGGATGGATACCTGCAGAGGGAGCAGCCAAACAATCAGTATTTTTCCCTTGAAAAATGCCACTTTATCAAAACTGTGGGAGGGAGAAAGGAAATAGTAATTTCTGGAGAGCCCATTGCACAGGTATTTAAAGATCCAGTTTCACGCCGCTGCTCTGCCTGGTGCAAAAGCAGAGACTTGACTTTTTCCCGAAAGTGGTAGGACCACCAGTTCTACCACAGCAGTGTGCTGTCTTGCTCTTCTGGCATTTCACAGTGAGCTCCAAAAGGTCCCATTTTCATTCCTCGTGGGGAAAAAACATGACTTGGAACCCAAGATTTTCTGCAAAGTGGATTTCTGTTCATATTAGCTCTAATACTGACTGACACCAGATGAGTCTCGGAAGTCGGGCAGAAGGGACTATTTGTGGTTGCACAGTCTGGTCTCCTACTTCACTCAAGTCAGGACTGCACAGAGCAAGTCCAGTAAGTCCTCTGTGGCACACATATCAATCGGGCAAGAAACTTCTACACAAGTGGGATTAGACTAGGTGTTAAGAAGAGCCTTTCTCAGCTGAGGGTGGTGCAGAGCCACGTTCCCAAGGGAGTTGTGGAATTTCCACTGCTGCAGGTCCCAAAAGAGAGATCAGACCAACCTTGTCAGCAATGATGAAGGTACTGCTGACACAGTACAGGGGTGACCTCTCCAGGGTCCTTTGTACCCTGTGCGTTATGATATCAGCTCATCTATTTTTGAAAGAGGTTGGCTCTTAGGGTGAAATGATAGAGAATCCATCACAACTCTTGCCATGTCATTCTCTAGATGAATTACCTTTGCTACTGACAATCAACATGAGCCTTTCCTTGACTCATAGTCTCCAGATCTCATTCTGACTTTGCTGGATTGAAAGAGCCCCTCCTTTCAAAAATGTTCTTACTGAGAGGTGAGAGATTTATCAGCCATGGCCAAGTCTTCTCTTTTATTGTCTTGGATACACAGGATCTCAACCATTTTTCTGCTGTGGCCAGATTTTCAGCAACAGCAAACTATTAGTGGCCGCAGTATTAACAGACCAAATATAGCAGAGTACCAAGAGCATTTTCACAGGGTGGCCCCCTGTGAACCTACTGTAGATGTGCTTATTACTCAAACAAGGAAACTCAACTGCTCGAGTCTCTCACTGTACCCGTATTCTTTGTAGACCTCAGACCATCTTCAAGCTATGTTCTGATCCCTGCCACTTCCAAAGCGTGGCCACCAGACTTCGTGACTTTCGTGATACCAGTGTTTGCTGTGCTGCGTACGAATGTGACAGAGCATTTCTGCTTCTGCTCCCTATTGCTCCATGCATGCACCCATGTGCTTGGGCTGTCCTTGCTGCAGTTCTGTGGAGAAAGCTCCCATTCAGCTGTATCTCTCTTGTGGTTCCCAATTCCCAGAGTCACTGCTTTCTGGGAAAAAAAAAAAAGCCTAGTCTTGAAGTAATACTGACTGCACAATTTATCTCCAGAGGTTTGATCTGGCTGCATTAAAATGAGACTTGTTTCTATGAACTCAATTTCCACATCAGTTCAGTTTATTCTCTTCACCAGACCTGCTGCGATCATTGATTACTACTGCATTAGTCTTTGTATCCTTGGCAAACTTGGATTTGCTTCCAGGGCACTGAGATCTTTATTGGTGTCTGGATTGCAGTAGCTGTGAGAACCTGGGGAGAGGGAACGTGATTTCATTTTAGTCAGGAGATAGAAAAGTTAATTTATCACTGGGGAGGGAAATAAATTGCAATGCAAATAGCAAGCGGTGTGTTTGGAGGCCAGGGGTATGTGGGGGAAGTGATGTATTCACTCAGGTCCTTTTTACCCAGCACTTTAGGTCAGCGGGGGATGAGGGAGTCTTCAAACCTTGTGCTAGCTGTATGACAGCTGTAATCTCTTATTTACGTTTAGTGTTGAGTATGCCCCTGCAGTATGCAGGACAAAATAAGCAGGTTTGGTGAAATAAGATGCAATCTGGATGCATGTAACTTCTCAGCCATCCTGAGGGCAGGATTAATGTCCCAGCACTCCTGTTCTGCAGAGCTTGATGGCAGCAGGAGTACCAGGTTTTGTCAGAGTCGCTGCATTTCCCGCGAGCTCTCTGAACTGCAAGGAGCCTTTGCTGGGTGAGAGAGCAATGGGCTGCCCTTTTGAAGCATTTCGCTTCTGACCCAGCAGGATCCGAGATAGAACCTGGTTCAGGATGTGAGTGCTGGGCTGCTTACAGATTTGGAGGCTTCATGAAGGGATGAGTGAAGTTTGGGGTCAGAGAACTTTCCAAGGCCTCTTTAGGTCTGGCAGAATTCATTATGTGCAGACAGAGAGATTTATGGTTCTGGAGGGAGTTTGTTATTTCTCCTTGACAGCTTCTTCTCCATCCTCCTCTCTCAACCTATGCCAGTGCCACACATGTGCATGAACAAGGCTGATGTCTCCAATCTCCAAGCCTTGACTTGCTGGAGAGTGGATGCTCCCACGGCCCTGCTGGAGGAACGCAGTAGGGATTTTGTTCTTCCTCCCTACTTTTTATCATTCTCAACCACGTAATCGGTCTGTTTTGCCTAAGCTGAGATCTAATCAGGAAGGATCTGTGTGACTTTCAGCAAAGTCAGCTCGATGGAAACTTTAAATTGAAAGGCTTTTCCCCACATGCTTGAAAACAGTTTTGGTTGGCATCAGTGCCTGGTTGCATGGTTACAACCTGAGGAGGTGTCGTCATGTGAGCAGCTTTCCTTCCTCCCGGGAAGGGGGAGAAAAGCATGGGCAGCCCCTTAGATCTCCTGAGCCCAGGGATTTGGAGGTCCTGGGTCTGAAACTGCACCACAGGATCACGGTCCCCTCTCCACCCAGACCACATCACCTTCAGGCAGGTGAGGTATGAAGCCAGACACAACCAGTTCAATGTCTATGGGAATTAGGCACCTCTCACATTATTGAAAGTGTAGGTCAAAATGGGCTACAGGTTGCCATCAAACAGGATTAAAAGACAGTGATGGGGATGGCTGACCTCTCCTAGGGAGGGGAGGGCTGTAGGAGTTGTTGTAGGAGTGCCTCTACCCTGAGGTCTGAGGACTAGGTCTCTGCTTCAGAGAAGGGTGTGATGTGTGGGTGTTCAGTCTCAGGCTCACAACTGGGGTTGTTCTGTAACGGCTGTTTCACTTATTTCAGCCTCAAGCGCCTGCTCTGCAATAAAAGCACAAGGGATGTGGTCTTTTCCGCTTTCTTGCCTGCTATCAATGCAGACATAAGACCTGGGATGAGATCTCAAGTCCTCACTCTCCTTTCCCTTCCAGTTCCTTGTAGTTCCTGTGGCTTAGGGCTTTTAGATGGGTGGCCACAGGTGAAAAAGTCCCCAAGGGGGTGGATAGAGGGAGTTACTGGATGTTGAGAGGAGACTAGTGGAGAAGAGGAGGCAGAGGGAGGGAGGAAGGGAGGCAGATGTCTGTCCTGCCTTTCAAATTCAGCAGCTATAGTTCAGACAAGGAGTTACGCTGAAGTGGGTGCCTCTAAGCATGGAGCAGCTGGTTGGCTGTGTGTCCCTTGCTCAGGAAGAGAGAGGTCTTAGCTCTGCCTTGCACAAGGTTACCTGCAAGTAGAGTACCTTCCATTGTTCCTTGACTGGAAACCCTCCAGTGAGGCCCACTCTCTGCATTGCCTTAATGACTGAAGTGCTATGTGGGACCTGTCACTGGGCAGGTGTTGGCAGGCCCATTTCCTTGGACTCCTGCCACTAATGAAGCCACAACTGATGCTCATCACTGCAAGGAATGCAGTTTTTCATGCCCTGATTCCACTGTGGAAGGCAATGGCAAAATGGCTAATGAACAGGACTGGTGGTGTGGGGTGGTAACAGCATCTTTGAGATGAGCCCACCTTGAACAAGGCCCAGGTCTTGCTCCGACACTTGGGACAGTCACTGACCTGTCTGCAGGGAGGTTTCTTTTCATACGTGGGAACAGTTTCAGATGGCCCCTGCTGCTACTCCTTTTCAGGCTTCGTTTTGGGGACACAACCTTTGCAGTAAGACGTGGGCACCAGAATTGACCCTAGATGGTGACCCTTCCTGCTGTTTCCAGCAGGTGGTTCCAGAACCCAGGAGACAAAGTCGGTTCAACAATAGAGAAGACTTCTTGAAGAGAAATGCATCATGGTGTGTTCATTCCGAGACAGCCACAGTTGCCTTCAGTGAATCAAAGCTTTCTTGTGTTCCCCTGCCTCCACCTGGTATAGGCAACAAGTCACAGAGGAGAAACAAAACCTTTGGTTAAGTAGAAATCCTCTCTTAAAAGGAAAAAATGTGTATAAGCATGTAAAACCCAAGTAGAATTATTTCTTTTTCTGGGCCCTGGTTGGTTTTGTTGTGTTGGTGCTGCTTGTGGCCCCGTTTTTGCAGCAGTGGTTTCATTCAGCAATCTGCGTAACTGCTTACCTGCCCCTTGCTTGGAGACACAGACAAACCCAACTTCTCCCCAGGCTAGAGCTGTTTTTAAAGACACTGGGTAGGCTAATGAATACTCCTCCTGATGAGTTGCAAATTTTGTTGTAATTGAATCTTTGAAGCCAAAAACAGGGGTGAGGGGCCCATTAAATAAATTATTTTGATATAGCAATCAGATGATGCAGGCCCTTCCATGTTTATTAAAAGGCTAAGTCAGCTCAGAGCTCAGCTGTGCGAGAAAAGCCCAGAAAGCCAGCCAGTTTTCCTGCTCCGCTGCTGTTTTAGGGCCAGATCGCTCTCCCTGAACAGCTTATTTTTAAGTGGCCATGTGAATTCTTATTAGGCATGCAAACAGATATAAAACCTTGCATCGTAAACAGAATTACCTCGCACATAAAACGAGAAAAATACTGTAAGGTCTTGTCTTTTCTTTATCAGGTTATCCAGGCATGTTTTTTTAAAAAAGTCCACCCACGCAGAGAGGCTGGGGAATGCCAAAGCTGCACGGATTTTAATTATGCTAGACATGCAACAAGGGGCTACCTTGTAAAGAATAAAGTTAATAAAACATGGATATGGGCTTAATTCTGCTTAATAAGCAGCTCTAGCAATGCACATTTTAGATGTAATTTCCACGGTGTGGAAAATGGGTACACTTCTTAAGAGGTGTCTGAATGCAGACTTTTAAACTCCACAGTGCCTTCCTATTGGAAGAAATTTGTTGCTATGCTGCTGTGAAATGGTGAATTAGGCCATTCATAACTGTTCACCAGAGATGGGCGTCTTTCTCTTCCCCATTCAACTACAGCAATACATATATACACTTTAAAGTGGTATTAAATTTAAATCTCTTCCTTCACTTTTGTGCAAGCATTTTCAGTAGCTATGCAGATAAAACAGCAAAAAACCTGCATACACTCCTCTCTGTAGTTAGCTCTGTGTGTACAGAATTAGTAACGTAGAGATATGCCTAATGACTGAATCTACAGAACATAGCCCATGGCTTTTGAAGGCTCTATGAAAAATAAACAGGATATTATGTTAGCAACCCTGCGGGAATTATTGCACTTCACTAAGGAAAGATGCCAATAACCTCCGTTTTGACCTAGATAGATTGTTCTGTTTAGGAAGGTAGGGGAATGTAATTCTAGATCTCTTCTCTGTTGAAGCCACCAAAGCCCTGAAATTCAGCCAGGCCTTCATTTTAAACCTCAGCATAGAGGGCAGAAGAGTTTCTTTATCAAGTGAACAAAACCTCAGAAATGACAGTGTCTTGAAATGTTTTTATTGGCCTCTGTCCATAGCAACTGCCGAATGCATAGGCTCCTGTACGCTTAGTGTGGGGTGGGGATATTTAACAGGCATTGAGAGTCCGATTCTCCAACAGCCGTCGGGAGTCCTACCCTCTGCCTGTTCCCGTGTGCGGGATGGGGCCTTTCTCCACAAACTGCAGGACGAGCATTGGCAAATCTCTCCCGTGCGATCAAAACACCATCTTGCTTGTTCTTTTTATGAACCCGTGCTGTCCTCTCCTTCCTTCCTCAGAGTGTGCACTGTGCAGGTTTCCAGTCTGGGAGTGGAGGTGAGGAGAGAACCCGGGGGAGAAGAGGCAGGGGAGAAGAACTGCCTCAATTACATCATTGATATATTATTATTTCATATCATGTTATATCATATCATATTCTAGATAGATAGATAGATAGATATTGTTTTTTCAAAGAGTCTTAAGGAAAAATGCCACATTGGCCCAGTTTGGTCAAAAACATTGGCTTCCATAGGTGGCAGTGAGGAATGCAGCTCCTGGATTCGGCAGGGGCTGGTTGGTATGGAACAGCGCAGGCTGCCCTGCCCTCAAAGAGGAGTAGCTGGTACAGATTAAAATGGGAGATGTTTTGAGCCTTGTTTGCCCAAATGCAAGTTGAAGGAATGAACTTCTACTGGCAGAGACCGAAGCACATGGAGGCTTTTCTGCTTCACTTGGCAGCCCGCCCAAGGTAACGTTTCACCTGCAAGAATGACAGTGCAGGAGCATGCTGATGCTGGCCTTCAGTTCTCTAGCTCAAGACCGCTCTGGGCTTGCTTAGTGTTTGTGAAAGCATGGGCTGTTCAGAATATTTTGTGGAGCTGGGGCGTGATCCAGAGTGGTGCAGAGCAGATGCGCATGCCAGTAATGTCACCAGGAGTTCATGGCAGTGTGCCCGCATTCAGAACCAAGCCCTGTGGACTGCTTGGCCATCTATAAATACAGACAGACCTGCCTGTTAGCAAACGCAACTTTATTTTCAGTTTCACAAGCTCGGCTTTAATTTAATTCCATCATTGCAGAGGCAGAGAGACCTGAAAGAAGCATTTCTTCTTGGAGTTGCAGCAGCTCTCTTTTCAGACCCACAAATCATCAGAAAAAAAACCTGTGACTAACTCTAGCACTGATTAGGATCATTTTTAAGTGCAGAGCTGCTGCTCCTAGTTTACAGCTACATGAGAAAACAAATTAGTCGCATGTCAAAATAACTGAAACTTATCTAATGGGGGGGATAAAACAACATTCTTTCACCAGAGATTTGAAGACTACAGGCAAAAAAGTATCTTTATATATAGATAGAAAACCTCTTTCTTGGGAAGATGTCAGATTTGCTCACATCCTTTGAAGATGAAGCTTTGGATAATTCACTGGACGTTCAGACAGTGATTCTCTGATTGCAAACAGCTTTCTTTAGGCCATGCCTGTACCTTGTACTGCAACATTCTTTGATGTCAAGTGAAATAATCCGGCAGAGAAAATTAAAATATGAAGCATTTTAGCTACAGGAAAGGGAAGAAAAATCTTTATTGATTGGGACAGTGAAATCTGCTCAAAAAAGTTGGCAGCAGCTAAAAAGAGATCAACAGCCAAGCATTTATATCTCCTGAATGGTTTCGAGTGTCTTCCTCCCCTGTTCTCTGCTAGAGAACCTGATTCCACCTCAGTTTTGCATGCATGGGGATTAAGAGTGAAAGTCAGGAAGCAATGCCAGACTTTACTTAATTTTTCTGGACATAGTGGGTGTTTTTTTCAGTTGCCTTTTTTTTTTTTTTCCCGATACATTGTAATAGTTTAGAGATTAAGTTCTTGCAGGGAAGTAGTTACAAAGATCATCTTGCTGAAGTTGGTAATTCCCAGGGGGGGAACCCCCAATTTGTTTGAGGTGCCCTCTTCAGCTGGGTACATGCTGCACCCCAACAGCTTCGGGACTAGGTTAGTCTCGTCCTGCTGCTGGTACTCGCCGAAGTGTAGCTGGGGCAGGTCTCCCCTCCCCAGCTGAGAGCCCCCCCCCTCTACCCTGACCGCTGCACGCTGCCCCAGGTATCTTGCTCTCCACCTCCCGTACGTACACTCTAGGTCGAACCTGAAATCCGGAGAGCACCGTTCTTAGGGCAGCGGCAGCAGGCACTGAGCTGGGTAACCAGAGACCGATTTTCTGCATCTTCAATCTTCTTCAGCGCAGTTTTGTGGCTGGAGGCAGGAGGGAGCCGGCCGGGCCGTGCGGGTTGCCCCCAGCAGAGCTCCCGGGGGCCGGCAGACCGGGGGCAGACCGGGAGCTCCCCCGGCGAGGCACCGACCCCCGGGCAGCGCGGCCCTCGGGGTGCCCGGGGGGGGCTGTCGTCCTCCCTCCGCCCGCACGGAGGAGCGGGGGAAGCCGCGGAGATGCCCGGTGGCTGAGCCTCGGGTGCTCGGGGTTGCCTGCGGCAGGGACCGAGGAGGTGGCCGGGGTGGCTGCGCAGGTCGCAGGCGGCTCCCTCGGAGGGGCCGGGCCGGGGCTGCGGCTCGGGGGAAGCCCGGGGTCCCCGCGGGGGGCGGCGGGCC
>Ga0065711_1044825_pt1 | contig 13860 bp, 3 predicted proteins | sample Hoacrofraction12_FD_59098 | JGI IMG/M metagenome (GOLD analysis project Ga0065711, IMG submission 59098) | Hoatzin crop microbial communities from Cojedes, Venezuela - Epithelial fraction 12 v2 (version 2) | ecosystem: Host-associated > Birds > Digestive system > Esophagus > Crop | place... | reverse complement strand
TTTTTTTTTTTTTTTTTTTTTTTTCCTTTCCAGTCTGTGTTCCCTTGCAGTTTGGGGAGGGGGGCGAGGTCTTTTTGTAGTGAAGTAGATGATTGCTGATTCTGCAATAAAATTTGAATTCTCAAACAGATACAGTTTTCTGGCTGAGATCTGAGTATTAAAGATAATAAGAATAATTTTAAAAAATCCTTTTCTTTAGCAGCATTTTCTTCATGATTAGTGGAACACACTTTTTCGGACTTCCCCAGTAAAATACCTCTACCATGTTATGGTTGCAATCGTGTATTTTCTTATATAGGGTGATGCAATGCAAGAACAAAAGGAAATATGGAATGTTTTGTATGGAAGAACACATCCACCTGTATTTATCTTGTACAGAGTACTTGTGAAAATTGCGTTACAAGGAATTGATTACGGAGAAAGTTGAACTAATCTGCAGGAAACAGACGTGCTGACTATGATCATCATGAAGGGAATTCAGTGAAGGAGAATGTGCAAATAAATAGTGTTAACACTTTCACAATATTGTTAAAAACTTTTGGCCACTTATTTATTAAATTGTGCAGCTTTTCTTCAAAGGTAGCTGTTACAGGTAATGATCGGTTCAACTGTGTTTCTGTTGAAACCAAGTAGCTATTACATCTATATTCTGTGCTTCTATATGAGATCTTAAAGAACAAGTTGTAACCCTGAAAAGTAGTATCTGTACATCATTTTATTCAGGATGTGTGTGTGTATAACATCAAGAATATTTTACTAATATGAAATTAGATTAAATAGAAAAACACAAAACATGACAGAATGCAAGACAGAATTTTCACCCCATTAGTCACACAACCTGAGAATAGCTTACACTGAATACTTAACTAGTTTAACAGGTAAGCAGGAAATTTTAATTTCATTCCATCATCACTACAGATTTGCTGCTGTAACTAAAAAGTCACCTATGTTATTTCTCCTCAATGCAACTTTAGAAGCTAACAATAGTCAGAGAAGTGTTATCAGGAATTTGTGTAGCATTATTTAATCAATATTGTACAAATATTGATACAGACATCAGAATGTAGTATTTCAGGCATCCTTAAGTTAGTGCTTCTGTGAATTGTTTGTTTTATATTCATTCATATTCTTTAGTTTCACCTTATAAACTTAATAGTTGCCTATTTTGCAGTGTGAAACAATCCTGAGACAGGTTAGCCCCCAAAAGAAAGCAATGCTCGGTTTTGTTTGACTTCTGGACAATATCTCTAGTAGTTGAGAGACTATTCTTTAGCCTTGGAGCTCATTTAGATGTGTCGTTAAAAGCAAATGGAAGTTCTGGCTTAGACAAGGAATGAAACCTTTCGTCTGTAGGATGTACAGTAACGAAAAAAGGCTAGAGGCTAGTCTATATTTAGGAAGGAATGGGTGAAGAAGGAAGAAATGCAATGTTTCAAAGGGAAGAAATGTTCTTGTCTCTGTGGAGCTGCTCTGAAAAAGTCTAAACAGTGTTGACTGCGTGTTTTGGGTAAGAGGTTTGAGAGGTTACCAGAATGGAAGCTAATGTTGTGTATTTTATGTTAGTGGATATAACATAATTACAGTCCGATTCTGGCTATCAAGATGATTGGCAAAGCTTGGATCATGCAATCTCCCACAATACCTGTAAATTGTTGGATAATACTTCTGATATATTTCTCTATTTTTTTCCATGCAACACACTGAGATTTTTCAACTGAAATTGCTTAGAATACTGTATTAGCAAGCAGGTGGAAGTGAAAGTCTATAGCAGTAAAGATAATGTTTCTCATAAAGAACTGTTTGAACTCGAAAGCACACTGCTTAATTGCTTTTCTGTATTAAAACTATCTAATGTGAAACTTAATTATGGAAATAAAACATAAAGTTTAAAATAAGTTTTGATAAGGAGGAAAAAGGTCTTCCACGATGAGCAATGCTACAGTTTCCGTAAGTGTTTAACAATACGACTTTGCTACTTAACTAAATTGAAAGTAAAATATCAAGCCAGCTGTTGTGTATATTCAAGGGAGGACATTAGAAAGTAGTTCAGGTTTCTTAGAAAGCTAATTGCTTTCTAATGCAGAGTGTCAAGGGGTCTCCACCTTATGATGGTCCTAAATTTATTCTGTTTTCCAATATGTGTACTGAGAATCATTTAAAACATGTTGGGAGTCTTGCAGAAAAAGCCATGTGCGCAACAGATGGGTGTGAGAGACTGCTAAATAATAAGCGATTAATGTGTCCTAAATAATCAATGTCAATTTAACCTCCTTCACCTTGCTTTGTTTCCAAAGCCTTATTTTATTGAGAGATCAAGGAATAATTTCTTCCATGCCAATCAGCTTATTAAAATGGTCCGGAATATGAATACAGTCAACTAGCATTGTGACTGATTACAAGATCATGTTAAGCGATACAACTCCAGTAATGGCTGCTAGCTAAATTAGATAGTCCGAAGTATCTTGCAGGCATCAAACAAACACTGCAACATGTACCACTGCTAATGAATTTTCATTAGAATTTGTCTTGAAAGCAGAATTAAACAATCACAGTACAGTTCTGAATTTCTGTCACCAACAAAAGTCCAACTCAGAACCACTTTGTCAATCTTTATCAGTCTTTAGATGAAAAGAATTTGTACTTATTCTACAGAGTAGAAATTCCCAAGAGCTGACATGATTTCTGCAATGTCTTTTCTGTGCTTGCGTTGTGCTGGTATAGGTTTCACTTCTCAGAACTGCTATTCGGTTTGTTCGTTGTCTTTCATGCGGAGAGTAAAGCTGATGTAAACAGGTTTCAAACGGGTCCTTAACTCGTTCCGTATTTAATGAGAATCCTTTTCAGTTTAATGGCCCTTACATTTGTATTGTGCTTCTAGAGTCTCAGACAACAAACTTGTATCATATTGCTCCCAATCTGGTTACTGTTTAATTTGCTTAGCTACAAACAAAAATTACCTTTCCTTCGTGGTCATCAGCATTACCTTTACAACAGTGCTGGGTGATACACAAGTAGGCACTGACTCTGAACACCTGTACCACCAAGCAATATTAAAATTAATAGAAATCCATACTAATAGATTTTGCAGGGTATTACCTTGGAAGGTGTGCCTCTGTTGCCCTCTGAAAGCCTGGACACTGCTTTCTGCAGACCCTCTGTGTTTCACTAGGAGGGAGTGGAAGATGTGGAGGTGGATACTCTACCCTCCCTTCTATTCTCCTCACTGTCCCTGGCAGCCAGCCATTAACCACTTCAGTCCTTGCTTTGCTTATACGTCTCTGTACCTATTCATACCTGGATATCCAAGTTGTTCTTGGCATGGTAATTCCTTTCCCACAACTTCCTCTAGCAATCATTTTCTCTTCTTCTCTTGTCCAATTTCCTATTTTTAGTATACAATTTCAAAGTACCTCTTCAAAATCTACTTGTGTGTTAGGATGTCCTACCTGTGCAAATTCTGTCAAATTTTCATCCATTAATAGTGAAATATTATGCTGAAACTTTTTTGGTGTTAATGATTGCCTCCCGCCAACCCTTACCAAACATACTGGCTCACCATCAAACCCCTAGGTACTTGCCGTATGAATTCCATTTAGCCACAGAGTCATGAACATGAATGGTTACACCTAGTGCTGATCACTACAGGGATAAACTGTTAAGTTAACAGTGGTGAACTTGCCAGAGGATGCTTGCTTGTGCTGAGGGTTTGGTGCCTGTGGTGCTATACAAAAACAGATAAAAGTTTTCACATAAATGAATTTCAAAAGTAACTGTATTCTGGGACAGAAACTGAGACTTGCCATGTGGAAAAGACAAGTTTCCACTAATCACTTTCATTCTGTGGCTGATTATCAATAGATATCATGCATTTATTGTTGCCATCTCTAGGAATAAAGAACAGTAATATTTACATTCTGCAGTGGTGCTCAATTAGTATGAATGATCTTCAGTTTTGATTTGTGGAATGTAAGTTGGCTTCTGGCTGCTTGTGTAAATAAACTGTGTGCCGTTTAAATATTTGTAGGAATATATGGCTTGATGACATAACATCTGAGTTTTCTTGTACACCAGAAGTTAATATAACACTGTAGTCTCTATGTCTTTAAAATTATTATTATCCTGTAATATGCTCTGCAATAACAGTGCAATGTTTTCCTTGCCTGTTAAGTTTTCTATCTTTCTACTTCTTCTATGTTTCTCTCATAAACTATTTCTTTGTATCTGCAGTTATGCTGTTGCTATCTTGCTTTTGAAGTGCAATAAAATATGAAATACTTAGAGATATTGACCAGGCTTACTGTCACCAACTTTTGCTTAGATGTCTTGGAGTTGGGGAGAGAAGAAGGGGAAGGAGGAAAGGTCAGTGTTTAGTTATTACTAGTTATTCATCCTAAAAGTTCTTTTTTTGAAGATAGTACTTTTCCCACTCTTTCTGCTTTAGCTCCATCACTATCTTCTCCTTAGAGTTCTCCAAAAATTTGCTTTTTCACTTCAGCATATCCATCTAGACTTTTTGTCTCATTTCTTATTTTTACTGTAATTTCTGTGTAGTACTTATAAGTGAGTATGACTTACCAAAATGTTATTGCAGTAGTATGTTTTCAGCATTTTATAGTTGCATTGTTTCTATCATAAAGATGCTACCAGGCAGTTCATGACATCTCTAAATATTAATTAAATGAGCAGTTATCCCTAGAATTAAGAATGTGTTTTTACTACATCCGCTCTGACCTGTTACGCTACAGATAGAAAGAAGTAGGACACTGACAAAGAAGACTTTTCAATAGTTTTTATTTGATTGAAATTAAAAAGCTGTCCTTGTCCCACTGGATTATACCTTCTTGACTCTGTTCATGCATTATGCTGAATATTAGCAATGTCCTATTTGTAAGGCTAGAGAATGGTTTGGGAATATCATAGCAGCACTGAAATCTTTTGAATTTTGTTCAAAAGAAAGAAGTGAGAACTTAAAGTGCATTCAATAACAACCAGAAATTCTCGAACATAGCAATGTTTTTGCAATAGGCTTGGAGTATATCTTCTTAAAAATGATAAAAACTTGGATTCACCTTGAAGAAAAGATCAACAAGCAAAATTCAAAAATGGGGCATGGATAACCACTGTCTTATAAAGCCGCATGTATGGTTTTTGTAATATTAGTATGTTTAGTATGAGTACTTTTAGATGCAGAATGATCTGCTTACACAGTTTTATCATCATGTGGAAATGTTTTCATGGTGCGTGCATGCTGCATGTAGATTCCCTTTATTAGCGTCAATTAGCTTATTCTGGTGACCTTTTTCCTGTATAAACATGGCATCTGTTGTACTAGAACTGTGTCATGCACAAGCTGATGAATCATATTTCTGGTTTTGTATGCATTGTCACTTAATTCCTTGTTGTGTTGATCACTGGTGTGAAAGAAGCTTTATTATTACATGCTGCCTGCATGACTGCATACAGCAGAAATGATAATTTTTCATTTAACTTTGTGCTGCCATCAAACCATGCATCTTTAAGATTTCATTTCATTTCTTTTTCTCTTCTTTCTTTTTTTTCTTTTTTTTTTAAAGGCCCTGTGGAATTCTCCATGTTCTGAAGGCTTAGTTTACAAACCTGTCACCATCTCATTGGTTCCATCATTATTAAATTAAAAAACAACATCTGGACACTCTGCACTTATGGATTTAATTAACTAATGCTGTATATGAAATGAGCTGCAAGTTACTCTTACTGGCAAAATGCTACTACTTAATATTTGTGTTATCAACAGTCAAACATGACTTTTTTTGGCAGCAATATCTTAATTATTAAATATATCTCTGAATAAATTATTAGTAAGCTATCAAAAAGTTATTGTCTGTAATAAAACTCGGTTATTCTTACAATTTTGTGCAATTAATCATCTGTTGGTCATTCACTACAAGTAAGAAAATACTTGTCTCTGAGGTGGAAAAAATACATCTTCAAGATATAGAAACTGAAGGAAACTACCATTTGGCTAAAACCTGTGAGGTTTTGTCTTCCAGTGGATAATACTTTTACACCAATTATGAATACAGGGTCAGCACCTTTCAATGTGTGCTCTATTTGATGAATGTTCATAATTATGTATGTAATTTTTATAGGTCATTAAAGAGACATTTCTGTGTGGGATTTTGCAAGGTTTTACAAGATCAGAATTTACCCAGCTTTATCCCAGGAAATAGAACTTGATCCTAAAAAAGTACACTCTGATTTTTGGATTTATTAGAATTATAATTTTACCCTACTTTTTTTTTTCATGTTTTCTGAGTACCTCAGCTTCTAAGAGACATTCCTAAGACAGCACTGATATGTCTGAGCAAAGTGAATATTGTGTTTGCTAGACATGTCTGTGCTACTTGAGTAGATAACTTTTGTTGTCCAAAGCAGAGGGCAGGGGTGTGGGTGTGGGTGTAATTCCTGGTTTATGACTTCATTAAGTAAGAAATCAGAAGCAAAATGGAGAGTTCCCCACAAACCCTGTCACCACTATTAGTTGCTTCAGTGTTCCCTTACCCAGGGTTGACTTCATTCACCTGAGAGATGTACTCCACACCCACGCTCACCAGGTAAGATAAGAAGGTGCTTGTGCCAGCAGTATTCTTAAAGCTTTCCTGCTCATAGCTTTTCTTACTAACAAGAGATAATAGTTGAATCTTACTACTATGAATAGTTGAATAGTTTAATCTTACTACTATGCCATTTTGATTCAACTCGAGCACCTAGTTAGCACCTGTGGCTTTAATTTCAAACAGAGGACACACTGCTGTCATTTAAAAATAGCATTATTCTTAAATGGGTCTGAACTGAAAATAATAGCAATCAACCGAGTATTCATGCAAGTCTTTAAAAGTGAATGAGCCTTCTTCACAGGTGATGTTGCAGTAGGTTGGCTGATTGTGTACCACTTAACATGGTGTTACTGTTTCTCAATCTTTACATGATCTTTTCTTCTTTTGTTCATAACAGCCATCTTCAGCATCCTCTCTCGCCCTTTTGGTCATACTTCCTGAAACTTCTTTGCATGTATAATTGCACAATTCTTATTGTATTTGTTGGAAGAATCTTGAAAACCCAATTAAACAGCAAATATGTGATTTAAAGAAATAACAGAAATGAGCATGTGCATATTATCCTTTTGAACTTCACCTTCTTTGTTGAACTTCATTTGTTGCCATTCTTCTGTTTGTTTCTTGATACTAGAAAATCTGTTCTGCATAGAAATGTCTACCTCTTGGTGTCAGTTGTGCTTTCTTTTTTCATCTCCATCTTTATTATGGTAATATTTTAAGTCTATGTAGGATACTGTTATCTGGAAGATGAGCGAGAGAACATTTTATATTGTGGTGCTTTGCTTAAATATTGGTAATGGAGAGAGTTAAGAGTCGAAGAAAAAAAATAATTTCAGGATTCTGATGAGAAGTAAACTAGTTTCACTTCCTAAATTAACAAGGTTTTTACCTGTTCCTCCCAAGTCTATGAAAGAATACTTGAAACACTTAAACAGCTCATGTATTCTAAACCTGTCCCCTGATAGAGGTGTTGCTAGCAGCTGTTGTTTCCGTGCAAAACTGAACATGGCCCTTTGACTTCGGAGGTAAAGAGAGTAGGAGTTGGGCTTTTAACTTTCCCTGGAAATTACCCGTAATTTCCAACAGCTTTTTTGCAATTTCTTTATTTTACATACAAAACAGTATGAACTGATAAGAAATTACTCAGATTTGGTTTTTTGCTCGCATAGCATTCGAATGGTCTGGAAAAAAATCGTGATTGACAAGTAATATTCAGACTTCAAGGAGACATGGTCAGTGGGCAAAGCCTGCACTTTATATGCATATGCAAGAACTTAGTCTAATTAAAGTCTTAACAGTCTGATCAAAGATTTTATTTTAATTGTTCCAGTTACAGTGATACTAGCACATCTAGTTCAAACAGTCAAAATTAAATGTACATAAATTTCCTAGTACCTACTCCTTTCTTTGATGTATCACTCACTCTTGCACAGCCTCTTTTGTGAAGGTCAATGGCTTTGAGTCAGTCAAGGGAGTGGTAGCACTGCAGTAAATCTGGTATCACAACTCCTTGACGTAAGTCTGATGTTAACATTGATGATTTCTTCCTTCTCATTTTGGAATCCAGTTGGGATCTCACTGATATGTTTGTTAACATGTTGTACGTCACTGATTTCAAGTTCACATGACATCTCTGTTATCCTTACAACTGGCTTTACCACACTCGAAAGGCGGCGTTCCTTTGGTGAGTAACTGGCCACTGCTGAGTTGTTCATAGTCCTGGGGTCTCTGGTGTCGTCCAGTGCCTGTAATTATTTGGATTGCTTATTATTGGAAGATCATTCTTCACAGAGTAAGTGCTTGTTACTGGTATCTGTAAGATACAAATATATAGCTGACACAGCCACCCCTACCAAAACCTTGCCATGCGACAATGAAAAGCTGAACAGCGGCTAGTGCAAAAGAGATAATAGTAAGCTGGTCATTAGATAACTACTCTTAAGAGCTAAAGCGAACGTTCAGGCAAGCGAGGCAACAACATGAACATCAAGATTTGTTTTTAGCTTAATTTGAAGCCTGTATCTAGTTACGAGCAATGGCAACACCGTGTTAACTGGGATGCAATGGTGAAATGGTATTTGGAAAATACTTTGTTGTTCTCATTCTGGGCATTGACATGTAATAAGTGCAGAGGTTTGTTATTTTAACTAGCACATCTCGTTCTTTCTTCATTTGACACTTTGCAAGTGCTACGACCTGAGTTTGCATTCTACACTTTCCTCCAGGGATTTTCAAATGTGTGAGCGCAAGGCTGTTTTGGTACAGCGTAAGACAGGGAAAAGTAGAAATTAAATCACTGGATTTAAAATTAACAGAGGTGCAAAAATGTTACAGCTAGAGCAAATGTGGTAAATGTTGAGAGGTTGAGAAGGACCAAGAGTTATTTTACCAGTTCTAGAATCATAGAATCATAGAATGGTAAGGGTTGGAAGGGACCTTAAACACCATCTGGTTCCAACCCCCATGCCATGAGCAGGGACATCTTCCACTAGACCAGGTTGCTCAGAACTCCATCCAGCCTGGCCTTGAACACTTCCAGGGAGGGGGCATCCACAGATTCTCTGGGCAACCTGCTCCAGTGTTTCACCACCCTTGTAGTAAAGAATTTCTTCCTGATAGCTAATCTAGATCTACCCTCTTTTAGTTTACGGCCATTCCCCCTTGTCCTATCACTACACACCCTTGTGAGAAGTCCCTCTCCATCCTTCCTGTAGGCCCCCATCAGGTACTGGGAGGCTGCTAGAAGGTCATCCCGGAGCCTGCTCTTCTCCAGGCTGAACAGCCCCAACTCTCTTAGCCTGTCCTCATAGCAGAGGTACTCCAGCCCTCTGCTCATCTTCATGGCCCTCCTCTGGACCCGCTCCAACACATCCATGTCCTTCCTATGTTGGGGGTCCCAGAGCTGGACACAGTACTCCAGGTGCGGTCTCACAAGAGTGGAGTGAAGGGGCAGAATCCCCTCCCTCGACCTGCTGGCCACGATTCTCTTGATGCAGCCCAGGGTACAGTTGTCTTTCTGGGCTGCAAGCGCACATTGCTGGCTCACATTGAGCTTCTCATCCACCAGTACCCCCAAGTCCTTCTCCTCAGGGCTGCTCTTATTATATAGTTATGAGCAGTCAGAGAGGCAAACAAGCCTTGAAGAGCCTGGGGTGGCATAGAGAGGCAGAAGGGTTACATCCTGCTTGAAGTGAAGGGAGATTATTTTTTTCATTTTGATGCTTTTTTTAAAAAAAAAATTAATCTTCTGAAGCAATTTCAAGATGAAAACATGCAGAACAGTGTGAATACTGGCATACAAAATATGCTGCTGTACTGCAATATGCATTTGGGCCAAAGAAGAATTCCCATAGCTTACAGTGTTTACTACAGGTCTCTGAAACAATGTAAAACATAATCATTGAAGCTGTTTGTAAGCATAGGCACTGTGTGCATGGTGAAAGGGCTGGAAATTTTGTTGTTCTTAAATAGCTAGGGGATCAGAGGCTTGTCTTCTGGAGCTGAATTTATCCAGTGTTAATCAGTGTTTTTAGATATATGTACACTATTTGGTCATTTAGATTATGGTTTAAACTTTTCAGTATGCTTTAGACTGTTATATAAGTGTTAAATCTGAAAGAGCTTAGGAGGAAAAAGTTAGCATACAATATCTAACCTATGTTATACCAATAATAGAAACAGAAAATGCCATTTCTGTCCCTGACCTATTACTATTGCTTTCTCAATGGAAGTGCAGTGAGAGCTATATCCAGGCTCTGTACTCTGCCTTCATTTCAATACGGTGCTCTTTTGCTATTCATTTATTCATTTTTAGTAATGGAAGTTTCTGCTTCTTAAGAGTCAACAGAATATTAACATTAATGATAAAACAGCAAAGAAGGAGCATGAAGGGAAAGGATTATAAATGATATTTGGGGAATAGTAATACATTTCTGTTGTAGTGTACAAAAAGGCATTAAATTGAAAACAGAATCTACTGGATACCATCAATAAAAGGAAAAAAGTTCTGTTTGGTTACTAGGAAATGCACTGCAAAAAAACATTCAAAGTTGTATTTCTGTGTGTGCGTGTATTAAATCATGCTGAAGTAGAAAGCACATGAATTAAATACCGTATTACAACTTTATATTCAGTGCCAGCTTCATTACTTTTGGGGAGATTTTTATTCATCTGAAAACATCCAGGAAAAACTTGGTGATGATGTTAATGTTAACTATCATGATAAAAGTAAGTGATAGCTTACTTGGGTCTTGATCTGTACTGTATTGTGTAATGGTGCATACATACAATCAAATATTTGAAGAGAAGTGCCAGCACCTTCACTGACATATATGATCAATTTTAAGTGCTCACATCAGAGACATGAGCTTCCCGATGTGCAATTAATACAAAATGTCCATGTGAATATTTGTGCATCCGTGAACATCTATATTTCTTCTTCCATGATTGAGGAGAAAAGATTAAAGCAGACACAAATCTACTGCAGGAGTCCTGTCAGGTTATGAATAAGTTCTTCAAAGAGAAACCCTAGGAAATTGCCAGATTTCAGGTATTACAGAAATAAAGACAATGTGAAGAAAGACAAGTTTTGTTGATGATAGTGCAAGTTTCCAAAAGGACCGCTTCAGTGGTCCTATCTGGCTCCAGTGGAGTCAGCTTTTAAGATTCTGTGTGTTTTGCAAGCATCCAGGTACTCTGAAAAACTCAAGTAGCTGCAGAACACGAACAAAAATCCTGAGACTAAAAAATTAACAGTTGGCTCTTCAGATGTTGTCATGTATCTACTCATACTTCCAGCGTCGCAATGTTTTTGAAGGCTTGTGGAACCGTTCCCTGATGCTAGAAGGTGTTTACTAGAGAAACAGTAGCTAACAGGTTAGTTGCGTACCGAAGATTGTTTCATATGTGTGTATAGCAAAATAAATCCAGAAATTTTTATTTTGTTGTGGTAACTGGACAGAAGGGAGCATATTGTTTCTATGTGAGAAGCTCTCTGAATTGCATAACTAAATACAAAATGAGCTGAAGCCACAGATAATGCTATTAATGGGACTCTGGAAATTATGAGAGCATCCAAGTGAATAAACCCGTTGCAAAAGCAAACAAAAGCAAAGCATAACCCCACAGCTGACCTGAATGGGAAGAAAGTTAATAATGTTGTAATTGTTTTTCATGTTAGGAAAATGCTTCCCTGACTTACAAATCTGCTAATATGTGAGGGATGGGTATTGCAAAATGGTTGGTTAGATGTGTGAATTTAGGTACATAGCAATATCAGAAACTAATGAAGCTTAGCACACTTCTGTTCCAAAATACCTGGATACATTGAGACTTGCGGTGTTGTCACCAACTACTGTGAATTCATCCTCGGAGTGAGAGACACAGAACTTTCATTGGTGCCTCAGGTCAAGAGACTTTTTTTTGCTGCAGGAGCTGGGCATAGTATCGAGTGCGTCAGATGGTCCAGGCCTCAAAGTTTTACAAATAATATTGCTCCTATTTAGTTACATTCTCAGTACAATTAGCCTTCATGAATTACAAAAGTGTTGGAGTTCTGCTTGCAAGCTGGCCTGAAAAATCAGTAAATTGGTTGGGATACTGTATTAAATTGCTTTAATACAGGAATTCTTCCTTAATAGTACAGAGTTAAGAATAAGTGCTTGAATTAGAGGTCATCTGGGCGTAGCTGGAGCTGCATTCAATTTATTTGGGAGAAGCTGATCTTCAATGTCAGTGAAAAGGCCTAATATAAAAAATATGGAAACCAATATTTACTCAACGTTCTGTTGCGATACAGTCTTCCACTGTTCTCATCCAAAATAATTTAGCAATTAAATTTTGTGTCAATAAGGACAAATGAAAGATAACATAATTTTAAGAAGGCAATGCTATTTTTCTATTGGCAGTGGATTAATGTTGCATTTAATATTACTATTCTGGAATATCTCTAAGTGGTGTGCCACATCTTTTTTAGCAATCCTGTGTATGTGGTGATTCTTCATCACATTTTCTGCTAAATCTGTACACCATTTGAGAGTGTGCAAGCTTGATGTTAACCAAGTAGGAGATGAACAGCAGGCAGAGCTTACAATTCTATGGTAGTCATTTCACAAGCACCTGTCAAACATTAGCAATTTAGTCTGTGGGAATAAACTACTTAGCAAAATAATAATAGTCTCTTACAGAAATGTGAACGAAATTTGTGTACATACACTGCTTATACCTGCTCTTGTATTGCTAGAAAAGTAAATTTTCAAATCTTTCTAAAATGGTACAGGCGTGAACTCAACAGTAACTTTAAGAGCACAACCTTAAAAAAAGTCCTGCTTATGGAACTCCTAGGTGTGATATGAGTGATCTGACTGATAAAATAACATGGACAAGTTGTGTGAAAGGCAAAACAAGAACAAAACTATAATGAGAACAAAGAGGAAAACAAAACCTTTATGAAGCCGTCAGAGTGCACCAACATCCACCCACTACTTTCTTTACTTTTTAATATTTCCCTTTCTAACAAATATCCAGGGAGAGCAATAGATATGTCTTCAGGAGGTCTTCGTAGCTCAATGCTCTTTCCTGGTATTGACCAGTAGTAGAGGAAAAACTAAAAAGAAAAAAAAAGCGCAGAGTGATGTTACTGGTAAATTGCTTAGTTACCAAAGGAGGTTAGGGATTTTCTTAACCTGAAGACTAATAAGAGCCGATAGACCTATTCTTTATACGTTTATTTACCTTCTGATTCTTCATCCGAACAACATCGTTAAAGGAATATGTTCTGGTTTGGGTTTAGTTTGATCATTCTTTATGATATTAGTTTAATAAATGTACTTACCTACAGTGGTGATAAAATTATGATTTTTTTGTAGGTCTTTTTCAGTAGTTTGCTGTAATTGTAGTTCTTTGCTGAACATGTCTATGCTGAGAAAAAGGTTGTGTGGATGTTATCACAGAATCACAGAATGGTAGGGGTTGGAAGGGACCTCTGTGGGTCATCTAGTCCAACCCCCCTGCCGAAGCAGGGTCGCCTACAGCAGGCTGCACAGGACAAATTCACCTTGTCCAGGCGGGTCTTGAATATCTCCAGAGAAGGAGACTCCACAACCTCCCTGGGCAGCCTGTTCCAGTGCTCTGTCACCCTCGGAGGGAAGAAGTTCTTCCTCATGTTCAGACGGAACTTCCTGTGCTTCAGTTTGTGCCCATTGCCCCTTGTCCTGTCACTGGGCACCACTGAAAAGAGTCTGGCCCCATCCTCTTGACACACACC
>Ga0065711_1044824_pt1 | contig 13861 bp, 5 predicted proteins | sample Hoacrofraction12_FD_59098 | JGI IMG/M metagenome (GOLD analysis project Ga0065711, IMG submission 59098) | Hoatzin crop microbial communities from Cojedes, Venezuela - Epithelial fraction 12 v2 (version 2) | ecosystem: Host-associated > Birds > Digestive system > Esophagus > Crop | place... | reverse complement strand
AATAAAGTAAAACCTTATCTTTGTCTTACTCTTAGAGAAAAATCAACCTCAACAACAATGTTCTGTGAAGGCGGGGTGGAGAGAGAAGGGAGGGGGCAGGATGTGACATGGGGACTAACAGTGACTAGGAAGGAGAGAAAAACCAAGGGAGAAAACACCTGGAGAGGAAAAGCAAAGCAAAATAGTACTTACTGATGAATAGCTTGCAAGAATTTGCGTTGATGTTTCCTTACTTTCGCGTGGTCTATCTTTTTAACCAGCTTTGTGTTTTTATAAATTAACCATGTTTCCCTGAGTACATTGGCCGCTGCATTTTTCACCTGTTTAACAAAAGAAAAACACCAGGCTGACAAAAGTAGCATTATGTCATGTTTTCTGGTATAAACTCTTTCTAGAGTCCTTACGACCATGCCTAACTGTGGGAAGTGGGTACCTCAAGAAGCTAGAGCACCAAGGGCAGAAAGCAATAACTGGACCAAGAGGACTGCTGAGCAATTTCTGTGTTAATTACAAACTTGATAATGGGAATAGCTCTCTTTGTATTGGCGATAATTTGTTCCTCTTTAAAGAGTTAGCACTGTTTGATGTCTATGGCAACACAAATTACAGTGAGGAAATACTAATGCATTATCTGTATGTTAATTAACTAAATGTGTTTAACAGGATTATAGTATTTCTCTATTTCTTGTTCTGTGGTTAGTATCTCTTAATTCTCTTAGAAATTTAAGTCTCTTAAATTTCCAAAGCTGTTTGAACATACTTTTCTTCTTTTTTTGTTTACATCTTTATTCTTGTTTCTTTGTCACCATTCCCTGGGGAGATGAAAAGATATCTTGTCAATTAATGTGGCCATCTTGTCAATTAATGTGGCCAGTGTTCTATTTCATAAGCACTTTGAATTTTTTTTTGAATGAGGCTTTCCATAAAATGTTAAAAGTAAGAGTACCTACAGTTCCTTCTTAGGCCCTCCAAAATTTTCAAGAATGCTTAAAAATAACAGACAAAGAATTTCAATGCAATGTTGATTAATGACAGAATAACTGGGTTATTCACAAAGGAAAACTGTCCTCATTATTAAACTTTATTTTCTCTCCCTCTGACTTTACATCATGCCAGTCACTGCAGTGTCAGAGCTACATCAACGTCTAGGTAAAGGCCTTGCAGGAATGCCATGCAGTAGCTCTTCCCAGCGAGACGTCCCCACCTGGTACCCGCTGAAGTGTTGGAGAACCCTCGTCCTGACTTCAGCAGAAGCACAACCACATTTTAGAGACCTCCTCACAATCTGTATACAGTCCTTGCATTTCCACAACGTATGGCTATCTTCAGGCTGCTAGGAAACCTCTCTGGTACCTGCGTAACTGATTTGTGACCTGATGGGCATCTCAGATTTGCTTGCTTCGTTAGCTTTTTACATGCTTTGAGTGTCATGAGTTTGAAGCTACCAAAGCACCACTTGGATACAGTATGAGGCTGATACTTAGATTTATAGGAAGGATACCTGAAGACAGGAAACTTTAAAAGGCACAAATGAACACAAATGAACACCAGACTCAAAATCTGTCCAGTATTTACAAAACCTTTTTACCTCATGAAAGATATTTTGAGCTCAGCTGTCAGATTACAGCAGAAAATCTCCTGTGTTAGGGAGGGACAAATTGCTGTCTGTGGTCTAGTATCAACAAGACCTTTACTGACTATAACAGGACGGTAAATCAATGAACTCAGATAGACACCTCAAGTCAGACACCCTTCATACCTACATAAGAACTATCTTCTCACTCGCCCTTAGTCTTTCGCCACCGTGACTGCTTAGGGGAGACAGCAGCTGTTAGCAGCGACGGGCATGGAAGCGAGGGATCCAGCCCAACGGGAGTGGCGTGCTGCCGCGTCCTGGAAACGCGGCATGCAGAGACGCGACGCGGCTCTCCGCAGCAGCAGGGCCGCATGGGGCTGTGCTGAGGCCGCCAACCTCCCTGCCGCCTAGAGCAGAGACATCGCTTCCAGCTCAGGCATCGGCATCCCTCGCTGCCCATTAGCAAGGACAAGCTCTGCTGAGTTGATGTCAGGAGTGTAAGGACCTTCCTCTCTGTATTGGCTCTTCTCAGTAACAAAGATCAAACAAGTTGAGAGGATTGTGTAGCTCCTACTCGTTTTCTTGTTCCCTCGATGCTGTCCTGTTTTATTTCAATAAAGGATTTCCATTGCATCGTTTACTGCATTCTTTCATTTTCCAAGATGTTATTGTAACTTAAACTATATTTCATACGGAAAATTTTAAAATATTTTTACAAATTCTAATGATTTCTAGCGGGTTTTTTTTATATAATCTCTTCCAAAAATACTATTCTTTACAAACATCTTTCAAGGCACTTCACTACTGTGTGCCGCTAAATTAACCCTATGTTGAGTACACAAAGCAATTGCAAAGACTGTCTCACTCACAAACTATGAACATGTCTTTTTCTTAAGAATGTCCTTCATATCTTGAAATTCTTGTATATACCAGTTATTTTACCTATTGTAGCTACAAAAATTTTGTATATTCTTCTCATACGCTGCATGGAAGTTTTTTAGTTTAATATAATAATCTTTAGTTCACAGTATTTAACTGCTGGTTATACCACCTATCTTCCAGCTGCAAGGACCATGTATAGTGCCCTCAAATCCTCCAAATCTGCTGAGAATTGGAGTCGTCCTCAATTCAGAGAAAAGCTCACGGCATTCAATTCCTTCTGCTTGCAAAATCACACCCCTGAAAAAGTTCACTAGGAGAACAGAGCTGGACACTATTTAAAACAAATGCAGAAATAAATAAAAACACATTTCCTTTTCAGTTGTGAATATGAAGCATGACTTACTCTTTTAGTTAGCTGGGTGTCCATCATGAAATTATGCACATGTTTTTCAGCTTTGGTAAGTTCTAACTTCCTTGCCACCACAGCTACCACCAGTGCAGTGCACCCAGCACCCTGAAAACAACAAAACAAATCCCCCGAGATGTTACGACTGCATTTTGCAGAGTTTTTAGTGGAAGTTTCTCCTTTGATGTAGAAGTATGGCAGGCATCATGTGATTCATCCCTGGTAAAAGAGTGAACACACTACAGCTATTTCAGTTCAGAGTAATAGGAAAAGTCAGTAATTACAGGCTGGCAAACTGTCAAGGTATCAAGATCATTAGTAGTAGCATAATTTAGAAGTTCTGCTATTTCTCCTGGAGAGGTTGAAAATTTGAACATGTCCCATTTCTAGTGCATAAACAAAGGGGGTGAACAAAACAACTTTTAAAACCCGCAATATGAGTAAATAAATGCAGAATATCCTGTTCTTAACATGTGTCTCAAGGTTACAGCAATTGCTAAGGAGGAAATAAGATTAGATTAGTGTTTAGCATACAAAAAAAGAAAAGTTTCTTAGGATTTTCTGTAGGGCCTAAAAATAATCATAAATTTAGCATTAATCATTTTACTTCAATTTACTTAACGTAAATTTAGCGTATACTTTAGTATACTTCCCTGCTGTTCTCTGAGTCCTTCAACAACCTTTTCCTACAGTAAATGTGCCTATCTTATTACCATTTAAATTAGCACACACACACAAGACCATTTCTTCAAAACTTGGATGAAGAAAATATCAATTTTCTAAGCTGTGCTGTGTATATGTATGCATGCCCACGTATATACACCGACATGCACGTTCACAACAGGCCAAACCCACAGGTGCCTGTGCCTCTGAAATGATGGTGGCTTTAACAGCATCACAAATTTAAATGTTTTTTGGACGGAGGGAGAGGAAAGGAAGTTAAAATGAGCCAGGTAATGAGAAACAGCATCTATTATACACATCTGGAGGTATTATTTACTTTACACTACTAATAAATTCTGCTGCCTTAGTGTTTTTTTAAACAAAATCATTACAGGTTCTTTTTTAAAAAGTACAAAAATCATCTTAAATACATGATGCTTCCTTTAACTTGCAGGTTCACCCCAATCTACTCATTATTGCAGCTGTGTCAGTTACTCTCCAGTACACAGAAATCTCTTGTTGCATGTTGAAGCTTACCACATTTTCATTTGCAGAGCCTTCTTCCACTATTTCTGTATTTCTCCCATTAATTTAGTCTCTCTCCATTCCCCACCTCTATAACTGCCTTACTCTCTCCAGAAAACCCAGAAGAAAATTTCCGAATCCAGCTTCCAAAATACAAATTCCATTAATAAACACACAGAGACCGAAAAATAAATTAACTCATTGGAAACCCTTACTCACAGTGTCCTCAAAAAAATTAATCTGCTCTCTCTGCTTACTTACCAAGGCACTCAATGAATTTTGTGAAAGTCTCCAATTAATTAATTTTCCATTCCCCTGGTAGATTGTTCCAAGAAATCCACCTGCTCCCTCACAAACACCTAATTCTCTGCAATTAGTTCTGACCCATCAAAGCTTCTATCCCCAATAGCTCTCAACGTTCCCTTGAATGAGTCCCTTGCAATTTTGCTGCATTTGCTGCTTCTCCTGTCCCCAGTAGTAAGCTTCCTAGCTTTGCTGTTCCCTGTCCCTCTGTTCTCCAGCCCTGTGTCCATAGAAATTGATGGAAATTTACTTGAGGTCTTGCTCTCTGCATGAGATGAGTCCAAAGGGGGCTATAAGTGCCTCTGCCTCTCCAGATCCCACTAAGAGTTAAAAAGGAGGAAGACAGCCAGTGAAGCTTAAGGCTGAGCTCTTCAGTAAGGCACCGAGACTTCTGAGAAGAGGACTGGGCTAGAAATGCTCTATGGTATGCCCTACCTCCCCAGAAAACAGAGAGCTCTCCTTTGGTCACCTTCCTGTGAAGGAGGGCAGGAGGGAAGTGCTAATATACAGAAAAATATTCTCTGCAGGCAAATAAATAAATAAATTACCCCATACAATAGCAAGAACACAAAGAGAAAAGCAGATATCTTTTGGCCCAGTATGTCAGGATAACTGGGGCCAGATGCTGATTTAATGGCAAAACTTGCTTATAGCAAGAATGCTAAAATGGAACAAGATTATTAATACAGATACCACTGACAGTGGCACAAACCAGCTGTTTATGTCAAGCTACCAGGAGACAGAAATATTAGATTCCCCTTTCCAGCACCCCCAAAAAGGCTAGAGGAGTGGTGACAGACAAAAGTAACTTGGTTTGAGCTGAAACTATTCCAGCCTTCACAATTGACTCAGGCTTTTTCACAGTGGCACAGCAGTTACAAGGGCCAAACGCTCTTTAAGAACAGTAGCTTTATATCTCACATGAAAGACACTGCCTGCAGCAGCAGAGTGCTGTCACTGGCAAGCTATGACAACCACCTCTGTGGTGTACATGCACTGCAATCTTCTTATCTCCAGAACAGCTTACTGCAACGTTCAGGTATTTTATATTCAGGTTACCGCTCTTGGCTTTGCAGGATATGATGAGATCTTGGGACATGCAACCAAGATCTTTTAGCATTTCTGCAAAAGAAGGAAGCATTATACTATCTGCATGTTTACATTTTGCGGTACTTTGAAGGAAAACAAGTCATGCTCATTCCTTAAACCACTAACAGCTTAAAGAAGTAAGACTGAAATTCCACTTGAAGTACAAGATGCTAATCAATTTTTATGTTACAGTGCTCTGCACTGTTATATGGCTCCCCTAAAGATCTCAGCATCCTTCAAATACTAATAAAGTGAGAATTATTCCAAATAGCAGAAATTAAGTAGAGGCAGTACAGTTACTTTAAAGAAGTAGCATCATACTTGCCATGTTTATGAATATCCTGATTCATGTGACAATCAGCAATATGAATTCAATGAATTCATGCTCATGTGCTCAGGGTTTTTTTCTTATATCAGTAATACATAATACAGCAGCAACTTTTTTATTAAAATTACTTAGGCTAAGTAAAAGCACCACAATAATTATTTCAACTGCAAGAAGGGCTCTTTTGAGAATAAAATTCTGAAAGCCCCTATATTTGATTACTGCATTTTACAATTTCCAACATAATTCTTTTTATCCTGTTACGAAGTAAATAATAAACTAAATCACTGCTTCAAGCTCTTGTTTAACTTTCTGGGGAATTATATATCATACAAAGGAAATGAAAAAGGCAGGAATGTATATACTTTAAAGTACCAAGACAGTAATTACTTCTATTTGAAATTTGCACTCCTCAGTCAGCTCCCTGTCTGCCTCTTGCATTACAGAGTTATTGCAGCGTATTTTGGCTTGGTAAGCAGCCTGATTTTAAGGGCACATAGGACTTGTGTGTGAAAATTTGAGGAAAAAGAGAATGAAAGAATATTCACAACATTCCCTTATCAGTCCACTGCAGCTTTAGCTAGAGAGATACATATCTGAAAGCTAGCAACTTCCACCCCATTGAACAGTCCATTCAAGGTGTGTCTAAAATAAAAGATGAAAAGGCAAGCGTTACATTTCAAAGAATTAACATGCATCAGTTTGCACTAGTTAGTATATGCTTATAACTATGCACATCAGAACTACAAGGTCTGACTTAAGAAAGGGAAGAAATGGCCACAAACTTCAATTAACTCATGCTGACTATTCAGATCATCAGTGATTTTAGGTAAATTTGAAAAACAGACAATTCAGCTTTCACAGCTTCTCAACATTGCAGAATTCTTTTTCTATGCAGAAATGTTTTGTATATGTTCACATGAAATGAAGCATTAAACAGTTACAAGCTGCATTGACAATTTAGACATAGCTGTTAAAAAACCTGGGCACAAATTATTACAACACATACAGTGTAAGCAACTTCGGCAAGTCAAAGTTAAAGGTTGAGTATATTGCTCATTTGCTGCATAATGGAAACAGGTAGTAACAGAATTAACCACCCATTAATTTGATTTCGTTCCATTACTGTATGATCAAGGGTTTGCCAGCAATCACCAGTTTCAAAAGCTGATGTACCTGAATTTTTCTGTTTTCCAGAAAGCACGTACAGGCTGAATAAACTTATCTACTAAGCCCAGAGACGCCCTTAAAGTTATCACAGATTTAAAAATAGGCTTCTCTAAAACAACAAGGCCGGACTCTGCTAATGAGCTGAGCAATGCCTGTTTCCTATTTGCAAGGATCTGAAGAGGAAACACATGAAACCTCACCCTGAATGCACAGTATTTCTTGCTTAATATGAAATGGTGCGTATTAGTCTACAGTAAAAGCAAGAAGTCTGAAAAAAAACATCCTCACACTTTCAGTTGGGCAAAGCAACAAACACTAGGCTGCACAGTGCTGGCACAGTGGCATCAGATCTCTGATGGTGATGTAAAACTTGAATTTGTGAGCAGTACAGTCTTGAAGCATAAGTTTTACAGCCATTTGCAGTGGACAGAACTTGCCTTGACTGTCAGTCTGCTTAGCTGCTGTCCTGCATGAAAACAGTTTGATGTACCTGCAAACAACTTTTGGACATTCTTCACATCTTTAATTCTAAACAAGCTGCTCCTGTTCAGGACAAAGAATGATGCCTTAAGTTCAAATGCTTATGCAGGTAACCAATAGTCCATGAAAGGCCTCCTTTGGTATCCTCTTTGATGCCTAGAATCCAAAGTAAGTCACACTGATAGAAATATTTGACTCACATATGTACTTAGGTACTTGCTAAGCACTAGTAGGTTAACTGTTTTCTCAGTTACAGAAGCCTAAATGATGACTGATGTTCTTAAGAAAAATGAAAGAACAGACTAGGTTGAAGGAAAAAAAAATATTTCAACTGGCATTGGCTTTCTGACACCAAGCCCATGCTATGTGAAAAGAGAAAGAGAAGAATGGTGAATTCACTGTATTTTAAGTTATACTTTAAATTTAGCAAACAAACAAAATGCTTAAACATGCCCTTCAGAACAAAATAACTATTACTTGGTGTTATCTTTAGCTTTATCCCTAGGCATCATAAAGTGCAACTTTCCCTATCTGTCCACACAGTCTCTCCTATTGGCACCTTGTTCTGAATTATTGCAAGCTTCCTTTCCTTTGCTTTAACAAAGCAAACTGTCTCTTTCATAGCCGTATCAGAGATTACTGCAATGGTTATTTTCTTTGCCTGTCATTTGTACTATGTTACTCTGCTCTGTGACCATCTATTCCCTTCTCTATGGCATCACATATAGAACATTTGCCCTCAGTTGCAATACTTCCTGACTCCAGGCTCTTCCATCTCATGGATTTGAGCTCTAATAAGCATTTTCAGACAAAATCTTTCGCATCGTCTCTTGACTTAGGAAAAGCTCCCTGGAAATATCTACAAATCTAATGTATAGTTCTATTTTAAACTCCTCTCCTTCTTTTTTAGGACATTACTTACTACAAAGACTAGCAAACCCAGTGAAGGTACTTCAGATTCTGGTGTGCCCAGATCACTTGTTTTGATCCTCCATAATGCCTCCTTGTTCCCCACTCTCTGTCACACAGACACGGTAAACTGTTCAGGAATTTGGACTATGAATTTCTACTGTCTTTATACAGTACTGGTATCAATCAGATCAGATGTTTAGAGTCCTGAAGTGCTACAGGAATATGAATAACAATAAATAAAGATGGTAGGTCTGTATCAACCATTATACTCTACACATCATAATATTAGACGTGACTTAGCCTTTTTCTCCTTCACATCTTGCTGTGGTTTGTTGAGATTACGTATCAATACATTTATTATGTGCTACACCAGCTGAGATGCCTTTAGCAGTCTCATCACAGCCCTCTGACCTCTTCACTGATGCAGCCCACCCTGAGCTTTCTGCTGTTATCATCAGAACCACTGGACCAAAGCTGACTAACTTAAAGTCACCGCAGAGAATTTTACGTTATGGTAAACCACAGCAGAGACAGCCACAGCAGCTACAGGGAAAAAGCTGGTGGTGCCCACAGGATCTGATGAGGGTGAGGCTAGGAAGTTTGGATCAAGACCACACCCTTCCTACTGTTCACAGGTTCCAAGACTGAGGGTTCACACTAGTGCAATACACAATGATTGCAAAACTGCAGGGTTCAGGCTTCAGTGGAGTCTAGCATTTACATTTCACACCTTGTTGAACACCCAATTTTAGTAACAACCAAAGAGAGGTGCTTGCAACACTTCAACTAAAGGGTTATCTAAGGCAAAGAATGGCTAGCACTGGCTGATAACTTGCACTGAAACCAGCATATGGTCAGCAAAGAAACCCTGTACTCCTCTAAGTAAATGCCTCTGGCATTTCCACTTGGCTCCTTCTTTGGTAAGGTTCCAAAATATCTTTACAAGAAACAATGGATTAAGCCATTTCTGCAACTGCCTGGAGGTCATATGTATGCCTGGAGGGTGCTGCTGGTGAGAAAGGAAGCAACACTGGTATCAGTGTCTCAGCTGAAAGTCTCCTGGCAGCTTTAGTTCACCGGACTAGAAATGAAGTGCAGTCTTCAGTGCTGTATTGTCACAAAAATGTCCTTCTATACTTGCCTGTATCTCAAAGAAGGCAGTTGCCAGATTTTTTGCTCATTTCCCTTGGGATCTACTGAGGGACAGAGAAGGTCCGCTTTGCAGACTTACGGTTCTGGTGCAAAATTTATCTCTGCACCAGAAAAGGCACAACATTCCTTCTGCTGCTCTGCATGAAATGAAAATCCTATAAGAATTTAAACAGGTACTCTGTTCATTTGGCTCTCTAGAAGGTGGACTTACAGGACCACGAGAGGAGGGGAAAAAATAATAATAATTAAAAAAATCTTGCTTGAAGTAAAAAAAGCTCTCCAAAACAAGCAATGCAAAAGTTGAGGGAGGAATCCATCCACAAGACAGACAAAGGCTAGGGAAATGGTGTTGCATAAATGTGTTTTTGCATTTGTCATTGTTTACTGGGAGAGATGTGTAACCTTGCAACTCTGAAACAAAACAGGATGAGTAATAGGACAACAACTATGCAACCTCAGTAAAAAGGTGACATAAAATAGTTTTTCATTATTTATACTTTCATATATTCAACATTTGCCTGCCGACTATTGTCTTCAGTGGACTTTGCACCACAGCTAGGATTTTATTGCAACATTTAAACTTCTAATCTATACAACAGCAGCTGAGCAGATACCTTTACTTCTAGTTAGTCCACAAGGTTTTTAGAAATGTTGCAAAATTAAAAATTGTGAAGAGCATTAAATGTCATATGCAAATATGAAATTGATTAAATACTCTCAGACACAGTAATGGGTAGTGGTAGCGGGGGTGAATTAAAGTTTTCTTGAGTCATGCAAGTTGGATACTGGGAAAGGCTTCTGGGACAGCACAGAAAACAATGATCTGTAAAATGAAGACAATCTCTCTTCTACAGAGGAACCTATAAATGATAATAGTGTTAACTCTAAGAAGCCCAAGAACAGAATGCACCTTGGTGGCTGGGCTCCTGGGAAACCTTCAGTGGTCATAATAGCTACAACCCCACTGGAGATGAAGACAGTTTCTGCTGGTGTGACAAAAACTTTTTGCTGAGCAAGGAGGTGAAATCTGATTTCACTAAATGAGCAGCCTCAACACCCTACCACGCTGATGGGAAACATTAATAATTCAGGATGACAGCTACCGATGATGTTCTTGTCCAACACCTGTATTGTAAATACAAAAGTTTCATGAGAATACAAGTATATTAAAATTGCTGTACTAAATCTGAAATTGTTGCAGATGAAATTACATTTTTTCAAAACAAGTAGTTTTGCTGTAACAATCGTCAGCTCCAGTCATATCTATGTAAACTAAGATATCATGTGTCAATTGCTGTTCATTCCAGCCACTAACTGACTGCTTTTGAACTTGCTGAAATGCATCCGCAACTCCTAGATACACCTAAGTGGGAAACAGGTCTCCTGTCCTCTGGCATTTCACAAACTTCCCTGTTCTACTGGTATGAACTGAAGACCTTCCGAGGGAGGATTTTTCCTTAATTTTTCTAATGCTAAACAAGGGTTACACCTTTCAGGAGATTTTGTTTACTCAAATGAAAGTAGAGTCTCTGCCATTCTCTCACATTTCAGGTTACTGCCCTAATTGCCACTACTTCAGGCATAACTTTCTAGAGCTCCTCAACTTGATTTTCATCATTTATTTTTCTTTATTTCAGTTAGAAATTTCATCCCAGCAAGCCATAGCAACAAAATAATTCCAAACTATGTTTCTTCCTTACAAAAGTTTCCATTTTGGTAGTCTGGTGTGCTGGACCAACAGTAATGGAGCTGAAGAATTTCTGAGCAGCCCAACTTTTAATAACTCCAACCCTAATAATTCAAGCATCATTAATTGTCTTCTCCATATTACATTTCTGCCTGACATTTCTGTCCAGTTAGGTTCTATTACGTTTGAAGGAATAAACACAATCTGTTCTGAATCTTGACATCACTTGTATTTATTATTGCATTCGTAGAACCAGCTAAATTAAATTCTACCATATATCTGAGACATGGACCCAAGATGTTGCCAAATTGCATCAAAAACTTTTTGTACTTTCCTGTACTCTCAGAGAAGTAAAAACTGAGCTGTGTTCTAGATTTTTGAAATTCCTCTAGTAGGCTTCTCATTCACAAAACTATTCACCACATTGCTCTGATCTTTTACCACCAGATACTAGAAATGAGAAAAATATTACAGATTCTTGATCAGTGTGGAAAATGTTCTAAGTAAACCTTTAAATAGCAATACAATCTTTTATTCTTTTACTGTTATAACAGAAAATTGAGTTGCTGCTACAAGTTTAACCACACCTATCTAGCCACAAAGAAGCGTATTAGTCTTAATCATACCTTTTCAGCTCTTTGAGTGTAACTGAAAATACATTTCTGTGTTTCATAAACAATTATGTGTTTCTGCAACTCGTTACAGAATTAAACAGAGTAAACAAAAGTTTTCACAAAAAATCCCACAATGTTTTAGGCATTATCATGAAAAATAATTTATGACATTTAAGCAAATTAGCCATAGAAAGTTCTATAAAATAATTTTCATATTTCATTTCTCAAATCTGATGTTTTCCTTCTTTTTCTCTTTTTCAGGAATCAACCCAGAAGATTTGCAGTCTATGTTAACTACGCAGCTAGAATCTACTTTTTTTCTCTTTTTCTTACAATCTAGCAACTATTGAATTTCAAAGACATTATGGTTCAGATTTTGCTACCAATAAAAACTATATGGTTAAATACTAGCCTACTCTATGTGCCATGTTCCTCTTGTAGATAGTTCTCTGTATTTCCTGGTAGGACCAGGCTGAGTCTGAGGTAAAACTGTGTGCACAAACACCACAATTTAACTGTAGATGAAGAGTTCCCTATTCTTACAGCAGAAACACCTCATCCTTGGCACTTTTTTCATGATGCATAGGAAAGGAATTGTGACTCTTTTGAACTAAATGCAGATTTCTACAAGGACATTAAAAGCTGCAGCATGAGAAGCTTCAAAATCAAATTTGATTCATTTTTGATTCATGATTTAGAACTAACAAAAGCTAGTATTCCTAAGTCCAGGCTGTACACTGTGACTGCATTATGACTAATAAGAATTCTTCACCTGCAGGAGTGGTGTTCAAATCTTGTAGTTAGAAGATGCTACTTACAAGTTATTCAAAAGAAACATCTAATCTTGTCCACCTCTATGATGTATATTTAAGAAAAATTTCATAATTTAATTGGTTCTTTCATACCAGTTCATTTCAACAACAGCAGTATTTAAGCTGCCCTTTCAGCATTAGCAAGGCACACACTCTGAAATAACAGCTACCTCGTTTGAAGAAATTTTCACTCAAGCTATAGCCAACCACCCTGTGCATCCTATGACAGGATAATTGCAACTCATCCATTCTATGGTAGAAACATACGTTTGACCTACTGTTACTGGATGCCTGCTTCTACCTGTTGGTGGTTGGTTCTGCAGGAACATTCAGCATCCTTAGTTCTCCATTATACAATAAATGCACTAGCTCACCACATAATGCTGGAGGTAAAAGAGTCTTTCTCAACTCTTGCAATAGATCCTTGGAGTCGGAAGAATGGATTACCATTATTTTATCTTGCATAGGTATAAAAGTTTACAAAGATCTGTAAAAACTATCCATCTTGCAGCCAATAATTATGCATCTTCCGATACTTTCTCACACATGACCTCTCATTCTACTTCTACCAATTTCTATTTCCCTTGTTCAAATTTTTGCTAACTTGTTATACTCTTCAGAAAGCAAGGAAAATTTGGCAAACCACTGGAAGCCTGTAACTCCAAAAAGCCATTAAGAAAGTGAAAGTGCTGGCTATATATAAGCCATTCCACTTAGCACCAGAAGAAAGTGCTCGCCAGGATCTAAGAGATCTGCTTGGCTGTGCGCAGACAGCCACGGCATCCTCAGTGGGCAGAGAAACCTCGGAGGAGCTGCACGGCATGGTGAAGATGACAGAGTTCTCCCCATCTCCTGTATACCTGTTCTCGTAGCAGTGACAGCACTCATATTTCCATCCATCCAGCACACTCTTCTAGACCTACCTGATGGAAGACTAGCGATAATGTGGGGCTGCTGCTGAACGAGGTGGGTGTCCTGGTGGCGGAGGATGCGGAGAAGACAGAGCTACTGAATGCCTTCTTTGCTTCAGTCTTTAGTACTAAGGCCGGCCCTCAGGAATCCCAGGCCTCGGAGGTAAGAGAGGAAGCCTGCAGAAAGAATGACTTTCCCTTGGTTGAGGAGGACTGCGTGAGGGATCGCTTAAGCAATCTGGACGTCCACAAATCCACGGGCCCCGATGGAATGCACCCACGAGTGCTGAGGGAGCTGGCGGATGTCATTGCTGAGCCACTCTCCATCATCTTTGAAAGGTCCTGGAGGACAGG
>Ga0065711_1044823_pt1 | contig 13861 bp, 7 predicted proteins | sample Hoacrofraction12_FD_59098 | JGI IMG/M metagenome (GOLD analysis project Ga0065711, IMG submission 59098) | Hoatzin crop microbial communities from Cojedes, Venezuela - Epithelial fraction 12 v2 (version 2) | ecosystem: Host-associated > Birds > Digestive system > Esophagus > Crop | place... | reverse complement strand
CCCAGCTCCCTCAGCCTCTTCTCGTAGGAGAGATGCTCCAGTCCCCTCCTCATCCTCGTAGCCCTCCTCTGGACTCTCTCCAGTAGCTCCTGATCTTTCTTGAACTGGGGAGCCCAGAACTGGACAGAGTACTCCAGATGGGGCCTCACTAGGGCAGTGTGGAGGGGAAGGAGAACCTCCCTTGACCCACCAAGCAATTACTCATGATTCACCATTAAGAAGGAATATACACCTATTAGTTACAATAGTAATAAACACAAGATATGTCTTTATGGCATCTGCCATCCAAGGAGCTGTTTTGTTATCCAGCGCCAGTAACTGGAGAATGAAAATTTTTTACATTTCGTAGTTAAGAAAACTGACATCTAGGAGGATTGAATGACTGCTGTAGGACCCATAGAGTACTTAAGACAGGTAGGGATCTCTTGGACACTTCAGTTCACTCACTGCAATCCCAGGCAAACATGTCCTAAAATTCCTTACCTGAAGCTCATCAAGCACCATCTTAATTTAACATCTTAGACTTTTCTGCCCCCATGCCTCTAGTGTGGATGAGCCCAGAACTGTAGTCCATATGTATTCATACAGGGCTTGTCTTAAGCACAAAATTAAATGGTTTGCTGAGTTTCAGTTTTCCTGGCACATATTTGGGGAGGTTTAGCATTCGAGCAGTAGTGCCTGCACTTTACTCAGACGCGCAGCTTCGTGGAGGTGACCTCGGCATCTGGCATTGCCCTCCACCCGCCAGACCAGCCGCTGGAAAGGCAAAAGGCACAGCGGAGCTTTGCCACGTCCCCCATGACTCTGTTGAGTCACCCGTGCCTTGGGGTGTGGACCCCAGCCAGCCGGCCACCTGAGCTGCTGGGCGCTCTCCTAGCCAGGCACTGCTGCCTCCTGCATCTCAGCCTTCGCATTCCACGCTGCTTGCAGGCACGTGAATAATGCACGGCATTCCTCTGGTTGTTCCTCCCGGCCTCCCGGCTTTACTGGAACTCAAAGCTGTTGCAGTAGGAGGAAATCCTTGGAGATCCTGGTAGAGGTTCCCTTGGCTGGGTGCTGTTAAGAATAGAGGGGCTGAGCGGTATTTCCGTTCCTGGCAGTGCCCCAGACTTGCGCAACCTAAAGCAAGTCATTTAACCTCTCCGTATCTTATTTTCCCTTTGGATGAACTGAGAGACCTAGTATCTCACGTTGGTATTGGGATTTCTGTGATGCAATATCAGGGCAGAGCCTCAGGCTCCTCTGAAAGCTGCCACTGTCACACAAGCCGCTTCCTATACCACGGGCTATGAAAGACCCACGTTTTGCATGAGTAGAGCACGCCCTTCCCAGGCTGTCTGGGAAATTGTTCTGGTGCGAAAACTGAGGTCAGAAGTTGGTCCATCATCTTTCCTTTTCCTTCTCCTGAGTGGATGTTAAACAGCACCACTCCAGATTGTTCAGTCTTCTTGTCGCTGCTGGAGTCCTAATCGTGTTCATCATAAAGAATAGATATATACCCATTCCCCATCAGCAATGCAACTCCCAGGGTAGATTTTTAATGGTATTCCAGTTACCCACATGTGCTTAAATGTCCTCAAAATCCTCTGCTTTTCATATGTGCCCCAAGTCCCCTGAAGTCTGAGTGTTCAAGTTTACGATACACCTCAGCCTGGCTGCACAAGGAACGCATGGCTGCTCACAAGCCCTGCTACAACGCGGTACTCCGGTGCCTTTCACCGATCTGCCCATCTCCTCCTGCTCAGCTCCTCTCTTGCTGCTTCATGTAAAGCCCTACGCTGCATTTATTTCCTTCTGCCATACCACAGTGGAAGCTCTTGTCTATTTTCTCCTTATCACCCTGAAGTCCCTCAGCACCGATTGCTTTCCAAATTCCACCCTCCTGCTGAGCAGTGCGATTTCTGAATATTTTCTCCCAGACGTGTGAGAAGCTTCTTTCCAACTAACCGTACTTCCAGTTCTTGCTGTGCTGTCTGTCCATCCCCACCACTGTGCAGTTGTATAATCTGACAGAATTTTGATCTTACTCGTATCAGCTAGCAACTACTTGCGGACGTTTCAGTAGCTCAGGCTGTCCTTGCATATCCATCCTGCCCTGTGACAGGCACCAGCGTAGCCTTATAGTATCGCTTATCCCCACACACAACTCTTTACAGACAGAGGTACAACAACGTGCAGGAGTCCATCCCTGACCCCTATCACACTGCAGTGTGCTCTAAGTACCACCACTTGCACAACAATTTTCAGTTCCCTGTGTGCATCTGACTGCCCAGCTAGACTGAATTTAGTTTTCATGTTGTTTATGATACAAACTCCATTTCAAGGCTCTGTCTCTCCTACGTCTTTGTTCATTAATTAGGTGGACAGGCTTGGGCAGGTTTATTTAAAGGCTGAGGGTTTTAAAATTGTACTTTGATTATGAGAGCTTTGTACACTTTTAAAGCTCTCGGTTAGGTGAGACTTCCTTTGGGATTTGTCAAAGGAGAAATAAGCCCATATACAGTTTTCTATAGCTAGCCAAAATGCACAGGGGCTGGTTTTATGGGTAGGTGTTCTCACTGGAAGAGGCAGCGAGACAGAGAGAGCATGCTAGAGCTCTACAGCATCCTGGCCTTTTACAGTGGAAGTTCAAAACTCGAGGGATCTTCAGCAGGGAGCAGCCCACACCATTTCCTTCGGGCGACACTCAGAGGTCAGTTCTCCCTCTCCATATGCGAACGTATGTCGGGCACTGTGGCTCGTTTTACGACCTGCAAAGTGATTGCATGTCTGAGTACTGGAGGGCAGGGGGTCAAGCCCTTAGCCCAGTGCTGGCCAGCTGGCAGCCCTTGTGCTTCAGGTAGCCTGTGGGAAAGTTTGTACAGCCCACGGGGACCAGGTCTCTGACCCCTTTTCCTTTCGCTACTTTTCCTGGAGCAGAGCGTCTCCCATCTCCCCACAGGTCTCTGGCATGCCCCAGCTGGGTCCTCGTATGGTTTGCACGCTCCGAGCCCAGCGCAGTGAGTGACTGACACAGAGCATCTTCCATTTGACTGCAGAAGGGAGCCAGCAAGTTTGCACAGAAGAAGTTGCGACCTGGCTGCAGGAGACTCACTGAGAGCAGTGAGTCCCTGGGAATGAATCACCACCATGAATGAACTTTTGCATGCCAAGCACTCTTGACACACCTCTCCTCGTCCCCTCCACTGTCACAGTCACTCTGCAGGCACCAAGTCAGAGCCACTTGCAGTCCTGCCTTGGCAAAGCCCACTGTTTAATAAGAGCATCCCATGCTCAGCTTACCCTTAACAGGAGTTTCATCAGCTTCCCGAAAGTAGCTGCTGGCCCTTGGTCTCTCTGCCTAAAGGACTGGTGATTTCATATGGGGGTCTAAAGGGGTCTTAACTACTAACTTACTTGAAATTGAAGTTAGGGCCTTGGGCTGTGACAGAGCCAAACTGGTTACTGGTGCCACGGCATTTATTTGACATCTGCTCCTTTCTCCATCAGGCTGCTCTATACCTCTCTGGGTATAGGTGTAGTTTGTTTTTCTAAAAAGCCCATGCTCTCTGCACTGCCATCAAGCCTAGTTGAATCTCTACAAAGACTCCTAATGTCTCAATAGATGCCCTTCTCCACAGGGAGATTTCTACCATCATCACAAAGAACTTTCACCCCAACACAACCGCCCTTGTCCGGGGTGAAGGCGATTACCTTCGCCCTCCCTGTGCAGTTACAAACTACAGCATTTTTCTTGCGCAGGCAACATCCCGGTGATACAGGGATTTACATACATCTTCTGCTTCAAACAACATGAAAGGTGCTTGTATGGAAACTTCTTCAGATCTCTCTCAAGGTGTTTGCCACATTGTTTGCTTTCTCTTTTACGCCGCTGTTCCCCCGGCATGATCCACGGTGTCGGGTCTTCCTCTGGGGAGATTGGTAACTGCTGGATTCAGCCCTATTGAACTAGCTGGGTTAAACGACTCCTCTTCATTTAAAGCAATTTTAAGAGGCCCTTAGAGAAAAAGGCCAAGGCAACAGTGCAAAATCCCCGAAGCTGATGTCAGTTTGAAATCTGATCCAAACCCTGAACCCATCTGATTCCAGCCCTCGAGCCATTACAGATAACTGGTCCTGCACCTTCTGGTATATTAGATATGAATATTGGGATATTAAGAACTTGGAGAAGACCCTGAAAAACCTTTTCTAGAACTGAAATTAGCCCTACTCTAAGTGGGGTGTTGTACCTTAGAGATGTCTGTTGACCTAAATTGTTCTGTGACTTTCTGGCTGTATGTCCCACATCCTGCCGTTCATATATATGCTAGATAGACCGTGCAGGAAGGAGCTTCAGTCTTCATGATGCTTAAAGCTAAGCTTATGTATTTAGTCGGACGAGAACCAGGTGTCATATTGTAAGTGAGGACCTTAGGGTGTTGTTACAAGCCTTGAAGGTTGAATTGTCGTGCCAGCCAGGTAAGCACTAGTTTCCTTTTGACAGAAGCAGAAGTAATCAAGATCTGGCTTATGGTCTTATAACCACAACCCACTTTTTCTTAGAAACTATAACATATAACACTGAATTTTTAATTACAGGTAAAACTTTGCCTTTAAAAAGAGTAGAAAATAACTTTATGTGTGCCCAACTCGCCTGTTTTCTTCTAGTGATACCAGCTGGATTTATAAAGGACGTTTTCTTTCCCTATAAAGCTGACCTGATTTATAAGGACAATCACATGCAAAGCAGCAGAAGTGATCAGTAGACCAGAGTAAACTGATTAACTGAACTGATGAAAAGTGGGCTCTGAATTCCACTATATTTTCTTAAAGGCTGCTCCTCTCGGTGGCATGTGCGAACAGCTTAGTGTAAATAGTTATAGAATCACAGGACCTCGTCCTGCTTTCACATCAGAGTAATTCTGAAGTAATTCCATTAAAGTGAGCAGAGTTACACTGATGTGAGATCACAATCAGCTAGAAATGGAAAATTCCTAATAGCTTATCCAGTTCATAACCCTAGGGCTAGCGTACAGCTATTCCTTATACTAAAACCATGTTTAATTCTTTAAAACATTAATAGTGGAAAATGGTGCTTGAGAGGTGTTTGGGTCATTTTGCGGGCTTTCTTTAATCCCTCATCCAATTTCTCCTCTTGAGAAATTGGATTTTCCTGCACCTTATTTTTGACTGAGAGCCAAAACCTCAACTACACTGCCCCATAAATGAAATATGGAATGCGGTAGATATGCCACATGACGACAGTGTAATTCCGAGTGCCTCATGTGCCCATTCTCCCCTACTGGTTGTGGATCATTACGAGACTAGTGACACATGGAGTTTTTAGAGAAGTTATTGTAAAGACAAAGCAATATGGCAATGCTATACATCTTGGGGTATCATCTCCAGGGCTCTATGGCGGAACTTCTCGTGTGTTGTGTTAAGAACAACACACAGCATGTATCATTTTGTCAGAGACATTTCTTTTTTTCAGTGAAATGTGTAAATATTTTGTAGCTTGAAGACATTTCTCACTGAATTCACTCTTCTGTTGAATTTGCTCTGTGTGAAACTTCTCTTCCTGCCAAAGAACAATTTCAATAGAAACATTTTACCCAGACCTCATGGTAAAGAGATTTCAAACAGAAGAGAAACTCTCTTATCTTAGAAATACCTAAATACAGCTATATGATTTTTTTCATCCACAGGGGTCTTGCTGATATGTTTGACATGGGAGCATTGCAGGAGGGGAGAGCCGCTTTACTCTCTCCCCGCTTGCTTAGCACTGGAGACACTTCCTAAGATCCATTGCTGTAGAGGGACCTGGGGCACCCCATGGTCAGTGTGCACTGATTTCTGCATCCGAAGGGGTCCATCCCAGCTGCTGCAGAAGACACTGCTAATCCCGGGCCCTGACAATAGCATTCTGAATGCAGAAATTACTTCCCAACTGCACAGGGCTAATAGATGCAGGAGTACCAAGTCACCGGCTTTGACTTCCAAGACTGCTGGTCACCTCCAGCTCTGGCCTTGCCGGTTCCCAGCATTTTGTTGCTTGTGATTCAGGGGAGGGCACTGAAGAAGGGCATTTCTGGCCAGTGCAGGGAGCTAGAGCTGCTCTCAGAATGTAAACACAAGAGTCTCCATGCAGTTGAGGCTTCTGTACATGACAAGGCTGTACGTCCGTGATAGCAAGCATTTCTTGATGCTGTCAGAAGAATAATTTCCCTGAAAGTCTGATCCTTCCTGCCCCAACAGTGGGCTTCTAGTCCTTTGGTGCATGGAGAACCCACCCACACCCAAGTACTGATTAAAGCTTATTAGAAGAAATGCACAGTCATCAAAACCATGATGCTCTCGCAGAGACTTCTGGGCAGAGTCGCAAGGATAAAAACTCTACCTACCTTTAAGAGGAACTGAATGCTGTTATAAAGAGTTATATTGTTATATAGAGCTTGCTATTGTTATAAATGGTGCAGTTGCCTGTGACACAAGGGGAATGAAATCATTTACCCATTCGTCTCTTATCCTGATGCCCGTGAACTCCAAAATAATGAAGTTGTGTGATTTCTAAGCAAAAAACTTGTATTTTGGAAGACTGACCTGGGTAGAACAATAAAAATGTTCCCACAGAGCAAACTGCTTAGTAGTTTTCACAAATCAGGACACCTGCTTAGATGCTAAACAAGGTTTCACAAAAAAAGTTTTTTATGAATGAACCATTTGTCTTACACCTTTAAAAGCTGGGGCCTAAAATCAATCTGCTTGTGAAAGTCCTTGCTAAAGCGTGTGAGATACATGCGACAGTAAATCACACCAGCCACTAAGCAGAGTCTGATACCATTTCCCTGTGAACAAAAAGCAGTAAGAAATCTCACAGCTGCTGTTCCTGCCCTTCAGCAACTTTTAGGTTTTATTGATTGACACACCACCTACGCGCCTCATCATCCGCAAGAGGCATCAGGTCTGTTTCAGGAAAAGCGAATCATTCGGTGTTGTCAACAGCTGGCAGAGGCCACCAGGAACGGCTTCTTCGTTCATTTGTTTTTCTCAGACACCTATGAAGAGCTGTCATCACATACCAAACAAAGCAAGCAATGGGCAGCATGTGTGTTTCCATGCTGGCGTACAAGGCCTCTTCCTCCATTACTGGGAGGCATATAGTGAGGCACGTCAGCCACGACAAGCGAGCAAAGCGAGGACAAAGTGGGCTCAAGCACAAACGTTTCAGAGTTGGTCGCCTTTGGAGGTCACTTTTGCTGTGGATGGTAATGGAAACTGGATGTGGAGGAGAACCTGAACCTAATCAGACCAAGCGTGCTGCCTCACGAGAAGCTGTATGTGATGAAGACTGTTGCCTCCGTGACACCAAGTAATGCTTGCACTTCACTGTGAACCGGTGGGGGAAAAAGGACTTTGCGTGATGAAGTCAGTTGCCCCCTGGCAATATTTGCCCTGAGATAAGTGGGGCTTTGGGGAGTATGATGTTGTTTTCACTTGTGCAGATCTCTGATTAACGTTTGTGGGAGTATTGTACATGTATGGGCAGGACACCCAAGATATCCCTTGATATGTATGAAAAATGGCATATGGAAAAGAGTTTTGTCATGTGTGTGCAAGCCGTTTTGGCCAGTGTTAAAGCCAAAAGGCAAAATGAAATGCAGCATGTCCTTACTAAAGCATTGTACTGCAGAAGTGAAGAATCAAGTGTTTCACTGGAGTAACAGAGGGAGCTGTACGTGAGTGAAATACATTTTCCATGCTGGAATGTGATCAAGATACTGGGTAAATGCTAGCGCTGCTGAGAAAGGACCACAGACGTTTCGAAAGCCACAAGTGGTTAGGAGCTTGGTTTCCCAGTCGTGTCCAAAACTCAGCAGCTATAGCAGAACAGCCCCCCTTAGCACCACATGCGGGTACTTGGTTCAACACTGACTCAGAGGGAAGAATGCTACCCACTGAGTCACCAGCCCCCCTTCCTCCAGCACTACCTCCTCTCTGCTGGTTCTCCACTCAAGCCCAAGCATGCTTGGTGTGCAAGAGCTAACAGGACTGCAGCCCTGAGAAGGATGGGTGGCACAGAATGGAAGCCTTGTGAGCACGTCAAGGTAACTCACACGAGAGTCGCTGTTTCTGAGGCCTGCTGTGTGGTTTACGGGGTGAACACTGTGCTCACCTCAAGGAGATGCAGCACACTGCAGATGCTCCAGCACCTCTGCAAACATGACCTGCATGAGGGTTGCATTGAACAGATTGCTGAGCCCAAGCTTGTGGCGTGCAAGGGAAGGACTGGATGCCTGAGCAATGCAGCTGTCTCCCACCCCTCTCCTCTGGAAATGTCTGAGCCTCCCAGCAAGGATGAGGAAAAGCACAAAACCCATGCCACGTTTGATCTGAACTGTGCTTAGCCTATCTCTTTTCCTTGAAAGTATACTGAGCTCATTTGGGGTGGTGAGAAGAGAGCTTGTGCTAGAAATAGAAGATCTATATTTAACACATGGCCCTAACACAAAATAGAATCACTGTGGTCCCTCAAAGTTAGGAAGATTTGCTTGGAAATGCATTCCAAGGTTTATCAGATTTCTCTCATCTGCAGCATCCAAAAGAAAAAACTTACTAGATATGGTGCACTTGCATGCCCAACAATGGACCCAGATACATACTTTGGTTTTAAGATTAAAAAAATCCTCCACTCATACACATCATGCACATGTAAGTGATTTGCAGTCTTCAAGTACTAACCGTTCACAGCCTAAAGCAGGGGCAAGTTCCTTCCCTATTCTCACAGGCCTGTTATCGTTATGCAAGCTTTCGTTCCGAAACTCAAACTCACGTGAAAAATGCACAGGTTAGTGAACTCAGCCTAAGCAACCGAAATGAAAATGCTCCCTGTCTGTTAACCCATTCTTGTTTCTCCTCTTAGGGGCAGACTGCTTATTCTCCCAGCAGCCCAGCTCATCCTGCCATGCATGAAGTTTCCTGCAGATATGATGATTTGGCTTCAGCTCCTCACACTCTATTCACATGTCTCTGCCCCGCACGCTCGAACCTCTATCCTTCCATGTTTCCAAGGAGAGCTGGTGGAAAGATTTCTGGATCTTCGCAACTATTTTTTCTGTACTTCTCGTTGTATGGCCACAAATAGCGACCTCAGATGCTGAAGGCTGTTCTTTCTTACCCAGCAGTCCTCCAGCAAGCTGCTTCTGCTGCTGCCTGGTGATCTAGACATTAGGAAGAGTTTTGGGGGTGAGTTCCAAGTGACAGGAATTGAAGAGTAAAGTAGGGTTGAAGCTTGGGGTAGGGTTGAAGCTTGCAGAAGTGCAGTGTCAAAGTGCTTCCAGAAAGTTATAAAATAAAGTATCAAAGCATTAGAAGGAGTAAAAACAGTCTAACAGACTTACTACAGGATGGGCTGAAGGACACATCAGCTCTAAGGATGAATTGCTTCATGGCTTTGGTCAAACTAGTCAATATTTCTGCCTGTATTTTTCCACACATAAAATGGATATAAGGATATGTAGTTTTTGAGCTCTTGTAGTATTGCAACAAAATATTGGTTCTCCTTTTTAAAGCACTATGGAATATGTGCTATTCAGAGACACAGATGGGAAAACTTGCCAACAGACTGTGATATCTAAGGAGAAGACAAGGAAATGAAAGCACAGGAGTTTAAGGTGACAGAAAGAATAAAAGATGGAACCAGGAAGGAATAAAGATCATTAAAGACATCGAAGTGCTGGACAAAACAGGGAGGGGAAAAATATGATAAGGAAAGACAAAGAGAAATGATAAAAAAAAAAAAGAACAGTAACAAATATGAACAAAGAGCAATGGGGGAAGAACAGGGTTAGGAAGAAAGATGTAAGAGCACGTTTCCCATAGTAGGACTTGTTACCATGTAAGTACCAGCAAGTGGGCTGCACTTGAGAAGGAGAGCACAGAAAACAGACAAATGAAAGCAGCAGGTAAGCAGGAAAAGAGTGTAATTCGAATCTAACATTTTAATGATTTTTAAATTATTTTGTCAGTAGCTGCAGTTTTCTTTTTTGTCAAAAACAGATGTCAAAAAACCCTTCAGTGTTGGTAAGAGAGAAGAACATAAAATCTAAGATTGGTAACTCAAAACCTTTCTGCATTATACGTAAAACTTCCATGTTTCCTTTTTTTTTTTTTGTGAAAACCTGATGTTTCTGCGGGAAAATCATTGCTTCCCAGACACCTCTATGTTAAGGCCTGTGCTCTCAATTTGCCTGGTGCTCATTTGCAGTAGGGCTCTTTGTAGCACTGCAGCAATATAATATACCAAAGGGTTACAAAGGAGCCTGCCTGGTATGGAAAGTCCACGCTGGTGACTTCTTGGTAGCTGCCAGCTAGCCTTCCTTTTTTTCTCTGTATCTGGGAAGAGAAGCATGGGATGTCAAATCTTCCAAGAAGAACTTCCCATGGCACAAAATTATGATGGGAAAGGAAGTGAGCGATAAAAGCACAAGGTACAAGAATAAACTTTGCGAGGCCGAACCCTGAATTGCGCCTCGGAGATGTGATTGATCCCTGCATCATCCACAAGTAATCCTTTAGCTTTTGCTGGTACATGTCTGAAACATCGGCTAAACTAACTGTGCTCTGGGAGAGATTCTGTAATGACTCTGTCAGAACAGACAATTGCAGTGGTAAATGTGAATAAGCCACTTGAGCGTATCTGTTGCGCTCTGCCCACAGAAATTTGTCTTAGTGGCACTGTTCCCATTTACAAGCTTTGTGCTTGAGGGGATGAGAAAAGCTGCCCAGACGATCATGGGAAAGTTTATACGTACGGGGACTCAGCCAGCAAAGAGCTTGGCGTAACACGCTGCGCGTGGGGTAGCTGCCCATGGATGGGGCTCTGACGGCGTTCAGCCTCCAAGCAGGTTCACAGAATCACAGAATGTTCGGGGTTGGAAGGGACCTCTGTGGGTCATCTAGTCCAGGCTGGCTCGCCGGGGCCGTGATCTGCTCCAGCACCCACACCATGCTGCCGACCAGAGCAAAGCAGCTCTCCGAGGGGCAGGAGGGCACCGTGCAAGAAGTTAGTTGCCGAAGGACTCTTCAATGTTTTCATGGACAGACGTCTCCCTTTGCCACATAGTTGAATATCAAGTGTCCCGGTGGGTCTAGCATCACCCTTACCTCATTGACTGCACAGCCCCCTCTGCACCGGGCAGCCCCCAAGCCGAAGACCCTGGCTGGCACTGCCAGAAAGAGCAAAACCCTGTATCAGCAGTTCCCCGCTGTAATGGAAACCTAGAGATTTGCTCCTCTGGGCCTCACCTACCTGGCACAAGTGAGCTCCTGTGTTTGTCATAGTTGGTGTTGCTATGGCCACTGCATGCAGGTATAAACCTTGCCCAGGGGACACTGTTATGGGAGAGCAGGGTACAGCCCAGGAAACGGTACTGCTTTACTGACATGATTTATTTTCATGACCCGTCCTGGTCTCTGGAGTTTATCCATTCAGTTGCTTTTGCAGGAAATTTCCTCATGACAGAGTGCTCATGCATTTAGTAATAATATTTTACATCTATATTGGGCTCTGTGCATTCCAAGTGCTATACAAACACAAACTCATTCATCTTATCTTTTTATCTCATGACAGTTGCCTGCAGCGCTGAGTTGGTTTGATCCGGGCCTCACAGACCTTTCAACAGTGGAATTGTTACCTGACTAATTATCTGTCTAAATCACCATGAAGGACTGGTAGCTGGGCTCCATTCTCAGTTCTAACCAGCAGCTCCTGTCACTTCGGTGAGAGGCCTCTAGGCTTTTTTGCTGCTGAAGACAGGAAAAAGAAAATCTTGGAGGAAATTTTAATTTAATTTGTTTTCACCATGAGGATGTTCACTAGGGGCAAAACTTTTTCCAGAATTACAGATACACTTGTAGTTGATTCATGGGTAATGCAGTCAAGCATCTCTGTGTTAAAGTCACCCACAGGCAACAGGGAGGTGAGGTTAATATAGGGCCAGCTTGTATTGTTCCTACCCTTTCCCTATCTGTTGTCTCCAAATTCATTCATACCTCCCTGGAAGAGTAATAAATTCAGAGTAAGTTACTAGGAATGTGAAAATAGACCAATCAGCAGAGACAGCTATGTCTTGGAGTCCAAAACTTTTAGAGATTAAAGTGAATTTTTTTCTCCAAGCTGAGCTGAGTTAGAGCATGAAAGGAAACTGGAACAAGTAGCAGATGCTGTTGTAGAAAGAGGGAGAACATGAGGCAGAGATTAGGCACCTCCTAGACATGGTCTAGAACCTGTATACTTTCTTTGCAGCTGTCTGCAGCCTTGATAAGGCTGAACAAGGCAGTGAAAAGAAGGTGTAGCAAATTGGAGGGACTCCATAGGTGTGAAAGTGGTTTTATCCACAGCGAAAGCAAACTTGATGAAGCTCGGTGCACTGAAACTGGTAGGAACAGTTAAACTCTACCCCAAAATGCTGCAAATACCAGTATGTAATATTTCAGTGCAAAGTCTAAGGCCATGCATTTAGAGAATTTTTGTCCTAAACTGGGAGGTCATCGGTGGCAAATAAGTATAAACAGTTTCCATAGCATGCACTGTTAAGAGGTCCTCTTGCGTGCTGCATGCAGCCCTCGTCACTCAAGTCCAATGCTGATGAACTCAGACTGGAACAGCTGCACAAAAGGACTTCAGTGAAGGTGTACATAGAGTGACTGCAAAGGTTCAGAAAAAAGGAGAAACTGTCAAAAAGAAGTAGATCCTAAAAGTAGGAACCATTATAAAAGTGACAATTTCCCAAAGCTGAACTGAGCTCTATCAAGGGAAATTAAGACAAATTAAACAAGTGATCTCACACAAAAAAGACAACAGAAAGTAGATTATTTAGCTTTTTTAGCCCAGGAAAAAATAATTCTCAGCAGGTGTATGGCTTTCCTTTCTGAAAACACGGGACAGAGAAGAGCTGTTTAAGCTAAAGACAATGTTTGCACAGAGTCATGCATATAAGCTACCCTTAGAGAAATGTATGCAGGAAATTAGAAGAATGTTTCAAACCATCAAAGAAAGGCAGTTTTGGAGGAGTTTTCAAGAGCAGCAGCAGAAGAAAACTTCTACCTTATTTCAAAAAGAGATTGATCAATGTATGAAAGGAATTACACTGTGTGGTTTCCATGGCATCAGGAAACAGGATTCAGCTACTTTGGATGTGAATTCCAGACCTGTTTCCCATGTTCCTCCTCTTTCCCTGTCACCCCAGAAAGGGTTAGATACATGATTCAAAACATTGGTCTTTGACTTTAATGCTCACCACTAGCATAAGAAGGAAAAAATGCTCCAAACTTAAGTTTTCAGAAACTTTATTCATTTACCCTTAGGAATGATAAAACACATAGGAAGGGTCTCTCGCTAGCCATCGTATCTCCTGTCACATTGGCTGTCTTTAGGACCCTGCTTCATAGCAGCAAAATGAAACAAATCAGCACTGTAGTTTCTGTTCTTTAGGCAACCTCCAAGAATTTTCTTATCAAAATTGAAATGGAGCAAACCATTTTACATAATGCTGTGTAGCCTGGGTCCAGCAACTCTTAAGGTTGCCGGAAACATCAGCTGTGTAATACGGATGGGCTTCTAAGCAAGGCTGATGCACGCTTTTACAGAATCACAGAATGTTTGGGGCTGGAAGGGACCTCTGTGGGTCATCCAGTCCAACGCCCCTGCCGAAGCAGGGTCACCCACAGCAGGCTGCACAGGACCGCACCCAGGTGGGTCTTGAACATCTCCAGAGAAGGAGACTCCACAACCTCCCTGGGCAGCCTGTGCCAGTGCTCCGTCACCCTCAGAGGGAAGAAGTTCTTCCTCATGTTCAGACGGAACTTCCTGTGCTTCAGT
>Ga0065711_1044816_pt1 | contig 13861 bp, 10 predicted proteins | sample Hoacrofraction12_FD_59098 | JGI IMG/M metagenome (GOLD analysis project Ga0065711, IMG submission 59098) | Hoatzin crop microbial communities from Cojedes, Venezuela - Epithelial fraction 12 v2 (version 2) | ecosystem: Host-associated > Birds > Digestive system > Esophagus > Crop | place... | reverse complement strand
CATCTGAACATGAGGAAGAATTTCTTCCCTCTGAGGGTGACGGAGCACTGGAACAGGCTGCCCAGGGAGGTTGTGGAGTCTCCTTCTCTGGAGATATTCAAGACCCGCCTGGACGTGTTCCTCTGCAGCCTACTGTAGGTGACCCTGCTTCGGCAGGAGGGTTGGACTAGATGACCCACAGAGGTTCCTTCCAACCCCTACCATTCTGTGATTCTGTGATTTAGGCCCAGAGCATGGGAAGCAGCAGAAGCTGTGGACGCAGAGAACAACAGGATGAGGAGGCACAGAGCAGCAGGTATCTGCTGGACTCTGGGAGGGGTGTTCTGAAGAAATGAGAATGCTTAGATGTTCATGCTCAGGTATGAGGAGAATGAGTGCAGGGAACAGAATGAGTAGGGGTCTCTGGGCTGGGAGAAGCTGGCAACTGGAACCAGCGAGGATTTGAGGCAATATGGGAAGAAATGCCTCCAGTGAGAAGCTGGATAAGAGGACTTGGAAGACCAAGGGTTTTCAGGGCAAAGAGTTGAGAGATTATAATTTTGGAGTGGAAAAATGGGAAACTGGAGACTGTGCTTCTGAGAAGCGTACCTAGAAATACATGGCTGTGAGGGTCCAGGCAGCTTTGGCTAGGATTTCAGCTAACAGCTGGAACATATGCGCAGAGGCGGTTTCCCCACCCTCTTCTGTAGCCTCTGTTTTGCTTTCAGAAATACAGCAATTTTACTAACATCAATTTGTATGTTTTTAAAAGACCCCCAAGCTAAGTTATATTGCTGCTTTTGATCTGGTGAAAAAAGTTTGGGAATTAGTTTCTTTTTTAAAACCTTTATTTAGAGCATTGTAGTATTTAACTAACAGCCTTGGTTAAGTGTTATTACCTAAACACTAAAAATAAAAGTAATGCATTCTGAAAGACAACATATTTCTCCAATCACTATAGCTACTGAATGTTTTATTCAAGATCAACTACATTGATAAATAATTTTTGGGAATGAAAAATGCAGTTTTAATAGCATTTTTTTGTTTTAAAAATAGAATCCTGAAACCACATTTTCAAGCCAGTGCAACAAAAAGTAAAAGTACAGTTCTTCAGTTTCCCAGCTGTATCCATATTTTAGGTTTTTGCACCCGTGGAAATATTTACATCACCTCAGCTTTATCCCTGTTTATTTGCTAATGGCCTTTTCCACTGTTATCATTGCACCCTGTTTTTCCTTGCAAATAACCTTGTTTTTCCCTCCCTTGACATAAAAATAAACAGTTTGATAAAACAACATATGATAAATTTTAATACACTTTTCCCATAAAAACTATGAAAACAAAAGTATCCTTGAAATAACCTTGAAATGGCTAAGAAACCAACTGAAAAGATATGTTGATTTTTTTTTCTTGTGTAGCAACAATCTTCAAAGCATGGAGTATAACTGCTACACAGACAACGTCAGAGATCCATGCAGAAGTCTACTTAAACTGGCATCAAGGCAACTTTTCAATTTTTTTTTTTACTTAATAGGCAGAGTTAGTCTTAACTTTATTTAGATAGCTTTTTAAAATTGTTTTGGCAATGGTTTGATAAAGAGAAAGTGCAAGGTAAATAAACTTACTGCCCAGGCTCACAGGAAGTGGAAATCGTGAAAACTTCCTGTTTACGCATAGCAAAAAGTGAGGCAACTTTAAGGAAACTGTTTAGCTTAAAAACAAATAGTAGTAGGCAAGCCTGGTCATGTTTTTTTCAAATTGAAAATATCTTCTTCTGAAAGGATTAAAAAGATACTTTTTTTTTTAAAATCAAATACCAATTTTTTTCAAATAATTATTTTTTTATTATTCTCTTCCTATAGTAATGATTTTTTTTTTTATTTTTGAGACACCGCCATTGATGTCTTGTAGTGGCTGTAGAAAGTAAGGAATTGTCTAAGATTCTGGAATTCAGCAGAGTTGCTAGAGGATTTGAGTTTAGGAAATCTTAGGGTCAGTGTTGCAGAACTAATCTTTTTCCACCAAGATATTAGCAGATAACCTACCGTACATTTTTGTCTGAAAGGTATAATAGCAATGTCTGGTAATTGTAATGAAAATGCTTGCAGTTAACCCATAGCTAAAATGATGTTAAAAGGCTTTACGTTCCTATGGAAAATATTTAAAGTTTAACAAACTGAAATGAATAAGCTTCATCTTAAATATTTTAAATTAGAAGATGTTGAACAAATACATATTGTAGGTTCCTTTTGTATTCAGCTATTGTTGATGTAGAGGGCAGCGCATGCTTCTGCATGTATTTTCCTTCATTTGATGGAGTCATTTTCAGAACTCCAGCCTTTTTGAGATTAGTTCAGCACAGCTTCCTTCACTTGTCTTCAGACTGTTATTGCCCACAAAGGCTGCGCCATCTTAGCCTTACATTGTAAGCTAGGGAGTCTTTGATTCCACAGACCAGAAGGTGAGCAAGTGTTAATTTTTCTCTCTTCTTCACAGTTCCTGTCTCACTGTCTGTCAGCCATCCATACAATGGTTGAGAAAGGTAAACAGTACATCCTAGATAGGCAAAGAAACAAGAGAATGAATTGTAACGGGGCAACACCCTCCCTCCCTGTCTGCTTGCATTCATTTCAGATGGCAAATTATTAGGTGTTCAATTTCTACATACAGAATATCTTGTTGCTTTGATCATGAGATGCCAAGTAGTACACAATTTTGGATGTGTGTGATTCTGCCTCATGTTTTATGGCAGTAACTGTAGGAGGAAAGGAATTCTTCTGGCTCCAAGGTCCAGTTTATTTTTAATCAGATTTTTCTTTGATGGAAAATCTCTTCCTTTCTAGTTCTATAGTTTACTTCTATACCTCTTAAAAAAAAGGATTTTTGAATTCTTTGTTTCTAGTCCACAAATAGAAAGGATTGTATCGCATCTTGTCTTAAGGAAGCTCTTTTCTGCTAAAACTTAAATTCAGATGATATCACTAGCTACTGTGATCCCATCCTTTTTGACAGTGGAGCTTGTTTAGTGGTCACAACCTTCATGTCATCATAATTTCTTAGCACAGAAAATGCTTCCAGTCTATGGCAGTGCTGAGCCCTCATCGCCATAGGCTTGCCCTCTCGTATGTGGACAGTCCTCTCCTCCAAAGCCTATTCCTACTTAGCATTTTTTTTCCTGCTGTGTTTCTCAGTCGTATTTGTATTTTCTCCAGAATGATCTTAATTTATTTTATATGGTCAAAAAATACATGAAAATTGACAAAATGGCCTTCTAGATAACAATTTCAGTCATGGTATTTTCTTCTCGTGTTTTCAAAAGGTAAGATGACCAATCTCCTTTCAGAAGTCCTTGGCGCTGTAGGAAAAAAATACAGTATGTAGTACTCTGTAGTATGAGCACAGAATGGTCCACAAACTATGAAAAGTAATTTAGTGTTTCAGAAATAAAACCCAAACTTGCTCCTTTTAGGAAATCATCAGCTGTATAACCACTGTCCAAGGCCATATAACAACAGAGTCAGCATTCTGACTTATAGAATAGAATCATAGAATCATTTAGGTTGGAAAAGACCTTTAAGGTCAACAAGTCCAACGTAATGAACTGTGGGGACTAGGAGCCTACTCCTAGTACTACTTCTAGTAGTTTTCTTTGACAGAAGCAATGCAGGAGCATACAGGAAAGCGCCTGAATGATTTTTTTCCATGAGCAACAGTAATGTGGAGATTTTCCATAGTTCTTGCCATGCACGTGAACCTAGCATCATGATGGGGAAAAGCAGACCTGTCCCTGACAAAAAGGGTGACCAGGAGCATACTAGGTAATAAATTCTTTTTAGAATTAGCAGTCAGGCCATAGCCGTCCTCTCATCCTCTTGGTTGTGTATGCTCTGTGTAACATAATTAATCTTTACCTACCCAGTAAATGGGACACTCCCATGGTGCATCAGACTTACTATGCTGAAGGTATATAACAAAATTCTGCCATATGTTGGGAATGCAGCTTGTCTTGACACAGAAAGAACTGAAACAGCCAACTCTCAGAATGGTATGGCAACACTAAAGCTAATTCACGTGAGTTGGACTAAGGAGAGATCAAAATATTTGTATACTGATGACTCAAGGCAAGATATTAAAACAGTTCCCTCAGATGAAAGCAATGAAATGTATAGTTCCTCCAGTATGTCAAATGAACCAAAGAAAAAATACAGAGAAAAGCTTATGATAATTATAATATTTATATCAAATAAAAAAGGAGGAAATAGTACAATATCCAGTTTAAGCTGTACAATGCTAAGTATAAAATAAAAAAAAACTGTTTTGGAAAAAATATGTTGATTACAGTAGACATTGAAAGGAAAAAGAGAAAAGAAAGAAAAGGAAAAGGTAAGTACAGATCAATTATATAAATGGACAGATTTCCAAAACAAAGGGGCCACATAGAGATTAATAGGCTTGTTAACATTTCCCAGTAAATTCATCTCTAATTTGTCTGAATTAAGCCTACTTCTTGTTCATTTCCACTGGAAAGAAAAATTGTAATTGGTACTTTTTGGGGCATCAACTGTATGGGTTTGCTGAACATTCTGTCCACCCCGTGGCTCATTCTTTCAGGTTTCATTTAAATAAGTTGAATTTTCTGCCAGTAATTTGCATTTAAATTACAAAAAACATACTGAAGATTTCATTGTACTTTCTTACATGAAAACTGTGCTGTAATGACAACAGCCATATTTATTTTTGTTTTATATAAGTCAATCTGGAACATGGAATTGTCCCATTGTATGGAATAGTTCAGTAGTTCAGCTTTACAAGCGCTAAGTTTATGAGTGTCTCTTAAGACTTGCAAACATTTTTATCCTACAACTCAGATAAAGATCAAATAGATTTAAATACCATAGTTGCAGTAAGCAGATATTTGACCTTGCATTCCGAGGTGAGTAAATTCCATGCATTTTTGTCTATAGAAGTTGGGCTCTGCCTTTTCCGCCAAAGAAGATTACAGAGGTCTAACTGATGGTTAGTAATGCATGTGATCCAGCTGAGTTTTAGAGAAAAGTAGACTGGAACTGAGAAACCAACCAATAAGAAACAGAGCTTTGCTGAGCCTAATTTTAAAGTAATTACCTTGATCAAAACTGAAGTTCTGTTAATCCTGTCTATTGAATGGGAAAAAATGAAATAATATATTTAACTCTCATGAGAGCAGTTCTGTGAGGGGAAAAATACATTACCTATTATACATTTATTTATGACAAATTAATATGATTAGTATCATATTTGATAAATGGAAGTTATATAAGTCCAAAGAAAGCTGTGACACAGTGTATATACTGGTTTATGTTTAGGGTAATGTGAAACAAAATGATGTACTAGAGGGGATTCAAAACACTTTTGACTAAGGTACTGCCACAGACTGGAGGACGTAGAAGATGTGCCTCTGTGTCATTAAAGCACTTTGAAAATGTACATGTTGTGTATTGGCAATAGATGGGAATAAAAGCATTTTTTTCAGAAGTTTAGTATCTTTAAAATTGACACAGAGATATACTCGTCATTCCCCAAACCTGCTTCAAATTATATGCATGAAGCACTAGATGTTGTTGTTAAAACAGCAACCGTGCTTACCGAGAAAGAAGTACAGCTGTGTGTAGTAAAGGATCCCTGACATAATTTTGTAATGTGTATAATCTTCTTTATTTATGAGAAAATCTTTTCTTCTGTCAGAAAAAATATACGTTCCTTATCCTGCTCTTTTGAAAATACCCAGTTAACTGTATCTGATATTTCTTTGTTTCCTGTCTCTAATTTTCAATACTATTTTCAGTATTACACTTATACTTCTTACAAACTGTTGCCTCTTCATGGAGGAAATAGTAGGTGATGCAATAAAGATAAACTTAACATCATGGAGAATACATTGCAGAAGATAAGAAGCACATTGTGAATGAAAAGCTGTAAAAAGTAGCCAAGGAGCAGCAGCACAAGGATTTCAGGTTTCAGTTACAGCTGATGAACTTGGGTCAGTGTGTATTTAGTGTGTCTTGAACTTAGACTACTGACTAAGAATCTGAATCTATTAAAGTAAATCAGGTAAGCCCCTGGCAAATTTCCCCTGACACTGAAACAAGACCAGATTTTAGACTTCAGTTGAACACTTTAAATTCTTTGTCAAACAATAATGATCTTTGCATCTGACAATGACTAGGAAATGATTGCTGAAAGGAAGGCAATGCAAGGGCAAACATAATCCCTCATCAGAGAAGGCTGCCTTGTGGAAGCATTGCAGAGAAGGGGGAGTGAGCACTGCAGAGCCCTCTTCTAATGGTGGAACAAGGTCAGCAAGAGTTTCTCAGTCCTTTTTTCCTGAAGACAGAGTTGTGGAAGGACAATGGAAGCTTGGTTATGGTTGAAGAGTGCAGAATAAGAAAGGAAGGAGACCTTAAGCGTCTTTTCAGTTCATAAGAAACTGCAAAACTAAGAAGAAGCCTTTTTCTAGAGGGTTGCTAGTAACCACAGGAAAAAGGAGCTACTGGAATCAGAATACAAAGGTCCATTCTAGTAGAGCCTTCCTCTAAGCAGCAGGCTTTGCCAAGATTTGAAGTATGGAAAAGATGCTTCACTGAATAATTTAGTTCCTTTAACTGCATAGATTGCGGTGGCACGCAAACGTTTCCTGAAGCCGAAGTTACTCCAGAAACATTAAGAACAGGCTGTGGAGTAGTTTGCCTGATAGCAACCTCCATTGAGAAACTAAGGAAAGAAACCACTCAGATTTTACTAATAGCTTCTTTTTTAACTGGACTGAATTTACCCTCAAAACCTCACAGATTCTGAAGGTTTACATGTCGTCTGTAATCTAATGACAGAACCACAGATTCTAAATGTTGGAACAGTGAAACTTTCAGAGCAGCATAACACCTCCCCAAAGATGCATCTTGCTCATGTACTTTTCCTGGCTTGTTAAGTGATCCTGGAGCTTTAAAAGAGGAATTACTGAGAGTTTAAATAGCAAGAAACCTATCTGTGAACATCTACGGAAAAAAAAAACCCAGCCTTGGCTTTGTATATACTAAACAGTGATATCTGTCTCACAACTGAGAGCCTGTTCTAGGTATTGTTTTTTCAATTTGCAATGTCTTCTGTTTTCAACTAAAGCGTTTAAAAAATTGTGTGTACAGAAGCACACATATACTATCACAGTTATACTGCCAGGAATTTGAATTAAAAGAGACGAGAAATAGTTTAGATTTATATAACTAACTCAGGGCTAAGCAGTGCAATTCCAGCTCCCTTGAGGAAGCCTAAATGTTTGAGAAGGTCGTATGTGTGAATAATAGCAACATAAAATCTTTCCAGGCTTTGCTTCTGTAAATAGCAGATATAGTAACCCCTGTAGTTTAGTCTTCAGTGGAGCTTATTCCTGCTTTACTGTAATTATTTTATCACCAATGAAAGTGATCTGAATAACATGATTTGCTTTTAAAATCTAAATACACTGCAGTTGTTTCCTACAGGGTACTATTTCAGTCTTTGGATGCACTTACTAACTGCAGAAAGAAATTCTGAGATAACCATTAAAAACCTCCACAACACTACTGCAGTTAAATAACTATGGTGATTTGATACTTCAGAACACAGACCTTCTTTCCCCAAACCATGATTTACGGTTAACCATTGTATCCAACGTTGTCAATACCTCAGATATTAAATCCCGAAACTGAAACCATGGATGTTTAGCTTTTCATTGTTTCTGTGGGTCAACACTGACTGCTGACCACTGATTTTAAAGGGCCATATGTTTGTGTCCTCCTCCCCAAATCCACAGAAATTATCAAGGTTACCTTGCTGCAGTTCCCTCAGTAAATAAAAAGATTGATATGCATTTCAGAAAAATGGCATTTAATCTTCAGTTCAGGTTAATTTAATTGAGTCATACATGTTGACAGTTATTCTGAAGTACACTGTTTTGACATTGCGTTTCTTCTAGGTATTTGGAGAGTTTGCTTTGACTCATTTGGAACAAACCTTGAGGAAGGTCAGCAGTCATGGCTGGAACATCACTTTCTTGAGTGACTGTCAAAATAAACAATTTAGGTTAGCACAGGTTATTGAAGTCAGTGTTTCTTTTGCGATCTTCTATATTAATTGAAACGGCTACATTATAAAATTTGCTTTTATTATACACAAAGAAGTTTCAGTGTCACTTTTACCATCCCCCAGTCACATCTTCCTGGTTAAATAATGCAGCAACAGCAAAAAAGCTTATTACTGCCAGGTTCTCTCTCTCCAAAACATCACTTAAAAGTGGAAATAGGATATTTTTAGGACAGAGAGTTTAAATTCACGTAGGCCAGATCATGAAAAGTTGGCTTAAGAACTGGACATCAGCTTGTGACTTCAATTTACTGCTCTACCACGGATTGCTGTTGTCTTGGTAAAATTACAGTTAGCACTTTCTTGCATTACTCAAGTATTATCAAGATCAATAAAGACTGAAGAGCTAAGATATCACAGTAACAGGGGCAGTGCAAGCATGTTAGATATGTTTTCAACTGAAACTAGATAACTCAGTAGAAAATGTGTACTTCCATAACCAGTTGTGTATGCAGAAGCCACCATCACCTACTGTGATTCCTTAGCTGGAATGGCCAAGTCTCTTTATACTGGGGCCAGGATTGCAATGATATTTTGACTGTGGTTAGACAACGCAAAATCATTTAGATCTTCAGTAAGACATCTTCCTGTACTGTTTGTAGAATGCTATCCTCAGGACAGATGGATCTTAAGGTACTTATTTATATAAACATTCTCAGAGTTTGCAATTGTCTATAGAAATATTCTCTCTATAGGATTCAGCCATATTAGCAACTCTTTTCTGAATTCACTATGAAATGTAACCAGAATCTCTGTAACAGAACTGAATTCAGTCTTTCACTTAAACAGTGATTAAGCTTATCGTCTCTAAAATTTTATCACTCTTGTAATAGGTAATGAATTCCTAACAACTTGGAAGTAATTACTAACTATTTGGAGTTATTAAATGTATTGTCTCCAAGAAATTTAGTGCACTGTGCCAGCCTTTTATCTAGAAATAACATCTGTGCAAAGTAATTCTTGAGCTGACCAGTTGCAGAGGGTGATTTTAAAAGGGATTTATTTAGGGTTAGTGGTTGTTCTTCCGTTTTCGTAATCGAGCATTTCTTTTTCATTACTGGCTAAGATTAGCAACCTTCATCAGGAAAGAAAAAAAATAAAGAGTTTTTTGCTTCCAAAGCATATTAATAGATGTATTATAACAGAGCCAAGACTTACTAAAGTGATTGTAGATACTTCAGAAAAAAACCCACTTGATCAAGTTCATATATAATCTAAATTCTATAAGAGGATACTCAGCCATAATCAACTCAACCAGTATGTCAATTGTTTGTCATACTATGTTTTAAAATCCAAGTGTTTTTGAAACTGAATGTCTTGTAATGAAAAAAGTTAGCGAAATCTAGATCTGTCTTCTGGTTAGTGAAATATTCCCTCATGCGGAAGTCTTTAAATCAGGCCAATGTTTTTTTCTTTCAAGAGATTGGTAACATCTAACTGTATTGGGTTTGTGTGGCAACGTTTTGGTAGCAGGGGGCTACACAGCAAGGTGGCTTCTCACAGAAGGCACCCCTGTCTGATAGTGCCAATGCCAGCTGTCTCTAAGATGGACCCACCGCTGGCCAAGGCCAAGCCCATCAGCGATGGTGGTAGCACCTCTGTGGTAACATAGTTAAGCAGGGAAAAAACACCTAGAGCAGGATAGAGGAGTGATAATAAGTGAGAGAAACAACTCTGCAGACACCAAGGTCAGTGAAGAGGAGGGAGAGGAGGTGCTGCAGGCGCTGGAGCAGAGATTGCCCTGGTGCAGCCTGTGATGAAGACCATGGTGAGGCAGGCTGTCTCCTGCAGTCCGTGGAGGTCCACAGTGGAGCAGATCTCCACCTGCAGCCTGTGGAGGACCCCATGCCGGAGCAGGTGGATGCCAGAGGGAGGCTGTGACCCCATGGATAGCCCATGCTGGAGCAGGTTCCTGCCAGGACCTGCGGACCCGTGGAGAGAGGAGCCCACGCCAGAGCAGGTTTGCTGGCAGGGCTTGTGACCCCGTGGGGGACTCACGCTGGAGCAGCCTGTTCCTGAAGGACTGCACCCCGTGGAAGGGACCCACGCTGGGGCGGTTCGTGAAGAGCTGCAGCCCATGGGAAGGACTCACGTTGGAGAAGTTAATGGAGAACTGTCTCCCATGGGAGGGACCCCATGCTGGAGCGGGGGAAGAGTGTGAGGAGGAAGGACTGGCAGAGACAAAGTGTGATGAATCGACAACAACCTCCATTCCCTGTCTCCCTGCACCACTCAGGGGGAGGAAGTAGAAGAAACTGTGAGTGAAGTTAAGCCTGGGAAGAAGCAAGGGGGGAGAGGCGGGGAGAAGGTGTTTTTTAAGATTTGGTTTTATTTCTCATTATCCTACTCTGATTTGATTGATAATAAATTAAACTAATTTCCCCAAGTTGAGTCTGTTTTGCCTGTGACTGTAACTGGTGAGTGATCTCTCCCTGTCCTTGTCTCAACCCACAAGCCTTTCGTCGTTTTTTTTCTCCCCTGTCCAGCTGAGGAGGGGGAGTGATAGAGTGGCTCTGGTGGGCACCTGGCATCCAGGCTAAACCATGACACTAACCAAGATACCTTCCCATCTCTTTGCACATCTCTTTACTGCAAAACAGAACTCTCACTTTTCACAATTTGTTTAGCTTCTTGTCATTTTCTTAGAAACAATCTGGAGAAAACATTTGTGTCTTCAACAGACAAATATATTTTCCTCTTTTAGCACCTAAGTTGACCGACTCTGCACTGAGTTTCAGCCTTGTAGAACAAAGGCACAGGTTAAGGAGCTGCCATCACTGTAACTCCTGAAGGAATTTGTGTTGCAGAAGGCTACAACATTTGCCAGGTGCAGCATAATTCAAAGTCAGAAAGTTCAGCTTTCATGAAAGAAAATAATTATTTCTTTTAGCTGTAATCAGTGGTCTATTACCAGTTATTGGTTTTACCTTCTAAAATTTGGTACAATTCGGCACCTAGGGATGGATTAGCTGCAACTTGTAGTCAACTTAGTTGGTTTAAAATTCTTTGAAGTTTCCCAGTACAGGTAACTGTTTGGATAGTACCTATCCTTTCCCTCCCTCTTTTGTTTCCTTTAGTGTTTTTGTATGTATTGGTACTTGAAAAAAGTTTCAAGTATACTTCTGAAAGCAGGTGAGAAAGTTTAACAACTTGCATCAGTGCTATGCCGACGAACCTCAAATCCCTTACTGGAGGATGAATTTCAGCCGAGTTTTAATCAAGCAAAGAGATTTCTTGGAAGGCTCACCGACTTCCAGATGTATTCAATGTTATGATGGCTGTAATGTTTTTCTTACACTCACCACATAGTCTTCAGTAATGACATGACAACAATTCCACATTTGGAATACATATCTCTCCTTGAAGTTATACATCATATTTTTAGCCACTGTTATGCTCTTTGTGTATATTTACTCAGCCAAATAGGATTTTTGTGCCTACAGAAGACTGTGTTACCATTAATGGTAGGCTTTTTCTGGCTCTAAGAGTGAGCAGCAAGAGTTACCTGCTGAAAGACCTGGACTTGAGACATCTGTTGTATACCAGTATGTTTTTTCTCCAGTTCCTCAGAGCCTGATTTTGGTATACTGTATCATTCTTTTTTGTTATGCTTGAGCATTTGGTATATTAGGTAAGACATTAGTAAGTCTTCTCTACAGGTCATATTTCTCACATGCAGCCTAGGGATTCAGTCTAAACCTTGAAAGATGTTCAAATACTCTGAATATTTTGTAAACTGTTTTCCTGTACATCTCTGAAGAGTGGCTTACTGCTGATTCAAAGCAGCTATTCTGTGTGTTGGTTAATCCAAGACACAAATTCTTTCTTTTTCATGATAGATTCCACCTATACATGCTGAATGTCCACTGCAGTTTCATATCTATACACTTACCAACAGTCTTATCTTTTTAAAATAACACCAATATAATCCTTTAAAATACTTAGGTTAATATGTTTTATTTTCTCTTCCTGAGTTACAGGGCAGTAGCACTCCTCCAAAATATTGCTGTTAAATTTTCAATAAGCAGGTCCATGAGTCCAACATGCCACATTAGGGCCTTTCTCTGGGGAGACAATTAATTCTCTTTCCTTTTCAGTCTGCCTAAATTATAGGAATGTAATGATGGCCACAAGTGCCAGCCTGATGAACACATTCCACACTCTTAGCAAGGTTGATTTTGATACAAAACTAGTGAACTGCAGCCATATTACTTACTATACTTTACTGCACTATGTTCAGAATTTCAGGAACATTGTAGCTATTGATCAAGTGCCCAGTCCAGTTGAGAACAATTAATGACTAACTCAGTAGCCTTTATGCTTAATTAAAATAAGATTTCCCTCTATACTTTCTAATATATTTATGTCCGCTGACAGTCAGGCACACTGTTTCTTTACTCTCCAAACTTTCTAGGGCAGAGACATAGAAAATCATCTGCCCATGGGCTCCAATGTTCCACAAAACCTCATATTTTACACTTAGCTTTCCAACTAAATTAGTAATTTTAATTCATTCACAGTATTTTACGTACCAGTGTTTTCTGCTTTGTGTCTGTCCACTTGTTATTCTTCTGCATGACATTTTGGATGATACTACTCTGTAATTCTGTATCATCTCAGCCACCAGTCCCAAATATTACCTTTCACAGAATGAACACACCCTTTTTTCAGTTATCCAGGATACCCTGGTCAAATCCTACTTTCATTATGGTAAACCAAACCACTGAAGGCTGACTTAATTGTCTGTTTACAGGGAGCTATGACTTTCAACTGTTTTATTTTAATTGTTCTGGTTTTGGTTACTGACAGTTAACAGATTTTCCACTGGCATATATTTTCCGTTATGCTTTCTTGGATCAGTATGTCAATTTTAGTTTTCCATTATACAGTTTATGAATTCTCCTTTCTCTTTTTTTCCTCCTGTTGTAGTTCATTTCCATTTTTCTAGTTCTTTTTTAAGTTACTTGATATTTGATTCTGCGTGAATGGATTTTTGCTGTAATTTTGTGCCATTTCCCCTCAAATAATGCTCAAAGACTTCTCTGAAGTATTCTTTCTTTAGCTGATGTAAAAGTCCTCCTATTCCAATGCAAAAATCTTTCAACTATTTATTGGATTATACTTGTGAGTAATTAAATCTTCCGCAGTATCTTCTCCTAGAGCAATCTACATCAGGTAAATGAGACTCTTAACAGTACAGCTTCTCCTGCCAGGCCAGTTAAATGTCACAAGAGGCAACTTTAAGTCATAGAATCATAGAATCATAGGTTGGAAAAGACCTCTAATATCATCAAGTCCAACCATCAACCCGACACCACCATGCCTACTAAACCGTATCCCGAAGTGCCACATCGACACATTTTTTGAACACCTCCAGGAATGGTGATGCCACCACTCCTCTGGGCAGCCTGTTCCAATGTCTGACCACTCTTTCAGTAAAGAAATGTTTCCTAATATCTAGTCTAAACCTCTCCTGATGCAACTTGAGGCCATTGCCTCTTGTCCTATCACTATTTAGCTGGGAGAAGAGACCAACACCTGCCTCGCTACAACCTCATTTCAGGTAGTTGTAGACAGCAATAAGGTCTCGCCTCAGCCTCCTCTTCTCCAGACTAAACAGCCCCAGCTCCCTCAGCCCCTCCTCATAAGACTTGTTCTCCAGACCCCTCACCAACCTCATTGCCCTTCTCTGGACACGCTCCAGCACCTCAACATCTGTCTTGCAGTG
>Ga0065711_1044805_pt1 | contig 13861 bp, 8 predicted proteins | sample Hoacrofraction12_FD_59098 | JGI IMG/M metagenome (GOLD analysis project Ga0065711, IMG submission 59098) | Hoatzin crop microbial communities from Cojedes, Venezuela - Epithelial fraction 12 v2 (version 2) | ecosystem: Host-associated > Birds > Digestive system > Esophagus > Crop | place... | reverse complement strand
AAATATCTATATATAAATATATAGATATAAAATATATAGATATAAAAATATATACAAATATATATATGTAATTTGGTGCTTTGATGGGATATGTAGCTCGGCAAACAATACAAGGGTAGAAGGGAAAGGGCTGTCAGTCTTTAAAAAAACCGCATTTTGAAACACCAGAGTCTAATCCTTTCACTGTTCCCTAATGAAGTATTTGACTGTGACAAAAAAAAGGGGGTTTTTTTGAGCACTTTAAACTCGGCTGGAAGCAGAGGAATTAGCACGAAGTGGAATATTTGTGTGAGCTGAATGCAGTTTCAGATTGTTGTTTTCTCTGCCATAAGACACCAGGGCCAATTAACTGTTTCTAATTAAGTAGCCTAAAACAAAACAGAGCAAGAAATAGCAGCCAGGTAGTTATGACCGGACTGCGTAATGAAGAGAGAGTGACTCTGAATGTGAGGTAAATCATTTTCTGATACCAAAATATAAAACTACTACAGCACGAAAAGGCAAAAAGTGGACGAAAGAATGGGAAGGGAAAATCCTGTTCAGCATGATGCTCTTCAGTACGGTTCTCTTCAAATCCCACCCATTAAATGTCAAGCCTTGTGTTTGGCTAGATGTGCATCATATGGCATCGCACAAGTCTGCTACACAAACACTAGTGGAATGCATTCCTCTCCACTCACCTGCCAAATTCCAAAGTTTGGTCATTTTTTGGTGAGATTTCTATACAGAACAAAGTTAAACATACAGTGAGAGAAATGTATTTGCTTTTGTCTTTGAATGACTCAAAAATCTTCTAATTAGTACGTCACCAGGCTGCAGTTATGTCTGTTTTATTACTCCAGATATTTTAAAAATATTTTTTATCACATTTAATGTCTATGAGATCCAAAAAGTGGAGCTGGCAGTTTGTATCTCCCTGTATGCATGGGGAAGAGCGTTACAGTCTCTCTGCAATGGATGAGGTAATGTTTACAGATTCATAACCAGGCGGTTGCTGGTGCTGCTGTTTGCTCTTCAAGGTTGGATTAACAGTCTAACTGCCATGGAGACTCTTTGGAAACCTAGAAATGCAGAACAGCACTTCAGCAACTGAAAAAGACAGGAACCTAGTGTTACATTACAGGATGCTTTGTAGCAAGGGGAAAAAAAAATCTGGGAAAAACCCTACAATCCCAGAGGCTGCATTTATTTTCGCATTGGTGATTTATGATGACAATTTTCTCACACTTTGCAATGACACCTCAGGTATTGGCCACAACGGGGAGAAAAAAAACGCTCTGCAGCCTCACGGGTAGCGTCTGACAAAAATCTGAAGATGTTCTGATACTTTTGGGTGCTAAAAAAGCGAGCTGAGAGTGGCTGTCCAAATAACAAATATTCCCCTGTGAGCCCAGGATGAATATATACATCAGCGGTTGTTTTTCGGCTGCCGTTTTTCACAGTCCAGCCAACTTTGAGCTGTCTGTGTTGCGGCAGTATCTTCAAGAGACCTACAAAGGCGTGGGTTTTCAAGCTACGTGGTAATGATGATCTTCCTTAAGATCGCTACACGTAATGATCAGATCTTCCTTAAACCTTTCTGAACGATATCTAGGGGTCCCTTCCAACCCAAAACTTTCTATGATTCTATGATATGGAAAACTACGCCTGTGGCTACACACATAAGTGCTTGAGACTATTTGCGTCTCTAATAATACATCTGTGCATGAGGATTTGCAAGATTGGGCTCATCCGGTCTAACCTGTGACCACCAGAGCTAATTTTCATTTTAGCTTCAATTAAATTTTTTTTCGCTCGTAACTGCCCTTTGCCAACTGCCCTGCTAGCTCGGCCTTGCTATTACAAAAAGCAGCGGCAACTTTATTTGCAATTCGGCGTGGAAAATTTTCCAACCTCCGGATGTGGACGAGGTTCGCGCCGACCTCGCGCCCACGTTTCACAGCTCGCTCTCTCCCGCGCTCTCGTTCCGATCCGAACCCGGGCCAAAGCGCCGCGCAGAGCTTGCTGCCTGCCATCCCACGGGGTCACGCTCCGCAGAGAGACCCCAGCACTCCCAGCACCCCTGCCGTACCGGCACAGCGCCGCTTCATCCGTCGACTCGCCCGGACGCGGCACGGGGCCGGTACGGCTTGGCTGCTGCTGTGGGGTCTCTGCTTGGTGCCGGGTTTGACCTTAGCACCGGTACCAGTAAGCTCTGGGACCAGCAGCACAGCACCGAACCCCTCCGTAAAGATGTTCTTATCACCTTGGTATCGAAATCAGCGGTACTGCTATCAAACGCTGCCGGGGAGAGACAGCTGCTATTTCAGTGTGTTATAGCGGATGAAAGGAATTGAAACACAAAAAACCACACACATCCCTTTTTCCTAATATAATCAGTATTTTCAAGCAGTTTATCTGCTTAATAGGAAGGTTTTAAAACATTTTGCTTGAGCTGACATTCTTTAATTATAAGATGCACACTGCTGAATATGCAGTCGCCCCAGCAGAAGCTCCATTGTGAAAGAACGCACAGATTCAATCTGTTTCTTTCTCTGAATTTTTCTGACTTGGTTGTATTTTTCCATTCATCATTATTTTTTTGTTTGCTTCTCACATTTCTTCCTAAATGTGTGGGTTTTTTCCTCTCACTCTGTTGTTCCACTTGAAAACACCAGGATTAGCATGCAGATGTTTTTTTGATCGGAGATTTTTTTATATTTTTTAATCATTCCCATTTTCCACAGTCTATTTGGGTAGCTGGGGATTTTATATTTGTTTGTTTTTGACCCTGTCTTGTTGGTTGTTTTTTTCTGTTAAATGCATTACCCTAGTCTTCGGATTGTAAACACCTTCTGTTTGCTATTGTTTCCTTAAAACAGCATTTTAGAAAATTAACTATTTCTTCTAGTTAAATAAATCACGGGCTATGCTAACCGTGCCAATAGTCTAACATCTTCCATGTTTTTAGTGCTTTGCCAACCATGAAAGCTTAGGTCAAAGAGAAACTGTTTTAGGAAGGTTTTGAAAAGAAAAAAAAAAAAGGATAAGTTTTCAGCATGCCTGTTATCTGTTGTAAAATTGTGCTGGAATAGCTTTAAAAATTGGTTTTAGAATTCTCCCAAGTTACAGGATTTACTGAACATAGAGTAGGTGAAGGAGAAAAGTAATCATACTTCTTGCCAACTAGAAAGGACCCACTTATTCTTTGTTTTTCATTTAAAAGGAACAATAACCTCTTTAAATGAGTACCACCTGGAATTTCGGCTATCTTGTAATCTGCAAGCTAACATTCACAGGAGCTGAATTACACTTAAATTTTTAGAAAGCTGAGAGGAGAAAAAGATGTTCAGCAACTTAGCCCAGGGAAACTGCCATATATATATTAGGGGACCTAATAGATGCTTACAAATATCTCAAGGGTGGGTGTCAGGAGGATGGGGCCAGACTCTTTTCAGTGGTGCCCAGCAACAGGACAAGGGGCAACAGGCACAAAGTGAAACAGAGGAAGTTCCAGCTGAACATGAGGAAGAACTTCTTCCCTCTGAGGGTGACGGAGCCCTGGCCCAGGCTGGCCAGGGAGGCTGTGGAATCTCCTTCTCTGGAGATGTTCAAAACCTGCCTGGACAAGGTCCTGTGCAGCCTGCTCTGGGTGACCCTGCTTGGGCAGGGGGTTGGGCTGGGTGACGCACAGAGGTCCCTTCCAACCCCGAACATTCTGTGATTTTGTGATTCTGTGAATGCCACTTCAGCGATGACCAGCAGAAAGAATACAACCCAGGTTGTTACCATCCATGAAACTGGCAACATCCACTTTCATTAAATCTATACTATAAACACTGAAGAGGTTCATAAATGCCTTCTCTCTTGCATTAGAACAAGTAATCAATGGAGTTTACAGGGCTAGTATTTCAATATAAATTTTTAATGTCAAAAAACTACACCGGGGCGGGGCTGGGATTGTTCTTCCATAACCCTGAGCATAGCCAGTAGCTAGGGTATCCACCACTACCATTTACTGGCTGTATTTAAAAAAAAAGAAAAAAAAAAATCCATGCCCTATCACCCATGGAGAGAGAAGCTCACCTATACACCATCCCTTACAAGGAAAACCAAAATTGCCTTCAAAGATATGTGCCGGGCAAGCTCAGAAATACCAGAAACTTCAGTTATTTGGGAGCTTGGCCAAGTCAACAGAATATCCTGCTCGTTTCCAAAGTTCGTTTAGTGCCTAAGACTTTGCTGGTTAATAGTTCCCTCTCATCCAGAATGCCCTTGTCGTTCCCTGGTGGGACATGGCAACTGCATCACCACGTCCTGACAGTCCCAAGGAGCAGCTCTGGTGCAGCCCCATGGAGCCTGCAAAGAGGTCAGTTCTGCAGAGAGAAAGAACAACCCACACAATTTAATTGCCTCTTGGAAAGCATCTGCCACCACCCCTCCCATCCAGTGGACTTCATTCCTTTCAAGGGTTATCAGCTGAAGTTAAAAATCCAGACAATGTTGAAATGTGAACTATCCCATGAAAGTTTTTCTACAAGCAGGTAAATGCAAAAAACCACGGACAACGCTTTTTGCTTTTCTCTGTTGTTAGACACCTCATATATAATGGGAAATTTTTTCTAGTAAGTTTTTAAAACAAGCTATCTTTTCTCCCACAAGAGAAAGCAAGAGATTATCTATTACCTGTAGCTATAATCAGGTTAATATTACAAATGTGTTTTTTCCCTGCAATTCTGCTTCTTTTTGCTCGAGTAATTAATTTTTTGTGACAACACATACTTCAAGGAGAAAACACAAGATGACTCTGCTACAGCAGTACGAGCAGAACAGCAAAGAGGGGATTGTTTTTCCCTCCCTGGCTCTGCAGTATGTAACTGAAAATGCTTTGGGGGTTAGTCAGCTTTCTTTAAACCCGTGGCAGTTAAAAAGTGTTTTCCCAACCCTTCCACTGTGTCCTGTCACAAATAGAAAAAGGCAGAAATTCCTCTAGCTCTACAGCCCCTTTGCACCAACACGGCTGCAGCAAAGGCAATGCAGGCAAGGTGCAAACCTGTCCCCAGAAATAAGGGCAGGTGTCTGTGCAGAATGCGTGTCATTTCCAGCAAGGCACCTGAGTCCATGAGGTTACAGAGGGATTATCCTAAAGCTGCCTCCTATCTTGTAATCTGGTGATTTCCTATCCCAGCACAGCAGTTTATTACAGTAAGGACATAATTTAGCATCATACATACCATTATTACTGAACGTATCGTAATTAGTTCCTGCTTGTGAAGCACTTGGACACGGAGGAACACGTAAGTGTTAAGTGTTACAGTCATTATCATTCACCTTTACTTGATACCTTTCCACTTTATTTAGCCTCTAGCGACCAAGACATCTGCATGTCTTTGGCCAGACTGTACGCAAGTGAGCTGGTGAGACCGCAGGAACTGAGAGGTGGAGTCCTGACAACTGCCTTGCTCCAGAAAGCTGAGAGAGAAGTTTGCTGGTAATGTATTAATCTACTAGTTAGTAAGGAAGTAATAAATTACTGCAATTAAATTAACTGTACTGCCAACTCCGAGTCTCCAAATTAATCAAAAGTTTGACTGACTTGAAAAAAAATTAAGATATTTTATTTTTACTTTTTCCCCTTGGCAGACTTCATGTTTTCAAGGCTTTCTTTATATTCAAGAGCTAGGAATTGTACTTTTTTAGTGATAATTAAAATCCCTGTATAATAGTGTCTTTACCTTAACAAGTCAGAGCTTTAAGGAAAATGAGTTCTGAGAGTGGACAACAAGGAATGACATGCAGTGGATTTCGAGATGAAATAAACACCACCAAAACCCTAAAATATAAGGACCTGATTCTTTCCTACTGGTCATACAAGCTGAGAATAATTTCACTAAAATCTATGGGTAAAATTTCAACTTTCCAAACTCACAGCAGACCATTGAAAATGTTGCCAGGATCTCCAATGAGAGGAGGGAAGATTGATAATCCAATGTAAATATGAGCAAATGTGGGTCTTGTCATTTAACCAGACAGTCTAAACGCCAGAAAACAGGACCATGTCCTCAGCTGTTCCAAATTTCATTTGGTTTTGCTTTGCCTTTCCCTCGGAAGAATACTAATTCGCGTGTCTGAACTGAAACTTAAGCCTGAGCTTTAGGTCTGACTTAGATTTAAGTGGAAGAAAGCGGTGTCTGCATGGGATGAACAGCATTTTAAACGCATATACATCTATTTGTGTGAAGGCAAAACCTGTTCTATCTACAAATGCATGCCATATGGTCTCTTTTTTCTTGCCTGTGCTTCTGTTAAGGTGCATGGCTACAAAGCATGAACACTCAGAGAATCTTCAAACCCCACTGTCCAGGTCTGCAAACTCCTATTCAAGTGAGTCAACGCTGGCTTCATGAAATATTTTTTCCATTGTAAATTTGCCAATGATCTGCTCTGGGGTACGAAGACCTTAAAAGGCAGTGATAAAACACACTTTATAAAAAAATTTTAACTCAGCATGAGTAAGGATTACTCATGAGAGGAAAGGCACTGACCCTTAAATCCTGAGTTATCCAATTCCATTTCAAAAACTGGTCTAATGGATGGTTGCAAAACTGTGGGTGTCTTTTGTTTCCCCTTTCCTCTTCTGCCTCCTTCACCAGAGATTGAAAGTCAAAGTTTTAAGATACAAAAATGTGGCCTAAATGTGTCAGGTATATTCATTGCAGGTCGTTCACTGCATGGCTAGAGTGCGAGAAAAGTGAATTCCACCCTGAGATAAGAGACTCCCCTTTCTGTAGCTCTCTGCAGATATGAGAAAACACAGGCTATGGGCTCTTTGAGTAACTCGGGGCCCAAAAGTTCAGGAATACTTCTCGTGCCTGTCTCCACTGCAAATCAGCCACCTTGGAATGAACTCTTTTTTTTTTCCCCTCTCTCCTCTTAAATCTCGCTACCGCTGCGATGCTTCTGCAGCGTAGGCACTGGCAGCCACAGAGGCTGAAGGCTTTTATTTGTCCACCGAGCAGATAATGGCTAAACAGCAGCAAGGAGAGTTTCTTCAGCCCACCTCGCCACGCAGCCTAGAGTGCGTTTCACAGTGCTGTTCTCCAGACCACTTCTGCTGCTGGTTCACAGGCCAGTGCCACTGAAGTTCTCAACAGATGATGCTATTAATACAACCCCCTATTATTTATTTTTTGCTGTACGAAAGGGAATGGAAATACTTGTCTTGTTTACACAGCCCTCTGAAGAGCCATTAGGTGGTACTAATGGTGCTTTTGACTGCTGGAATCTGTTCTAGCTGGGGTTTGAGTAGGGGCCTTGAAGGTAGAGGGCTTTCAAAAACCCGTTTGCTTGCCAGTCCCCTGAGGAATACCAGCTACGTTGGTAGCCACATACTGCAGATGTGTGATACCAGCCAGCAAGCCAGGTGCTCTCAATGGCAGAGCAATAGTTCATCGAAAGAGGCAGACACGTGAGGGTGAGCCGTGAAGTGAAGATGCAAAATTTCTCTTGTGAGGCTTTTTGAACACTCTTACTGAATGACCTTTTCCAAGTAGCATTAGTTAAAAGCTTTTTCAGAGTGTTCTGTTCTGTTCCTAGATATCCCTCCCCCAGAGGCATTTACCAGTCCTCAGTATTGCAGGGAAAAGATAAGTGCTGAGAGTCTTTCTTTTTGGTTTTGAAAATGGAATTCTAGAAGTAAAATATAATCATATCCTTTATAAATTCTCACCATTCTACATTTCTTTCCTTGACAGTCCTGTGTTTTTTTTCCAGTGCCAGTGGATGGTGTAGCGTGAGCCAGGCTGTCACACGCTACTCATCCTGATCAGGAGTCAAGTTAAAATACTCACTCCTGTGTCCAAAAGAACTGGGGCTGTTATTTTAATCTTTTAAGTTTGGTTTGTTTGAGGTTTTTTTCTGATGGAGGAAGAATCCAACAGACAATCAAAATATCTTTTCTAGTGTGAGATAGTCCCACATCCTTTTCCCTCTTTGCTTATGTCTCTTAAAGGGATGATTTCTGCTAGAGCTAGGGTTCAGCTTTCTATTTTTGGCACAGTGTCCACGCTTCTGGCTTTGCACGGGAAGGGTTAGAGCTGAGAAAGAAAAGCTGCGTATTTATATTACAAGGTATGCGAGTTGTGCCTAGAGCCAAGCAGCCCGGAGCGCAGCAGGCTTGCAGCGTGCAGGTGTACACCCCGTTCTGCACAGCGGACACCCACCAGAAGATTGCCTCCGTGAAAACGTGCTCCCTCCCCTTGGCATCCTTTCAGTCAGGCAGGAACAACGGATAGCCCAGATGCTCCAAAGCATCCCCTGCTTTGCAGTCATAGGGCCTCCTCATCAGCAGGTAAAGGTGATGACAGTTCCTAAAAGTTATTAGAGTTACACATGGATTTACTCCAATTAAGGACTTGGCCCAGATTCTTTTTTCTTTTTTTTTTCCTCCTTTTTTTTATACATTAGCAGATGGCAAATATGCACTGAGCACAGACAAACTACCGGTTTTTGAGGGCAATGGCTGCTTGCAATGCTAATTTGGGGCTTTACGTTTATGCAAGCTAACCTGGAGGGACGCATTTCAGAGCTGGGTTGAAGCAGCAGAAAGACTGGAGCTGCAAAGCGCAGAGCTGGGTACCAGTAACCCATTTAAAGCTGGGGTGTGTGGATGCAGGGCAGGGTGTCTGCTTGTTCTGAAGAGATTCAGAAAATAAGGCAGGAGCAGATGTTAAGAGACAACAGTTTCATGCATTTCCCTCATTCAGTCAGGTCAAGATGAGGCCACTTGCACAACGCGGAGCTCAGTTCAGCCTCCAAACACCTTCGTTGTGTGAAGGTATTTGGCATTACGGTTTGGAATCAGGCCAGCTGACACACCACCGCAAGCTGATATCCACATGTTCTCCTGGAAATGACGTCCACATGAGAAAATTTTAGTGCTTGGGTGTGTGTGGTGGAACTCGATCAGCAATGAGCAACCAAAAGTAGAGGGTGAGAGATGTGTACAAACCAGGTGTCTACATATTTTTTTCATCTAGCAGTCCTTTTGGCGCATACACCATGTCCATATCTGCAAACTGTGGTGTGCTGTTGTGGACTTATGTGGAACAAAGCCAATACTCCCCACAAAGCTTTGTTATTCTTCCTGCAGAAAGCAACCCAGGATAACCATAAAATACCTACTGACCAAGGCTGAACAGCTTATATACAACTGGGCAGTAGCTAGTGCCTAGTTCAGACTGTGCAGTCACAGAATAGGAATAAAATGAAAAACAAAGCAACGAAGAGGCCATTTTCCTGCAACAGTCCTACCCACAAACACAGTGGAAAGATGTGCGACACTGAGGGCAGAATTTACCCTGAAGACCACTGAAGGCACGTATTATGGTCTCCACTGACCTCCAGGAGCTCCCAGCAAATGTTTTGTCCCTCACTTTTTATTTTCTAGTGCTTTCTCTTACTTTCATCAAAGAATTGTGATATCCTTATGTTAGGCCTGACAGCGTGTTGTTCCTCCACGTAAGATACTCTTGTGCATTATGGTCAGACCTACCTTTTTTTTTTTTCTCCATTTCTGACTCATTTAAGGGAACGAAGAAGCCATCGTAGTGAGTGAAAAATCACTTTGACTTCACCTGAAAATTCTGCACACAGAAGACTTTAAAATCATTCCAGTGGTTACAGAATGAATCATACTATAGTAGGCATTCAGCTATTTTTTTTTAATAAGTGTGCTTTAACTGGACCAAAGCGTAGCTGACATGTTTAACTTACACATCGATTACAGGGTAGAACTCACTTAACCACTCTGATCTAATATGAGTTCCTGTGAAGTTGGCCACATTTTGGTCAAATAATCCTGCAGCCAAGGCTGATATCTCTGAACCTATTTGCCAGCTGGGACTCCATTAGGTTAGAGCAACTCTTCATGCAGTTAGGACCTGTGGGCACTAATGTCATACAAATAAATAATAATATGTTCTGTTGAATCGTCTGGATAAATAATTCATCACACAGATGAAGTATGAACTATTTGCTTATGCTGTTGTTTGCTCTGTCACTAGCCACAGAAGTCCCATGATACCGCATCTGCTCTCTGGTTACACGTCTGAGGATTTTTTACCTGAAGAGTGAGGAGAGAGTGGGGAGAGCTGACTGCTCTCAGTACCTGGGCATGTCCACTACTGATAATTTATTAATGCATTCTCTTCTGCTTGCTTGGTCCAATTTTTCAGCTCACGTTTATCATCACAGCTCCCTGAAAGTCAATGGAATAATATTCATTTGTCCTCTTTTGACTGAGAACGTGACTAGATAAAATTTCAGTTAGAACTGAAGAATAAGATAGAAATGTTGAGTGTTGCTAATCCTGAATCTAAGGGCCTTATTCCTCGCAGGTACTGCTCAGTCCCTGATTCAGCACAAACTTTTGAGCATTTGTTTAAATCCCACCGACAGTAATGTCCCACAAGCACACGCCGAACACAAGCACCACAAGAAAATATTCTGATTACGGTTCTCAGAGTCCTTCTAACAGCAGCTCCTTGAAATGTGAATGCAGCCATAAAACTATAATTCAGTTTTTCGTACTCTGAAAAGCTGGGAAAATGAGAAATCTTCCTCTGAATGTGTTAATGCTCATTTTTGCTTTGAAGAACCAGCAGTTTTCAGATTATGGCTCTAGTATTTTAAAACTTAAAGCCCTCGAGTCAAGACAAAAACTAAGCTATTGATTAAAAGAAAAGCCATGGAGATGTTGAGAGTTCAAATGATGCAACGAAGATGCTTAAATATCAGCATTTCTTTTGAGCCTTTTAGTGTCTTACTGACTAGAGAAGCTCAAGCAGACAAAAATAAAGTCTCCCTTGCTGTGAGCCAGTGGAGCTCATCGCCCCTAGCTAACAGTCCTTTTCCTTAGCTCTAGAGGCTACGACCACCACATCCAACCTTGGTCAAATGAGTGTCAAATCCACTGAAGAGTATCAGAAATGAAAATACACAGGGAGAAAAAAAAGAAAAAAATGCCACACAATTTTCTGAAGCAGATGATCTTGGAGAAAACAAAGTCAAGGAGGAGCATTAGGTCAATTTGAAAATAGATAACAGAACAGACCATTGTTATTATTTTCTATTTGAACTTTAAAAAAAAAATAGCTTTGGCAGAAGTGGGATAAATTCCACTCTGTTGCACTAAGCTGCATGTCTTTGGTCTGATTTTATACTCAGGAGAACGAGCAAAGTTTGGCCAGCAGATTTACTGGTATCCACTCCCCATCCCCTTCCCACCTGGTAGCATGCTCCTTCCTGGACTGCCTCTGTAATAGCAAAAAGCAACAGCTCCTGCTCCGTTGCTTCTCAGAATGCAGCAGCAGGATCACCCCCTGCCTCCTCTCCTAGCAGAGACTGCCCAGCAGTAACCTAATAAGCAGGGCTGGGAGGCTTATAGAAAAACACCACTGAGACAGAGAAGAGACTAGTTGCACAAAGTAAATGTCAAAAAGGAAAATTCCTCTCTGGGAAGGTATATCAGGCCAGCCTTGGTCATGTACGTCTGGGTTTCATTCTCTAAAATAATGTTAGCTGGACAAGGCTCAGCTCCTGGGCTTGCTGATCTCAGCCTGACTCTGCCAAGTGCCGATCACCGTTCATCCCCATGGACTTCAGGGACAAAGAAAAGCAACCGAGTTCAGCAAGAGAGAAAAGCCATCATTTTGCAGGATCAAGCCCATCATATGACTTAAAAGGCCAGTTTTCCCTCTGAAACACGTAAGGGGATGAGGTACTAAAAGATCAGTACAACAAAAAAAATGGTGCCTGCAATGTTCACATAAGCCACGTTTTGAAGGCAGTAATAGTAATAAAAAAAATAACAAATAATGAAAATATAAACCTGGGTATGGTTTCTCTTAGATGCAAATTAAGATTTAAATGTAAAAATGATAGGCTTTTGCTAATCCTTCTTAGGAATTCATAAATTGTTAATCAGACCTTAGGCAGTGTTGTTTAATACCAACTTTAATAAAATAGCTGCCTGAAGCAGAAAGACAGTTGGGATCCTGACTCTAAAACTTTGGTAACTTCATCCACATTTTTGTAGCCTGAGGCTCTTTCTTACACTACCATTGATACTAAATCCTTTGAAATATGCTCATTTTTTAGGCTGCTAAATTATTAAACATCTTATTAGTAGAAAGATTAGATGGAAGAAAAGTCATCTCTACATGAAGGAAAATGGATTGGAAGAGGAAGGAAAAGTTGAGGGAATATTTACATAAAAGATACAGCTCTGTTGTTGATATACAGAGGTAATCCATAATCCATAATTCATTTCAGAAATGAACCCATCAAATTACATCACAATGCATGACAAATTGCTACTGTTGAGCTACCCTACAATAAATTACATACAATCATTCCTGTCAAGAGTAAAACTTGTTTGAGACTAAAAAAGCAATGTCGCTACAAGGTTATTTTCCCTGTTGTTCCACAGGATTTGTCTATCACACACACTGTGTCACGTTTCCATCACGTACATTGATGGGGGGAGCAAAAGTTCCCTTGTACGGGGTAACCAGAAAGTCTGCCAAATTAAAACTGCTTTGAAAATTGCAAGAAAAGGTGAAAGGAAGAAAAAGGAGAAATGTTTCTTCCTTCTTATTCCTTAATAATGTTTGTCAGTCAGGTGAGCAGATCTTCAGACTAAAAAATTCGGAAGCAGTCATTTCCTTAACTGAAATGCCTTTTTGCTGTATGTCCAGAGCAGCTTGTTAGCATGCTAATTGTTTAGTTTAATATGCCATACAGAGCACACTTACTACTTTGAAGTGCTTGTTCATGATGTCATGGATATTAGTGTATCTTTCTTAATTACACAACAGGACAATCTTTCACCCCTTCAACCTACACTTTCTGTTGCTCTGATTGGTTTCTCTAACTAGCCAGAATAATCATTTTGCCACACAGAAGCAGATAAAGAAAAAAAAATTGTAAACAATTTTAAAAGCCATTTTGATTTAATAACAAATTGGGAGCTGTACTTTGTGTTAAATTAGCTCTGCAAGCCTCATATCAATTCAAGGCAAGGTTCCTTGTTCGTTACTGCTTAATTAATCAGTCCTGTTTCCATCTAAATGAAAAGTTTTCTCTCTCTCCCCTATCATCTCTAATATCTCATTTCAGGCAGCACATCAAGTTAATCTTGCTTACATTAGCAACTTATTTCTAATGGCTCAGCCCAGTTATTTACAATAATTCATCCCATCCCAACTTGCAGCTGAATCCTGCTTGGTCTCTTTGCTCTTTTTGGGCAGATGGAGTCAATGGTAAAACAGCAGGTGTAGAGCCAGCTCATCCAGCCCTGTGACACGCCGTGCGAGGACAAAGATCTACTTCCAGCACACTGATGTCTACCGAACTTCTGGCTCCCTGGGGTGTCTCGTCTTCCCGGAGGCAACATGCACAGAGCTGGGCAAAGGATCGTTATCTTATGAAACAACAGATGAGCATAAAACAGCCCAATGGAAGAAGAGAAATATGTAAGGGAAGAACACAAAGTTGGCTGGTGCCTGAAAACATGTCCTCATTATCTGTTACACAGCACATCCTGCAAATACAGCTGGGATAACCGTAAGTCCTGCGCTACCATCAGTGGTGTACATAAAAAATATCAAAACTTCCACCATGTCACCTTTGAAGGAAGTGAAGAATGGGACTTTGAGCACCTGCTGGCTCAGTATCTCCTCGTTGTGGTCACCCCACCATTCCCAGAGCTGCAAACTGCTGCCACTGCCATTTTAGGGTACTTTGGATCACTGTGGTAGCCAGGTACGCTAAGTTTGGGACTTAACAAAAGACCTCCAGTGTTCTGGATTGCACCAGCCTG
>Ga0065711_1044822_pt1 | contig 13862 bp, 6 predicted proteins | sample Hoacrofraction12_FD_59098 | JGI IMG/M metagenome (GOLD analysis project Ga0065711, IMG submission 59098) | Hoatzin crop microbial communities from Cojedes, Venezuela - Epithelial fraction 12 v2 (version 2) | ecosystem: Host-associated > Birds > Digestive system > Esophagus > Crop | place... | reverse complement strand
CCCCCCCCCCCATTTTAGCCCCACAATTATCACTAGTCATTTAAACAGAGTCCGGATTGTGAAAGACAGCTTGAACAACCGTATCACTGAGATTTCAACTAACCCAGCTAGAACAAGCAACCTATTGCACAGCTACAGAAAGAGCATCACATAACGCTAACAGCTTCAAGTGTTCGAAAGATCTCAGATTTAATGAAGTACAAAGACATCTCGGAAAGCATGTTAGAAGCAAACAGTTTTCAAAAAACCTGTCTTACACTTTAGCCCTAGATTCCCACAACCAAACCAAGTGGCTGTGTTTTAAAACAGCTTGCTCCACGTGTGCTGGCTATCAGACATGGCAACAACACCAATTTCAGCATATCCCACAATGGTCTGTTAAAAGATTATTTAACCATATGCCATACTTGCACAAATCATGCTGGAAAAAGCTGAAGCAGTCAGGTCAAAAACTGAGTAATGCAGACCTTGGTCCTGATGCATGAACTCCTGATGCCAGCCTGGTTCCTAATTTTGAAATTTGTGTTATGATACAAAAAGACAAAAGTTTTCTGAAAATTTCACTCAGTGATGAAAAGGTCGAGTCGTGCAAACACTAAGGTCAGGACCCAGCTCTACTCTTGCATTAATTATGCAATAAACTTCCACAGCCTGACCAAGCCTATCACAAGTCAGAAGTTGGCCAAAATGAAGCTGTTCTCCTCTGGTGGGAGAGAAGTAACATGATAGAGTCCCTCACCAAAACCACCAGTAATCATCATCTTTGGGTAAGTGATTTGCAGTGTTTCCATTCTGTACCGAAACCCAGATGAATTATTTACTACCACTCTCGTATTGTCTAGAAAGCAAATGTACATAGAAAGTTATCAATGTAGTCTTATTGATCTTTGCTAAAACCATGCTGCATTTTGTTCCATTTTTCTTTGCCCTTTTATGATATACCTAATAGCTAATTCTTTCTTATAATTTTCTCCTTCAAGATTTGTTCCAAAGCCTTGCTTTTTGCTGCAGTCAAAATTAATACAATTAAAATTACCTCGATCCTTTGCAGTAACAACAATATAGAACTTATTCTAAAAAGCAGGTCTTCCAACTTTGCTATCACCAGAGCTTCAAAATATATTAACTTATTTGTGATGGCCTGTGACAGTGCTTTCAGAATTCTTGCAGATTAGCACATCTCTGAAGCACTCTGTCTCCCTAACTTAACATTAAGCTCCTTGAAATTTTGCTTTCACAGTGATTAAGATTTTACACCTTTCCCCCACAGTGAATTTTCTGATATGTGACATATGTATAACAGAATAAGCTGAGACAAAGTATTAAACTATGCTTTTAACCCTACCTTTCACTATATATGTCATACATATAGTGAAAGGTAAGACTATATCTTAGAAATCACTAAATATCTTTCAGAAGCTGAAGTTTTTAAATACCTAACAATTTCCCAAGTATGGCTACAGCAGTGCTACACAGCACAAAATACCTTTCTAAAAAATATAAACAAGATACACCCTCCCACAATGTTGTATGGCACGTCTCCTTTCACTTTGATTTCTCTTCAGGTTCTAGTGTAGCATTATCGCAGATTACAGAGGAACATTGCTAAAGCTTCCCTAACTATAGCGGTTTATGATAGAAGAGAATCTATATGTGTCTGTCTACTGAATCTTCTAGGCACCATATGTATCTTTGGCACCTTTCATATTGTGTTTTCCAGGTGCTTAGACCCGTCTCAGCAAGTATTTAATTCTGCCCATCTTCACCCTTTTAGTTTCTGTGGTGATTTGTGATGCGAGGGCGGTATTCTGTGCCAGGTTCTCATAGACTGCTGGAAAGCCACAATTCTTTCTGTCTAGCTCTCTAAAGTACGAAGCTCCTCTGATGTCTTTTTGGGCAGCTATTACCAACAGCATCTTTTGTCAGTCCAAACTGATAGACACTGGTCTTTACAACCCCATTTTGTAAAACTTCCTTATTCCCAATGGTTCTACTTTTCATTTGATATATAATGCAGTCTGGCCCATCTCTAACTTAGAAGTAAATCCAAGTGTTTGCTCAAGCAGCCACAGGTCACAAAACACATCTAAACTGGCAAACCTCTGAAGTGGGACACAAATAACAAATTTCTTTCAACCTGCTCATTAGAGGTTGCCTTAGCTTCTTTCTTTTCCAGGACCTGTGCACCCAAGGTCTGACAATCTCCTCCAACTTTAATAACTGCTGACTTTTTAATATTTATCACAATGTACCAAAGTTTTTCTTCTTTGTATCAAAACAAAAATTGGTAAGATGAAGAAAGGGGAAAAGCAGAAAATTAGAACTACATGAAAAAACACATACATGCACACATTTGTGCAGATCTGTCCTTTTAGACTTCATCTAAACAAAAAATTAAGCACGTCTCCCTTGCTGTAACTGGACCTTCATGTTCTTTCCTTGTTGTAATCAAGTATTTCCCTCAAGTATTTCTCAGCGTACTGTATTGTCTTGACTCTTCATGTGACAAAACTGCATTTAGATACACACCCTCTATTATGAAGGCAATGTTTTGGTTGTGTTTTGTTTTGTTTTTTTTAATGAAAACCGCCTTTTCTTCCGTGACTGTTTGCAGATGTTAATGCAGTTAATTATAGCGTTACTGCAGCATTGACTTCTTTCATACAGTGATTTTTTCCTTATTGGTGCCAGGAAGAGGAAAGGATACCAGTTATTTTTCCCCTGGTGCATACTACCTATTAAATGTCTTCAAGGGACACCTGAGCCAGACCTTGGCATCAAATAAACTCTAGAATTAAAGCTCCCTCCTGTAATTAGTTCCATCATAAAGTTATCTGTGCTTTCTCCCAGTTCAAATTCACACCTGGTTCAGAGCTCTGGCATTCCTGATAAATTTCATATAGACCCCGAGACCAAACAATTTGTGCTTTTACTGACAACTAACATCTCAATGATAAATCTCATTTGTGACTAGGCTTTCCTCCCACTGTCTAGCTGCATATGCCAAGACACCAAAAAGATTAAAATCTCCAGCGTTTTTGTATTTCTATATTTACGTATTTCCAGTTTCTTTTATGTATATCAAGATCTACTTTTACAATTGTGATGTTGTTTACACACAAAACCACTGCTGACTTCTATCATCTATGCCTCTACAGATGAAAGAAGTCATGTTCTGTCTTCATCTGAGAATAAAGCAAGGTTTTGTATCAGAAAACATAACCCCCTTCCTGTTCATGGTCAGAAATCCTAGCTATTTCCATCAACGTGAAGAAAACTTCTTCTGGACAGCAGCACTATGGAAGTAAAATGAGGAATAATAATTTTGTACTGATGGTAACACAGACCATCTCCTTGACCCTAACTTCCTTCACATGAACAGCAATGAAGGACTGCAGGAAGTTGCTGCTGCTTGGAGGAAATAATAGTGTGACACAGCTCCTGAACCCACTTTGCTGCCTTTTCTAAAGCACTTAATGAAACACAGCTGGCCTTGTAATGTCATACGAAGAGGCAGGAATGAGGTGGCACAATGTAAAGTCCTCACATCTTCCATCGCCTTCCTTTCAGTTGCTCACTGCTGCTGCCCAGTTCCCCTTGTATCAACTCACCTCATCCCCCCAACAGATAAATTGTATGCATAAAAGTAAGTTTCTAGAAACTACTGTATTCCACCTAGCCACTACAGAATGACGCTTTTAAATGTACCTAAAAATAACCCAAGCCACAGTCACAGAAACGCCTACGCATTAACGCTTCATCAGCACTATTCCTTATGTAAGTTCAAATTTTGGCAGCAGTAGTTTATAAGGAATACACTTGCCCATATCCTGAGCTTTGTTAAACTACAGCACAAACAAAATATCTCAGGTAATCAGTTTTTCTGCATCTTCTTTCACCATGATTCACATTAGAATTTCATACCTCATACACAGGCAGACTAAAATATTCCTAGAGATGCTTTTGAATTCCAGTTTTATTTTTCTTTAGACCGCATAGCATGGATAAAAAAATGAGGCCTGCTTCAAGGAATAAAGTTCTTTTCTGCAAAGAAGGGGCCTACACACTGTTTAAAAAAAAAAAACAAACAACAAAAAAACACAACACAGACAAACCACCCCCCCAAGCTATTAAATATTTTATAAATATTATAAAAAATAATAAAGCACAATTAGATCCAAGAAGTATATTCAAACTTCAGTTCCACATAATTGTTTCCACTGGAATAATGCACTGCTCTTTTCACAGAAATGAAAATGCCGAAGCACACAATGTCCTTTAATGACCAGTTCAGCCAGATCCTATACTGATGGATATTATACTGGTACTGTCTCTCAGATCCAAGCAGTGCTGCATGAACCTCCAGCTATAAACTTTTCCTTTCCCCCTCTGCACCCCAAAAGAGACCAGCAGGCAACCAAGACAACACATTTCTACGCCAGATGCGAGTCAGGCTGGCAGTCAGAGCTCAGAACAGGGTTGCTGCTCAGAAAGACATTGCCCAAGAGATGCAGCCACTCAACCCCATGACCAAAACCTGCTAATCTCAATGAAGTTCTAGATAAAGATCAAAGCATTAACCAGGAGACCCCATGAAAACAAGCCTGTGGTGGTGCTGCCTTCCAGCAATGTTACTCACATTGCCCCGATTCCCATATTGCAGTGCTGGCACAGTAACATTAAAACAACTTATTAGCACTCAGCTGTCTCGCAGCCCATTTTCAAACACATTTTACTGTAGTTGGAGTGCAGTATTGCAGCCCTTTGCCCCCTCCAGGTTACATTTACTACACAAAAAGAGGAGGATCTTTCCCTTCAGGTGCTTACTAGGAACGCTCAGTGCAGTGCGTGATCCTGTATCACATGAAAGGCTGCTGCTGGGCAGCTCCCTTAGAGGAGGCTGCACTGCCCTGCCATCTGATAAAAGAAACATTTGTATTACAGCTAACAAACAACACCAGTGAAACAGTAAACCATAAGTAGTCTTAAATAACAGTCGCATGATAAATAGTCTCTTCAGGACGCCAATAGGTACAAATCCATATTGTGTGCATCATCACATGAATCAGAATAAAAAAAAACAAACTGAAAAAGTATCTAAAAAGATTTACTTTATGTCTCAGAAACAAACTTCCATCCTGTTTTTTCAAGTTTTCACATACTTATCTATACTAAGACCTCTGTATATGTCTGCAGATGCTGCACTGGAACTGCAAGTGGGTGCAGATGACATTAGAACAGTGCAGAAGTGAGATAAAGTGGCCTTTGTGAGAAGCAGGCTGGCACTCCATGGAAATCAGAAAGCAGCCGTGAGCACACAAGCATGGGACTGACTTCAGGTTTTGATTTACAGTAACCAGGACTTTTTGTTTGTTTGTCTCCTGTTTACAGCTAGAGCAGGACAAATATAAACATGAAGAGAAATTTAAAGATCAATTATCTGTTTGAAAGAGATTCATGCAGCAAGTGTGTTACAGCCAGGCAACAGAGATTAGAAAGGGCATGGGTTTGTCTGGGTGAAGTTTAATTACCATCTGGGGCAGCTGATGGGACTCTCATATTCAGTTTATGCAACAGACACCCTTACTAGCTCCTCTGCAATCACTGCACCTCAAATTAATGTGAGAATAAATTCCTGTTTATTAAATCAATCTATCAGCTATTCCGTTTCAGTTTTGTTAGTGTTTGGAAACATCAGTTTTGTTTTTCCACCAAGATACTCTCTTAATGTCAGTGCAAATCATTCATTGCCACATACTAAAGCAAGAGCCAACCCTACTCATTCAGGTTCAGCTCTTGTCTCCTGGGACCACAACATAAAAGCCACGGCTCCACTGTGCATCGGGTAATCTAGAACTTGTAATTACTGTCACTGCAATTTCAACTACAGCTGTCCTCATGATAAAAGAAATAGATCCGATGCCTGAATTACAAAGTCCCCATAAATTTGTCCACACTATGTTCTTAGCCAATGTATCAAATTCGAAATACCATACTTTACTTACTTATATAAAGCAAAATTAAAATATGCAAAGTCTTTACCATTCCAGCCGTTGGCTTCCATCTACATTTTACATCAAGACAACCTTAGCAGAATTCATATGGATCGCTGTGAAAACCAAATGGCACACAGCCAAACCACAACATAGCGCAAAAGTAGGCCAGTCATCTGCATAGAACCTGCCGTCATTAAAATCGATGACTAAAGTGTTGTGGAATATTTTACTTGATTCTGGTTAGAAATGCAGAACAACACTGCAGTCACTACACAGCAAGATGGGATTTAATGTTCTAGGCAAGAAGCTGATTTTTTTGTTTTAAAGACAGAAATAACATTCTTTATAGTTGCTCATTTCTAAGAGCCTGATGGTAATCCCTGAACTGATGCATCTCATGCATGTAATTAAAATACAACATTTTTCAAAAGCAGCATTCAAATTACAAGGAAATTATTTCTGTAATTGTTGCTGTGCAGACTGGTTTAAATAAAGAGGCTTTTCTGCTCTTACAGCAATGACAGCCAGTCTGTGGGAACACTAATACTAAGTTTAATTTCCCTTTTCAATGTCCACTAGTTGTTATTTTTACAGTCTTGATAATTTTCAGCTTGTTAAGTATATTTTTAAAAATAAGAAGAATGATCAAAGAGATAAAGTGTTATCATGTCATTATCAGTTCTCTAATTTCAAGCTTTTCTGCATGAACTGAAACGTATAATTGTCCTCTGCCTGTAAAGACAGCTGGTATGTACATGTAAATGAGGGTCACCATAATTTCCATAAGAGATAGAACTACTGTTGCACTGGACATTGGTCCCTTCACAATAACAGTCTAAAATGTTGGTGAGAAAACAAAAATTATTAATAAGTAAATCGAAACCTTGTGAGGAAAGGTGAAAAATGCTGTTTCCTGGAAAACCAGTCTCTTAAAAATAATTCCATGTTCTTGAAGTTTGCCACATAAATTTTATTTCCATTGTAGCACCATCATAAAGAAGAAAGTCCAGTTACTGATGATGCAGTTTAAAGCTTTGCTCTGAGTTGTTTATAAGCTGTCAAATGTTGATAGCAAAAAAATAAAGTGCTTTTTATATGTGTGTCCCTTCCTGAGTCTCAGCAGCATGACCACTGCCTGCATCTGAAATACCATCTTCTGTTACCGAGTCCTGCAAATCAACAGCCTGCACTTCAGCAATCTGAAGTAGTGATCACCTCAAATTGTAAAACTTTAGATAGGCATGTCTGAATTTAAATCTAAGGGAACAGGTGGAAGGGATTTAAACCAGTAAAAGATTTGGCTCACTTTACAGGGGGCTGGTCTCCTTCAGAGAGGGTTGGCTTTTTTTGTGTTAAAAACTTGAATTCTAATTCTCAAGACTGAAAGTGGGCCCTTCTGTCCAAGACATGAATAATGAAAGTATTCTTGTGATTTGTAGCTAGAAAATAATGTTAATGCTTTACCTGAGTATTTCAAACTCATGGAGTTGGCTGCTATGCAAAAAAGCCACTAATTTTAATTTCTATTTCCAGACAGTTCATTCACCAGTATTACTGTGATGTCAAGCAGAGCAGAATGTGCACAAAGAAAGCAACTACGAATACAAATTATTATGTTATATAATCTTTAAAACCTACAGTATAGAACAAGATAGTCTCTTTATGTAAAACAGTTGTTACCGGCTTAACTATTTTCTTACATGTGATTTAAAAATCATGTCCTTCTTCCCTTCATGAACCCTTCAGTTTAGTTTTCATAAAGGCACAAAAAAATTCTGACTGCATTTTTTGCAGATAGCTCTGGTACATATGTGGTTATTGTGTTCATGCATCTAGAACAGACTTCCATTCATAACAAACCTGATTATAGATTCAACTGTTTTAATCTTGTAACGGGCACTCATAGGGCACATTCTCTGTGTTCTCTCAGTTCTACAGTTTTCTTAAGGGAAAAATAAATGCAGTATGTTGCTGAGTTTCCTCTCTATACACACCTCCTATGTGGCAGAGGCCTTCTCTATTTGTGAATACATTAGCTTTATATAGAAACTTGAGATGGGGGGAAGAGAAAGAGGAAAAAAACCCTCAAATACAACCACCAATTCACACCATTTCATCTGTAAACTCTATATTCCTGTGCCTTTGTGAGAGGATGCAAGCTGCCTAGCAGACAAGGTAAAAAAATGCTTTCCTGAATGAGTCACCTTATGTAGCCTAAGCAGCAGCCTGCCACAGCTACTGAACTGCACTACCCACAGCTTCCCTCATCTTCTCCCTTTTATGCTGCCTTTTCAAGTCACCACCATTTTTTTCTTCTCCTCTTTCCCACTTCTGAAGGCGAAATGTGTTCCTTTCTGTTGTGCGGTCCATCTGTGCTTGCACGGCTTTTTCCTTTTTGTTCTAAGCAAATCCTCATCCCTGCCTCAGTCTAACACCAGGTGCAGCTCTCAAATATTTACAGTACATCGGAACAGCGCCTAGCACAAGAAAACCCCAAACAGGATCACAGTTACAGAAAGCTGCTCATCTGTAAGATCTATTTATGCAGAAAGCTGGTCTGCCTACAACAGTGCAGCTCTTTGCATTTTTCAACCAGAATAATTTAAGGCATCCAGCTTTTTCCTACAGGACTTAGACAAGGGAGAAAAGCAGAAAGAAAAACTTCAAAGAGTTACGCACTTCCTTTACTGGCAGTACTGCCAGGCGGACACTGAATAGAGAGGCTATGCTCGTTAATGAAATGTGACTGGTTTTGTAAGATCAGGCCTTCAATTTTAAAACTGTCAGCACAAGACAACAGTACATGCAAAGGACTGAATTCAAGTATTTTAAATATATTTTCAAAGACTCCCTGAGGAAAAAAAGCCTTAATACATGTCACTCACCTGAAAAGACATTGGGAAATGTCTCTGTGGAAGCCTGCACCCCTGAGGACTTTCTTGAATGAGTCAAAGGCACTCTTTCCGTTTGAAATTTCTCTCTAAAACCCTTGTGCTCCAAGTAGCCCGCAGAGCCCACCTTCTGCGTTATCTCGCATTTGTGATTAGATACCTCTCCTGTCCAGTCCGCAGAACGACTAAATAAACCTGCCAAACTAGCAGACCTCTGCTTCTTGATTGGGACTTTTTTGTGGAAGGACTCCTGCCTCCTTGTAAAAAGTGGGCTCTGGGATGGGGAGGGAGAAGGTGAATGGTTGGGAGAACTCAGTTGCCTGGTTGTGGTTTTGATGTAACAAGGATTAATTAGATAGGGCTTAAAGCATCGGGAACCAAGCATCGGACTGCCTGATGTCCCCTCGGAGGACAAAATGCCATTTTTCATTTCCATGGATAAACCATTATGCAGGTCCTCTTGACTGGCTGACAGAGTGTGTTTCCCTTCCTGAGTCTCAGCAGCATGATCATGGCCTGCATCTGAAACACCATCCTCTGTAACCGAGTCCTGCAAATCGACTGCCTGCACTTCTGCAATTTTAGTCTCAGCATCTGCTGCCGAGGTTGGAAAAGGTCGTGGGGAGCTGTGTGTCTGAGACCCGTTTTCTACCGCAGTTCTATTTAAATCATCTTCTAGTTCACTAGCTACAGCATCCACTCCAGCAACGAGCTGTTCCTGTTCCTCGATCAATAGCTTGCGTTCTTGTGTTTCAAATGAGCCGTAACCAGGAGAGCCTGTGCTGTTTACCGCTTCTTTCAGTCCACGTTCAGTTGCACAGGAGACGGGAATGTTTGCCGCAATCTCAGATACTGTTGGAAAAGCCCCCTCAGTGTCTGGGCTCCTCTCTTTGTCAGTGGTAGTTACTGAAAGAAACCGTTCAAAATCTAAGGGGGCTGCCTGCGAATTAGCCATGTGTCGGCCCATTGTTTTGGTGACAAGGTCCTCAGTTCCAATGTTAATTGCCCCCTGCTGCTGCTGCTGCAGTCTAATAGCTTGCTGGATATCAGAAAGCAAATCCTCTTGTTCTGTGGCTGAATGGAAACTGTATATATCTGTGTCAGAGCCAGAGCTGGTCCTTTGTCCATCCTGTGTCTCCGCAGCAACTGGGACAGTTTCATTTCTGATTTCAAAATGTTCCACATCTGTGTCTGAGAGACCCCCTTCATCTGCAGAGATGCTTATATCTGGAGTTTTGGTTACAATTGAATGAGTACTGTCCAGCTCTCCCGCCTGCAAGGCCTGGCTTTCCAAAACATCCTCCCGTGAACTACTATTCCCATCTTTAGCCTTGGACAGATTTTTTCTGATCCTCAGATTTGAAAATACCGAGGCCCTCGAGTCCGACTTGCCCTTCTTCTTACTGGATTCACTTCCTTTTGCATGCTTCCCCAGTCCCCTCCTGCTCCCCGATACCTTCTTTGTGCCATCCGTATCCCTGGGCCCAGAGGCATCCTCTCCTCCTTCATGCACATCACCTGTATTTTTCTTTAGCTTCCCATCCTGATTCCCCATGATTTTTCGCAGCACACCACCGTCGGCGATCAAGCCATGCTCCTGGATTTCATTCCTCTGGCCTGACGGCGAGATCCCCTCTGGCGATCCAGGTTTGTTTTCAAGCGGTGGTGATGCAAGGGAAGCAAACGCTTGCTGTGCTTCTCTCCCATCTGCTAGAGCTGCCTTTTTGCATAACGGGCTGCTTGCGCTGGGCTCCGCTGGGACATGCTCAGTACAGCACTGAGAGCTGCAGACAGCTCCTTCCAATGGCTGCTGCTCACCCAGCCGCCCGCTCTCCGGGCTTCTGCTGCACTCCTGCTTCTTCAGGAAGGATTCTGTGAAAAGTCTTTCCTTTATAAACGTCACTTCTTTTTCAACGGTTTTTATTGCCTGCATTGCGAGCTCAGCTCATCACCAAATCATTTGTAATTTCAGGACTTTGATGTTCAAGTTGCTGGAGGAAAAAGAGAAAAAAAAAAAAAGCTATTTAATTAATCTGCAATTGTTCTGCAATTGTTTAAATGAATAAACTCACAAACTTGGAAACATTATGATTCTTTATTAGTTTATAAAATGCTTAAGCATACGCTACTTTGACAGATTACACAGTACCTCTGGTGATTTACATGTTTACTTTTTAACGGCCACCAAAACTCAATACGTAGTTTTAAAACGAGAGTCACTCTGAAAGTGGATAGAAGAAAGATAATAAAAAAATCTTTCCACAGTTTTAGAGAGTTGCTTTTAAAATTCAATGCATTATGGTAATTAAACTTTAAAAAAACTCCCACAATTTGTATTCTGGGAAGGTAGATATACTATTATCCTCAGGAGAATCAACTCATCAATATTAAAACAGACCACCATTGTTTTCCCTGATAAGAACATCTGGCATGAAACAAGACAAAACAAACAAGAAAAATAGCACTATTCAAATGCTACTAAGGAAAAAGGATACAGCAAAGCATTCCTCTATTTCACCCTATATATTTAATAATTGATTTAAACACTGCCACTTGCCAACTATTTTGGAAGCTTGTGCAACAGTTTTAATCAGTTGCTGCTTCTCCTCCATTTTTGGTTTAGATGTATAAGCATCCGTATTTCATAAATACCTTTCCTGAACTTCCAGACAGGTACTCCCTTCCACCTTTAAAATTTTGATTTAAAATAACTGGAATAGAAATAAAGGGGCATAAGGATGCCAAATTGCCAAGTTGGATCAGTTCAGCAGTTCAATACCTTGGTTCAACACCAGCCAAGAAGTAATTAGATAGATTTCTGTTCACGATTTATTATCTCTGAACTGCCTGGTCTATTAGGTTCAGTTTCTGTGAAAGACTTTACATATTCCTCACACCTGTGAGCTTCTTTATTAGCAATTTCCGTTTCATCAAAGATTGTTTAAAACAATACATCATTCCAGGGAAATGCATCCTACTGGTTTACCTAACTCTTAGTTTTGGTATCATTCTCTTCCTACCAGAGGTTTCACTTGCTTTCCTCTGCCTTAATACACATTAAAGAAGAATATCATTCACACTGTAAAAACTATGCAGCCTTCCCCCACACACACTTTCTCCAAGGTTTGCTAAATACCTTTACAAATCTGGGCTGTGGTCATTGTTAAATAATTGCTGATAATTCAGTTTGGAAAGAATAAGACATGCAAGCAGATTATTTTGAACTATCATAATTTTTTCCTTGTGCTTCTTGGTCACTTACTGCTCTAATGCAAGTCCTGTTCTGAGGGGCCTGTGGCTCAGGCACCAAAAGCCTTCTGGGCACAAGAACTAAAGTGCTCTAAGTGGATCAGATGACTTCATAAATACAGTAGCAAGAGGTAGTACAGCAAAACCTCCAAGAGCATGTTATTTTGTTTTTTGACCCCATTCCTGCTTTTGCTTTCTGTTATCCTACTTAGTTTCTAACTCCTTGCAGTATTTTAACTTCTATGGCATTATTACACACTTGCAACAGGCTTTTGAAAGCTCAGGTGATGTTAGGCCATCTGAAGATACACAGTCGGAATTACTTGAGACACAGTTTGATGGAACCATAGTAGTAGAATGCTACCTTGATCAGTATATTCACTGACTAGAACTGATAAGGATCTAACCCTTGATTACAACTGGAGTCCTTGTAGCTTCCAACCCCATTTCAAAGCTCTTCACCAAATGAAATCTGCCAGAAATTAACGTAGTGCAGAAGCAATATAAAGATACTATGGACTGAATGTGTAAGGGAAGTGTAGAATTAGTGCGAAGTTCTGAAACATTCCTTTTCCTTTCTTCTCTGTAAACTTGCATTACAAAGTCAACACAGTCCCATTACAACTAATGATAATTCACCAGCAGTAACTACACCGCAAATCATGCTGCAAACCCAAGCCATTGACAAAGCTGGGGTTATAACACGATCAAGTTAAAGACTGAGCTTCATTTTTTAATTAGAAATGAGAAACTTATAATGGCTTAAATCATGTATCTGCACTATTTCCTATAAGTTTTCACACAGCGCATCCTGATGAGTAAGTTATTAAAAAAAACACATTTAGCCATAAATATTACCTGAATTTAAATATATTAATACATTACACTAAAAATTATTCATTATTTTAAATCTCTGGCTGCAATCTTACAAGCAAAATAGCTACAAGAAAGAAAAGCAAACCATTTTCTAGATAGTCCTTCTGAATGTAGGGTCCCAAACCGAACACGGATTGTAACTAGGATTTCTGCTCTACGTGTGGAAAGAGCGTCACCAACATGGGCATAAACCATTCAACACTAGCCAAACATAAAATCTAATGTTAATGCTCGGGGGTTTGTTTATTCTCAGGAATCTCCGCTTCTGAAGAAAAACATGTTATTGAAAGTCACCAAGAAACATTCTGACATCAGTATAAGCTACGTTTTAAAAGCTAAGAATGTATTCGATCTTCTACACCAAAAAAGAGACTTTCAACAGAACGTAAATAGGGAAAAGAGGGGGTTTTAGGTGCTCAAGCAGGATATTTCATTTTTAAGAGTAATTATAACTTGTTCTTAGCTTGCCATAAATTGTCAGTGAGAGACAGAGGTCAGTCGGTGAGCCTGCCTGCCTCCCTCACTGAATACTTGCCAGTGGTCAGTCAGAAACCGAAGGGGCGAGATGGCAGGCACGGGCCCGAGATCCTCCTCACCTCTCACCCCCCTCGCAGCTCGGGAGACACAAACGGCAGCACACAGAGGAGGTTCAGAACTTACAGCTCAAGACGCATTGTCCTTGTGCTCCCAGAGACTCCCCCCGAGCGCGCCCCTGTCAGAAAGGCCAGCCCCCCTTACAAGACTGGGATTAATTTCAACGAGACCGTCACCATTTACTGCAGCCCCTCTGGAACGGCGGCCGGAGCCCCCCGGCACTGCCCGCCCGCCCTGCCGGGAGGGGCCGGGCCGA
>Ga0065711_1044821_pt1 | contig 13862 bp, 6 predicted proteins | sample Hoacrofraction12_FD_59098 | JGI IMG/M metagenome (GOLD analysis project Ga0065711, IMG submission 59098) | Hoatzin crop microbial communities from Cojedes, Venezuela - Epithelial fraction 12 v2 (version 2) | ecosystem: Host-associated > Birds > Digestive system > Esophagus > Crop | place... | reverse complement strand
CGCCTGGACAAGGTCCTCTGCAGCCTGCTGTGGGTGACCCTGCTTCGGCAGGAGGGTTGGACTAGATGACCCACAGAGGTCCCTTCCAACCCCGAACATTCTGTGATTCTGTGAAATATATCTTGAACACCATCATAAGGAGCAACTATGTATGAGCATCTTCCCATTTCAGGTGTCAGAACCCTCTCCGTATCAAGCCTGTCATGATTTCCACAAACTTGAAGCCTTATTGACACACTTGGAGGAGCTAAACCAATGACTCGTACCTGAGATGTAACCTTCAGTTTTATGTATGAACTTACTGTGTTTGAATCTATGAGGGAAGCAAGTACGTCTTGTATCATTTATGTGCAAGTAATACTGTACAACAAAACTGCAGAAAAGTCAAGGGAAAACTCAATGTTGTGTCTACATGGAGTTTAATCCTCGAGAACATCACTTCTTGCATCAAAACCCCATTTGTCTTCAAGCAATAGGACAGACACCCTGAAAGAAAAATTGTATAACCCGAAGCCCACACAAAACCTCTTTGGCCTGAGTGAAAATTTACGAATGGAAGCTTAGGCTTCTCCTACTGAGGTCTTCAGAGTTTAAAACTAGGCAGCAGTCTTACGGAGTACTTGCTGGTTTTTTGTGATATTGGTCTTTTCTTGGGCTTCTTCCAAACTGCCTTATGTTGAAGGCAAGATATCAAGTTTTACAAGTGTCCCTTTGTTTATAAAACCAATTCCTTCTACATAGGACTGAGCTCCTTGAAAACACCCATGTAAATATCTATAAAAAAGGTTTATTATGAAATGCAAGTAGTTGAAATAGTCAACTGTTACACTGATGAATATCAAAAATAATCATTGGATCACATTAATTTATTTAAAGTGGCAAATTTACAATACTTCACTAAATTGTATCACATAATGTAAGTACAAAAATAAGGCTAAATGTGCCTATGTGTAAATAAATATGTTCTTCTTCAATTCAAAATATCAGACAATGAGCAATGCTGCATATAAATCAATCCAGTTCCAGACTAACGAAAAGCACAGAGGAGAAACTGACACAACTCAAGAGTTAGGTGACGAATGAAGACATGCTAGTAGAATAATTTACTAGGAAAATATGACAATTCACCAAATAAATTATTTTGTGAATATTATTCAACTGGCTTTAGCAGTGAGACTATTGCACCATAATCTGACACTGAAATTGACTCCTTCAATGACAGTGCATCTTTAACAAATTTCACCTCTGAAGAAGTCCTTGCTTAGTAAGCTGCAAATCAAGATGATGCATGTGAAAAAGAAATTGCTTAAAATACCTTGATGGTAGCAGTCTATCAGAGGTAAACTCTTTAATATTAATGAAATTGCAGGTGTCAGAAAAAGAAATGAGAGTTCAGGAAACAGTAACAATCATCTACTGACTATTAACAGAAACAGTCAGTAAACAAACTTTCTCAGAAGCCAGGAGCAAATGTAACTTATTAAGGCTCTAACGACATGGATTACCCAGTCTCTCAATTACCTTAGCATAGTACGGATGCAGTATGAACGCTGTGTATGTATAACTAATGCAGATATATCACCCATTACATTTTTAAATTGTCCTCTAGATAATGGAAGTAAGTGAGTTTAAAGAAGACCTACTTTACTTGACTATGACACGAAATTGCTATCATGGCATACACAATTTTTCTAATCCTTTACCATCAAAATCTTATGAGACTAGAAGAACATGACCCTTATCTGGTGGTTCTGCAACAAAAGACCTCCAGAGTTTTTTTCTTTTTCTGCTTTTAGCAATTTTTTTCTTTGCATCAATGATGACGCTGAAGTGCTATTCCTAACCTACAGACTATGCTTCCAAGTCTAAATGCGTTTGATGTTGTTTGGTCAATTATAGATGCAGACTTGCTCTCAGGATGAAAAAGCAATCTGAATCTCTTTGCGTGCTAAGAATTCTGATTATGCAGAATACAGTGATCTAGACAGACTGCTTAAAAACAATGTTAGGACCCAAGTTTCTTACACTGCTTGACAAACATCCAAACAGTGCAAAACAGCATGATCTGCACAAGTGAATAGATGTATCTTAGTACAAAGGTGGGACCAGTATGGGGTGACAGAGGATAGGCAGGCTTCCAGACATGCATTAGCAATACTGGCTTATGAAAAAAATATTCGCTCCTCAGTACCACAACAGCTTTGCATGTTCAGTTTTGGAAAACAGATCACACCTTAGAAAAACACAGCTCTGAAATTCAGTGTCTTCAATGCGTGGTGGTAATAGGCAGTAGAATAAACTTCACAAAATGGTGGATTTTTTTTCCTTCCTCGTGAGCCCAAACCCATTGTGCAGGCATACTGAAGGGAGGAGAGGGAGACAGCTGTCTCAAGCATTTGCTAAAGTGCAGAAAGACTTCAGACATCTTTAGTTAGTGCCAGTATAGTCATATTGCATGAGCACACTGATCTTCAGGACTCATATTTCCATAATACCAGATGAAATAAGTGGATCCATTTAAAACTCACTGTTTGTGTCCTGGAACAAAACTGTTACCAGAGGACAGTGTCATAGGCACAGGCAAATATGTATTCCCCCTACCATGTTGCCCATCTACCTGCTCTTGAAGAAAATGTTTAATGTCCTTTAGGATATCTCCTAAGGAGGGAGAATACACAACGTTCCAGGTCAACCAGTGCCAGTGCTCAGTCACCCTTACAGTAAAAAACTGTTTCTTGATGTCCAGAGGGAACCTCCTATGTTTCATTCTGTGCCCACAGCCTCTTGTCCTGTGATTGAAAAGAGCCTGGCTCCATCCTCTTTGCACCCTTCCTTCACATATTTATGTACTTCAATGAGATCACCCCTGAGCCTTCGCTTCTCCAAGCTGAACATCCCAGTTCTCTCAGGCTTTCTCAGGCTGTAAGATTAAGATCCTTTAAACATCTCAGTGGCCCTTTGTTGTACTCCCGTGTTACTCTTGTAGTGGAGAGCCCAGAACTGAGCAGCACTCCACGTGTGACTTCACCAGTGCAGAGTGGAAGGAAAGGACCACCTCCCTTGACGTGCTGGCAGGACTCCTAATGCAGACCAGGACACCATTAGTCTCCTTTGCTGCTAGGCAACATTGCTGGCTTACGTTCAACTTGGTGACCACCAGGAACCTCAGGGCTTTTTCTGCAAAGTTGCTTTCCACATGGTCGGCCCCCAGCATGTACTGGTGCATGAGGCAGTTCCTCCCCATGGGCAGGATTTTGCACTTCTACTTGTTGAACTTCATGAGGTTCCTGTTGTCCCATTTCTTCAGCACATCAAACTCCTTCTGGATGGCAGCGTGACCCTCTGGCATGTCAACTGCTTCTCCCAGTTTGATTTTGTATGTAAACTTGCTGCTCATCAGGATCTTTAATGAAGATGCAAAGCATGACTTCACCAAGTATTGACCCCTAGGTACAACTCTAGTTACTAGCTTCCAACTAGACTTTATACTGGTGATCACCTCCCTCTCACACTGACAGTGTATCACTTTTCACTTCAACTCATTGTCTGTTCATCTAGCCCATAAATCATCAGATTCTTTCTGAGGAGCTTAATGGGAGACAACCGTAACAAAGTGCTTACTGATCTCTGCAAGGTAATATCACCACATAAGGAGAAAAAAGGGCCATGCTCTCACCATAAATCACAGTTTAACATCATTCAGATTTACGTTACCACAAAGGACGAATGTGGTAACAGGCTGTGGCTGTACTGGTGTATGACTACTATTGCTGAGAGATTGTAGTTCACTGATCTTGACCTTATGTCAACCTGAAGGACACTCTAGAGCTTGAAACTGGTACTTCAGTAAAGGCAGTGATGTTCAGATAGTTTTGATGCCAATGTCAGCAGACTTAGTCAAAGTTATTTCATGTACTTTTTGTTATACTGTAAATTTGATGTCTCTGGCATTGACTTGTTACCTGACCCCCGCTGAATGCTCTGCTTGCGGGACGAGGGTGTGCAGATCTCATGGCAGGCAGCAGCGTCTGGCTCCCAGTGCTGCCTGCTAACTGCTAGCCGGGAAAACCAAGTGTGGCACCATAGCCTCTTTGGGAAGTTCTGTGATTCTGTGTGAAAGACGGTAATAAAACCAGTGAAATGAAGCATTTTACTGAACATTACTTAACTTAGGATGGTAAAAAAGCCCAACCAACCAAACAATAAGAAACCACACATACACCCCAAAAAAACCCTCTGCTAGAAATGCCAGCATACTAAGCTCCTGTGGAACTGAGAAAGTAGTAAGGAAGAGGCGTATGAAGAAGTACATTTGTGTTCTTTCTTAACTTGTCTTTTGTATAAGTATAGTGAAAATAGGGAGCTCTTCTCCACCATATTTTATATACTTCGATTTCTAACCTGAATGTTATTGCTCCCATCTGCACTACAAGCATCATTTTATTGCCTCCATAGCAGAGGCAATGTTGACAAGATTTGTCCTGATAACTTCTCATGTTTTCAGAGAAGCCAACAGATCAAACTTGAGGGATGGAGAACATTTCTGTTCTTAAGTGCTGAAATACTTGAAGCACGTAGCAATGTCAGGGTTTCAAGTAGAAAGCAGAACAGTTCCAGTCTGTTTGATATGTTTGATATATTTTAAGCAGGTTTTTTTTCAGTCTCAGAAGGTAGAATAGGTAAATAAAGGAAGCTATATTTTTGCACACGTAGTCAAGAGTAAAAGCCATTTTGACGTCCTTAAAACCCAGTTTAAACCACGTAGTAAAGATAAATGTGTGTTTTAAAACTCATTCAACTTCTAGAAAATTATTTACATTGGGTAATAATTACTATGCACAAATGATCTGGAGACCAGGAATTGTTTACACAAGAAATTAGCAAAATAGTTTAAATAATACAGAGCTAATGATTTAGTGAATAGTTACTGACAACCAACAAAGCATGTGAAGTGTTCGGAATAAATTATTTTTAAATTACCATCAATTCTGAGGTTTGGTTTGATAATTAAATTGAACAGCTGTATTAAAAAATGGTTTTTCTTTATGAAAAGGTAAAGTGACAAAGCATCCCCAAATACTTGAATGTTTTAGAGATGACACAAATAGAAGTTCTGAAAAACTCCATAGATCCCTCTCTGTGATATTTTTGTTGTAGGCTTAACATTTTTTTCTTTCACTTCATATCAGAGTTTGTTGGTGTTTTCCAGCAATTAAGTGGTTGATACCACATGATTTCATATAGAAATATATAATGTTTAATAGACATTTTCATGAAGTTTGAAAAAAAAGGTAAATATTCTAGCTATTGAGAATTATTTGCATTACTCTTTCCAGAGAAAAATATGCATACTCTGACTGGGTAACTAATGTAAAAATCCTTCTTAATCCAGTTTCTCAAAAATCTTTTCTATCACATTAATTGAACACGATTTTGCACTCCTATTATGTTATCTATTCAACAAGATGAAACAAATCTCCTTTCCTGAGTTACTACAATTTTAATACCATAGAGCACAGTTTAGAGACCAGCTTGTTGGCTCTTATGTCTTCTTAAGTCTTGTTCAGAACTGCTTTGATGTTGGGCACTGTAGAAATATATGGATGGCTCTACAGAAAATTATAGTCTGTCAGAGATAAGTGTATCCAAATTGACTGTCCTTAAATGGTAATAACTTATTAAATCAGTACTGCTCTAACTTCTTTAGTCATTTCTAATCAAGCAAAAACTTTACAGTAAGTAACTCATAACAGTAAGAACTTATTTTATCTTTCCTCAGGGCTGTTTCAATAAGATTGAGTGGCATAGGGGCTTTCTAATGGAAGCAGCAAACAGCTGTAATGTCCTTACGGACCAGGGGTGCAGTCTCACAATACCCAGACAAATGGAACAGCGCAGATCTGGAGACAGTAACCAGAGTCAGCCATGAGTCACATGACTGCCAGTAGAGTCCATAGTGACAAGACAGGTCCAAGTACAAGCCAGATAAGTCAGGATCAGCAGCTCTAAGACTGACCAGAAGCATAATTACAACATAGCTCTGTACCTCCAGGAAGGAGCAAGAGCAACAATCTTGATGTAAATAGAGCTCCCGAACCAGATGGGGAGTGTATGGGTGATTTTCCAAGCTCATTCTCACACAGGTTTTTTCACACATTAGCTCTTTTTCAAGTAGTCTGACCCCAGGTTTCACAGCTGCACCATATCTAAGCTTGAACACAAACCCTAACAGGTGGGCAGAAGTTACTGGAAGTCTTTGAGTACTCAGGCATAAAAAAAAGAAAATACACCACTTGTGAATAATATATGCAAAAAGTCCTGATTTATTAGCTTATCTGTTATGCTAGACAGCCTCTGGTAAATGCTCTTCATCAGAAATAATCCGTAGGTTTGTGGGCAATTCCTTTGGTAAACTGATCAAAGTCTACCATCTAAGAAGCCTCCTGACTCTCCTTTCATGACTTACTCTCCTAATGAACTTGCCTTAGAACAAAATTCTCGATGTTTCACTTTCGCTTTCACAAATTCATTGATTAGCTGACTATTCAGTAGTTTAACACAATTTCTAAAAAATCAATTAAACTATTATAACATAAATGTTTCCCTTCTGCATATTCTACACTGACATATGATGTACAATTCCAAAGCTTTCCTCTTCAGAAAAGTCTTTCTGCAAAATATTTGAGAGACAGTAAACCTTAGGCCAGTCTTTGTGCTAAGGAAAACCATAAAATCTGGAGGTCTTCTAGTCCAAACCATTGTTCAAAGTCAGCAAGTCAGATCAGATTGCCCAGGACCTTCTCTGGGCAGGTTCTGAAAATCGCAAAGGAAGGACGCCCCACAGGCACTTTGTGCAACCCTTCCCAGTGCTTAACCACACATTACAAATATTCATTTTCTTCTCCTATATATACTTAGAATTTCCCTTTTTGCAGCTTGTAACAGTTGCATCTTCTCAATTTTCTGTACATCTTCAAAATAACTCTATCTTTCCACACCTTTCCTTTACTGAGAATTGACATTACAGAAAGAGCAGACAGGATTCCACAGATCCCCTCTTAATCATAAATTCTTCAGGGTAAACAAACCCACGTCTCTCAGCCTCTTTTTGTATGTCAGGCACACAAGCCCCTGACCGTCTCTCGCTGGCCCCCCACTGAATATGACGAGCCAAAGACTGCACCCAATACTACTGACATGGATTTAGGGGTGTTGAGCAGAGGGGAGTAACAACTACTCCTGACCTGCTGGCTACAGTCCTGCCAAGGGAACCTAGAGTTTGTTAAAGTCTGTTTGTCATGGTATTTCTGTGCTTGATTACTAAGAGAAACTACAGCTTGTGATACTGGCACAGTTATTTCTGCTAATCTGTATTTTTTTATTGTTTATCCAGAAATGCACAACACTGAAGCCCTCTGTGTTGCAGGCCTCAGTCTGCTACATGCCTTACCTAAAGAGGTAGTCACTATGCAAATAGAGAAGGTCAATGAAATAGTTGATGGTATAGATATTTGGAGATTGTTTATAAAGCAGACAATGCCTTTTCTTTTAACTAGGATGGTAGTCCTTCTTCAGAATTGTAACTCAGGGACTGCATGGTTTCCATTTGCTGTATTTGGAAACAGAAAATACAGAGGAGGATGGACCAGGTGTATCCAAAGGGTCGAATACATAAAGAATAATCTAAATATGTATTTATTATGACAGATAAAGCTGTATCAGTGGTATTAGTTAGTGCGGTAGTTTTCTCCTTTTTCGTATGATGAAGATATTGATAGGAGAAAGATAGGATATATTAACTTATTTAAAAAAACACATTTTTTTCTAATATGTACTGACAAAACTTCTAAAAACTGTATCAGGTTAAAATTTCCTCTGTATGGACAACTCAGCATATGATAAAACTTTAAGTAAAATTTAAGCTGTTTGTAATAGGTCTCTATGGGGGTTTCTTCCTATATTTAGAATTCTGTCATGCAGATATTTCTTAGAAATTTCTCAGAAAATCCTCGCCAAAAAAGAAATCTCTACCTTTTTGCATTTCTTTCCCAATGCTGCTTTCAGTCTGATATGGTTGATCATTGTTTCTATCTAAGAAAGAAACCAGAATGTTTTCTGCATGAGTCATTCCAGACAGAACTACAATGTACAGGGAGCTATGCGACAGATGATTTTCCTGCTAGTGACACTCACCTCAAAAGACTTCTTAGGACTAAGAAAGAAATTTCTAGCAGTAGGAAGAAAACACAGTTTAGATAATTCCATTTGACTGGCTGCCTGAACTCAAAAACAAAAATAAAATAAAAGCTACTTCTGCGTTGAAGGAGGAATGGTTGAGAAGAACTATCGCTAAATGAATAATCATTTAATCTTGAGAAGAACTATCGCTAAATGAATAATCATTTAATCTTACTTGTACTCTACGTGCACTCTGCATAAAAGTTACTCTTTTTATCTGGATGTGGGATGGAATCTTATTTTTCTTCTTTTTTGTAAATATATTCCTACATTTTAAAGAGCCAAGGTAAGAGGAGACATTAAGGAGAAAGATGAGAGAAGTCAGCATTGTGATTTGGGACAGAAGATACCATCATAGATATACATAGATCTAGATAGGGAGACAAGTAGGGAACTTCTGAACTTATTTTATTCTGCTCTCATAAGGAGTGCACAGACGAAGCCAAGGGAAAGTAAAGCACCATAGACTGTTTGAAGTTTTTTTATGAAAATATTGAACAATAAAATATCCAAATGATGAAACAAAAGTGACAGAAATCTTGGTCAAGGCTGAATCCTGACATATTTTAGTAAGTAATATATTGCAAAATATCATATTGAATCCAACTTCCTATATAACCATTGTCCTGGGTTTGGCCAGGACAGGGTTAATTTTCACCGGAATCCAGGAAGGGGCACAGCCGGGTGGGCTGACCCTACCCCAACCTGGCCAAACAGAGCCGGGTATTCCATACCATGTGCCGTCATGCTGGGTTCCGGTGGGGGGCAGGGCAGCGCGGCGGGAACTCACTCGCGGCTTGGGAGTGTGCAGCGGAGGTGCGGTCCGAGAGAGCAGGTCTGTTGTGTGGTCTGTTTTGTCGTGTTTTCTCATCTGTATCATTGTTGTTACTGTTCACTTTGTTTGCTGTTCTGTTAAACTGCCCTTATCCCGACCCACCAGTTTTCTGCCTGTTTCCATTCTCCTCCGTACCCTGGCAGGGGGAGGGGCGGCCGCGTGGCGCTTTTGTTGCCAGTGGCAGCCGAAACCAGAACAACCATACATGGAGTATGGGACACTGAGAATCAACCAACCAACCAACGTCTGCTGGCATTACCAATACTGCACTTCTGCAGAGTGAGCAGTTGCAAATTGATTCACAAAGCAAGAAAAATTTTTCCTTACCACTGTTGTGTATTCTGGCTCTGTATTTTGCTTCCTAATCAACTAGAGTGATTATCTATCCTCTGGAGCCTGACACCATGCCTAAAGGAAATCATTCCATTGACTTCAGTGAACCTTTCACTGTAACCTCAATGTTCCTTTCAAGGAAGTCATATTGATATTTTCCTTCTGATATAATACATTACAGTGCACTTAGAACCAAAATAAAATGGTAAATAAAGACACTGATCAATAATACAGGAAAACAAAATCTGCAGCACCTCTTACAGAAGTTAATAAGATGAATAATCATAGCATTAACCTGGGTAATAGCAAACCCAGGATTGATCTGGCAGTTATAGCAACAAGGATTCTGAGTTCAACAATTTCTACAAAAGTTGTCCCACGCTGCAGAAAGCAGTTCCTTGTTCCTTTGCCAGAAAAAAAAATGCAACCTTGCATGCGATATTGTGGTCAAATGCTCAGGCCTCTTCAATCTGACAGTGGTGATACTAGGTTGTTGTCCCTTTTCCAAAGATTTCTGCAGTGCTGACTCCAGAGCAGTTCCACAAGGAGTGATTCAGCCCTATCAAGCCCAAGGCATTCCTGTGCACACAAAAAACCCCAGCTATATATAAGCCTGGCGAGCTTCAGGATTTGGATACATCAAGGTTTAAGAACGCTGATTTCAACTCAGGTACCTAAATTCCGCCCTAGTTACGCTTTGGGTGCCTCAGTCCTTCTTGGTTTTCCTATGACTGAGAAAGTCAAATCCAGATGGTCCTACCGAAGCTTTATCAAATCGAGGACATAAAATAGTTATAGCTTATGAACATATATCAAACTTTCTGCCTGCTATTGAAATTCTGGATTTCAACAACATACAGGAATAGACTTGAAAGGTATGTCTAGTTTTCATACTTAACGGGCTAGTTATTTTCAAGAATGAGAGTAATTTTTTTCATAATCTTAAATACAATATGTCCCCATCTCTCGGTTTTAGATACAATTAATAAGCACACAATTTTCAAGGGACACGTTCTACCAACTACTTCTACAGCTGCATTTTAAACAGCAGAGTAGTTACTTTCTGTGGGGATAAACAGTCACTATTTGGCATTTCTGCCATGTCTGGGTTTTATTGTATGGTAGAAATCATAAGAAACTACAGTCTAACTGCATGTTGGCTTGTTTAGGTCTCCATAAACGCAGGTAAGTTTTTGTTTTGGACCTGCAAGGGGAATCTCATAGCTAAATCTCCTTTTCTATGGGAATTACATTAAAATATATAAGTAGCCTTAAATGCTTTGAAGTGCCTTAAGAAGTCTTTTTCAGATCTTTGGAAATCTCTCAGTTCATTGTAGGAACACCCAAGCCAGCTTCACATCACTAATAGTCTTTGTCAGAATGCTGTTTGTCAGACCATCTACTTCGTACCTTCAGTGTCAAGTCCAAAAGCAATTAAATGCAACTCTTCTCTTAACAAGTACATTACTGCCTGTGAATGCCTGTTACAAAAGTAGTAACAACACTAATATTAGGAAACGATCTTTAATGCTTTCAGGTATCTACCTGTTTATTACAAATGTGAATTCTTTCTGTGTCAGCATTTCAAGTTCGCTTGTGTATACACGTTAGGGCTAGCTATACATCTGGTAATCACATAGCCTACGGCCAGTGCAGCCAGTGTGGTGTGTGAATATGCTCTGTGTAGCAAAACTTGTGCTTCTCTAATTTACAGAGCTGAAAGGAGAATAGCGAGTGATGCTCATTACTTCCTAGTCGAGATATTAATTAATAATATTGGGTAAATTTTAAATTGCCCTATGGGCATTTTAATACATTGTGTTGCCATACACTTCCCCTTGTAAAAACAATGAAAGATCTTTCTAATTTAGCTAAGCAATAAAAACTGTAAAAATTGGAAATCCTTTAGATAACAAGTAAGCATTGTTAGTTCTTATTGTAGTATGAAATGAGTAATTTTACAGCAAGAGCATGGTCTTTTACGTCATGATAAAGCACTTCTTACGTCTGACTTCTGACTAGAGACACTTTCTTATCTGTGTCACTAACATTTAACTGAACACAATCTCCAGCTACTCCTCAAATACATACAATACAAAAAAAAGGCTTTGACAATAAACCTGATTAAAAAAATAGAAAGGGAAGGTGGAAAGAGAACATGAGGAAAGACTGTTACTCCTGTAAACGTTCAGGTCTTCTACCCAGAAACAAAACCCCTGTAAAACAGGGGAAAAATAAGCAGCAACTTCTCATGACTTAAATGCTAGCAGACCTTGCCGTTTCCCAGAGGAAGACTACCCATAAACTCAGCATATTCTATGGCCATACTTTTTCATTTAGACAAGACCAATACAATGCTAGCTGTAACTCTCTCTCTCTTTCAAGTACTGTCATTTAAAAAAAAAAAATCTTCTTGGACGATCTTCAGACTTTTATACCAAGACGGATGTAGAGTCCTCAGAGCTTTCAGTGTAAGTAAAGCTTTTCATTGATCACCTTCTCTAGAAAGATCTGCACATCATTGCTTTTCCATCTCTTAGAGATGAAACTCTTATCAAATAATTTTTAAAATTCAGGATATCACTGGGCTACTGGATGTATAAAACTTATTTCAAATACCTCTAATGGTATCACAGAATAATCCTGCCTGAAGATCCCTAAAAGGAGCAGTGAGAATCTTTTATTCCTCTACTGCCAAATGCATATGCAGACAACAGAATAATCCTGCAGAGATAAGTGGCTAATCAAGCAGGTCTATAATTCACACAACAGACAATCACCAGCTTCGGTGAAGAGATCTCACCGTTTTTAATGGAAAATTAGTATCCATCCTGCACAGTTTTCCTCCACCTCCACACAAAAAGAAACAACAAATCACAAAATAAACAAGAAAATGTTAATGATCTCCCCAATCTATGACCATTAGTTTCCATCTCCACCTCACCTGCAAAAATGTAATACATGATTTCAGTTGCTCTTATCAGTAGTGAGCAAGCCCTTCAAAATTCAGATTCGTCTGGAGAAATAGAACCGAATCTTCCAGAAAAATGTCATAGCCTTTTTTTCCAACAAAGCCATTGTACAGAATGGGCAAATGTTAAAGTTTGTAAATCAAATACTAGTACTGTGTTCTGACCCTAATCATATGGACCTTCTGAATGCCTAGGCTGAAGAAATTTTATTATTCTTAATCATTCCCCATTCCCACCCTTAACTTTTCTTTTCAGATCTTTCAAAACCAGCGAGAGAGAGAATTTTCTTAACAGTCAGACAGTGGAATACGCAGAGATTCAAAGGTCACCTTACTTCCATTTTCTCTTCTATAATTTCTAGCTCTCAAAATGCAGGGCCAAATACTCTGTATGTGAATAAGAAACTTCTGAAGTCAGCTCCCCTTCAGAAAACAAAGATACAGAAAATAACACCCCCCATAAATTAATCATCTTCTATTACTTTAGGGTTCTATCTATCCCTGCCACAAGGGAGCCAGCAGAAGTATCAGAGAGGACTTTGGGCCCAGTTGTCTGTACGGAAAAGCTTTTTATCTACACTTACACTTTTGTACATTGACATTGCTAAATGAAGTCTTAAAAGTCATTATCTTTATTTTAGCTCATCATATCTTAATTTATTTGATGATAAATGAGGTATGTGTTTAGACTAATTATTCTATAAAAATCACTTTTCCCCAATCAAGACTACAAGCAGAATATTAGAACTATAAATGAGCAGTAAATATGAAACTGATAGTCTGCTTTGACTGATTTGTTTATGATTCCAGAGGCATTTATTTCACAAAGGTCTGCATATTAGTTAATAACTGAATGTTCACATGGTCATATACTCCAGAGAATGGGAAAAAAGGAGGATTATTTCAGTCTGGCGGAGATTTTGTATATCTAATCAGATTTAACTTCATGTTTATATACATTTGTGGGGTAAGAATGCTCAATTCTCTCACAACTTAACCTTCTCCCAAAACGTAAAGGGAGGTGCCAGCTTTCAAAATAAATATTGCCAGGGTAAGTCAACATGAGGTTTCATCTTCCAGACCACTAAGGCACAGTGATAATCTCTGTAAGAATTTCTCTCACCAAGATTCTGGTTCATGACAACTAGTGGGATACCTCAAGACTCAGAATAAGGTCAGAGTAAGGCGATGATTATGAGGCTTCTCTTGGAGAGAAAAGACTGTTTTTTCAAATACCAGATCAATGTATTTAAATATTGATCTACCACTTTTTCAATCCATCCCCTTTGAAATACTTTACTATTATGGCATCCAAGACTATGTTGAAAGAGAAGTTAAAAAAATGACCCAGTGGAATACCCACCCAGAAAAGGGGAAGTGTCCTGGGTTTGGCCAGGACAGGGTTAATTTTCACCGGACTCCAGGAAGGGGCACAGCCGGGGGGTGGGGGCTGACCCCACCTGGCCAAACAGAGCCCGGTATTCC
>Ga0065711_1044819_pt1 | contig 13863 bp, 8 predicted proteins | sample Hoacrofraction12_FD_59098 | JGI IMG/M metagenome (GOLD analysis project Ga0065711, IMG submission 59098) | Hoatzin crop microbial communities from Cojedes, Venezuela - Epithelial fraction 12 v2 (version 2) | ecosystem: Host-associated > Birds > Digestive system > Esophagus > Crop | place... | reverse complement strand
CCCCCCCCGCCCCAAGTGCTCCTTGGCAATTTTTCTCCTGTATTTAATAGTTAGCATGAAGTATCTAGGGTAGGGAGCGATCCTATCAGCACTTCACACACAAAATTGACCTCAGATGAATAAGGGTTCAATGAATCAGCCAATTTTTGTAGATTCCAACAGTTGGCAGAGTTGGGAATGTGCAACTTACTTCATTATCTCTGTTTTTGTATTCTTAACACAGATTTACCATACGTATGTCAAAGACACAACTCCAGGACATAGTTGGACAATTTGCATCATGATCAGTGCAATGAATATAATTTCAAAAAATGCTAAGGGATAAAAGATTGCGATTTTGTTCAATGAAATACTTCAGACTAGATCATGGGATCAGAATTTTATATGAAGCATTCATCTATAACATTGAACTTGATTATCATAAAACAAGTTGATGCAAGCTAGTTTGCTCTTAAAATGGATAACTTGTGAAAGACTGATTCTGCTGTTCCCAAATTTTGAAAGAACAAGGTGTACCTATTTCGAGATTATTTTTAGTGTTTTACTCTTCAGGGCTGCAGGAAATGTAAATACCAACCTAGCAGAGCCAGATAGCTGCATCTTGGGTATTTGTTTTTTTTTATTTTGTTTGTTTGGGTGTGGTGTGTGTGGTTTGTTTTTGGTTTTTTTTTTTTTGTTGTTGTGGAGAAGAGAAAGAGAGGGTCAAGGTCTGTTAAACTGAGTGTTTTAGAGCTATTCACACATCCTTATCTTTAAATGGAGTGCTACAGCTTCAGCAAACTGTTTTGCCTGTAGACAAATCTTCACAGTTCAAATCCTCTCGGCATGCCTGGGGGTTTAAGGTGAGGTGAAACTCAGTCTGTTTATATTTACATTTGAACTTGCACTGTCAATGTAAGTCTGGGGATCAATATCTGGAGTTCCACCTTCTTTACTCAAGATCTTATCTATTGCAGTTATGCTTGAATATGGCAGAGTCCAAATCAGTGTGATGTGCTTAAAAGTGTTTAAGCAAACAACTGTTTTCTGATCACCAGAAACTGGTGCAATTACTAGTTTTCCACTCCATAGCTAGACCTAAACTCACAAAGTTCTTGTAACACAGACACTTCGGAATTGCAGTTGGAGTCCTGAACTGTAACAGCAAATATCACTCACACATTTGCTGCCTTAGATTTTGTGTATGCCTCTCAGGAATAGAGATACAACCAATAAGCTTATAAACTCTGCTTTTTTTTTTTTTCTTTCCTGTTTTGATGAAACAAAAATAAAAGGAAGCCCTCAAGCACGGATCAGGTTATCCTATTCAGTAACAGGCATGGAGCATGACAAACCAGAGTCAGCAGCGCAGCAGTGTCACAGGAGACCCGGGGCAAAACCTCCACTGGCATCTCTCATGTTCAGAGATTGGATCTGTGTTCTTGAGACCGCACAGGCTGTATCTTCCTGGAACCTTTAGACCTCTACAGCAGGACCGTCTACATGCCAACGAGCCCTGTGAAATGCCTCCCTGTGGTTTTGTTATTTTAACTTGATAACACACAGCAAAAAGGCCAAAGTTCTCCCTTCTTATTTTACCACCACTTATTAGAAGCAAACAGCAGTAGACTGGGTGACTGTTTAGAGTAAGTAGAATAAAAATTCAGTGTACTGCTGATGCCTCTATAAAAAGGCCTCAGCTTTTCCTTGGCTTTTTTATTGACAGGGGTAATCTCTATTTCATCTCTACTACAAGCAGTGCTTTTGGCCTATTTATAACTGCAGCTGCCTGGAGAAAGCCTAAAGGAGATGTGATCAAACCAGATTGTACAGCAAAACACGTTATATAAACATGCAATTTGTACCAAGGAATAATTTGAAGTATGAGGAGGAAATGTCAAGTACGATGTTTGAAAACCCATTTGGCTTAAAATTCAGCGCATTATGTATATGTGGTATTTGCCAACTTTCCGTTCATCCTTGGAGGGAAGGCAGATATCAATATACATGCATGTCAACTACTCTCAACAATGTTAAACTTCTTCAGTAGATTTTTTTCTTCTGGCACACATTAATTTAGAATATATTAAAGTAAGAACTCCTGCTGTGAATTTTTTTATAGGCAGACAAAAATTATTTCACCTCATATATATGTTATGAAACTAAAGAATATCTGTAAGTCACTATTGATAAAAGTTTGCTTCCATTCATATATTGCTGCGTATTAGGAATGACTTTTTCTTTCTGTTATTAGAACTCTTTGGAAGGTTGAGTTAGAAAGGACTTCAAAAGATGAACTTATCTGCTTATATGCTCTGATACAAATATACTGAAAGCATCTATGATGGATATTATTTAGAATGTAATGGTTAAAAATCAGTTTTCCTAATGTCTAAACTAGGGATCACTTCCCACCATGATTAATTCCTTTCTTCCCCAGTACACATCTATTACTTACTATCAGTTTAGAACAATTTTTACATATTTGGGAATCTGTTGTCATGTGGCTTGGCCTTACACCTTTTCTGAAGTTAGTAAACTGATTCCTTCGGTCTTCCTGCTTGGGTAAGGTTTTGTAGGCCTTCTTCCTACAGATACTCTCTAAGCTTCTTTTAATTCATCTTTATTCATTAAATTGGGATGCCCAATGCCATACACATCTCAGTTGAGGTTTATTGGGTCTAAGTGTTGAGCAGGTGGAGTCTTGTTCATAGTAGTATGTTGACCTATCTTCAACATTTTCATATATTTAATTTTATGTACAGTCCCTACTAAGACTATGAACTACTATTATTAATCATCACTGCTTGTATCATGTCTGCCCCTGCACAGTGAGGCTCTGGGGGCTCTGTAAGCAGGATCATCTCAGGGCGAGGGTAGAGCAGGAGGCAGACAGGCTCTGCAGCCCCAGCCGGACCTGGGACCTGAGCTGTCTGGGTTAGGGGACCTGTCGTACCATCCAGCACCTCTTCCTGCTTGCAGGCCTGGCCATGTCCTGAAGTCAGCCAGGTATGCAGGGGAATGCTGCTCATGGAGGTCTTGTCCAAATCTGTTGTTAAAGTGAGAATGGGACTTGCACGTGGCCTCACATTGTGGGACAGACCCAGCCATTCTCACTCTGCTGATGCACAAACTGGGGTTCAACTTTTGGCCCTTGCTTCAAGGGGAGAGCACAGAATAATACGCTATACTAAAGTATGAAATGTACAGATGCATCTGGTTTATGGCATGTATCTGACGTTAAGCGGACATTTAAATGGATGTTTAGTGTATTTGGTACTTACTAAATTTTGACTTTTCACTGTTTGTAGTCAAGCTTGGAGCAGACTTTGATAAATGAAACTATAACAGTTATTTTAAATTGCTTTAGCCACATAACTACTGCCTATTGTGCCTTCATGTACTATATTTGAGTGCTTTTAAAAAATACACAGTCCGTTGCAATAGCCTGTACTATAAATCTTGTGATGTTGCAGAGGCTGCATCCTCTGGTGTTTGTTAAAAGGCATAGAGGAATATTTGCAAAATCCTCTGTACCTGTTGAAACTCTGAGGGGTAATCCTGTTCAGTGAAGAGCATCAGAATTTGGGCAGCTGTGTAAAAAAGAAACTAAGTTTTGCAACTACCATTCTTCTGATCATGGTGTTTGTTTCTTTTTTTTGACTGGACCAGAAGCCTCCTCCTTTTATTTAACGGTGCTCTATTACATTCCTCCAGAGTTATAATGCTTCCTGTGGCATTCCATCATCATGTCAAGGTGGTACTTCACAATATTTTTCACATTTTCTGCCTCATACATCAAACTACAGAATATTATCCATAAGGCACAGCTGTCACTCTGTAGAATTTTTAGCAATGCTCTCATTTTTATCTGACATCTAGAAATACCTGAAGTAATAAAAAATAATTTCCACCTCATATTTGCTTTGGTGCTCTTTCTGTCTCTGTCAGTGTCTATATATTATAGGAGGTGAGATTTATATGTCCCCTTACTTGGCATTCTGTGAGTGTCATGCACAGAATACCAGACTGTGAAATTATTCCGGTTTTAAGGGTAAAAAAAAAAAAACCATGTTATTTTGACTTGCAAGAACTTCTGTTGAGCGTATTGTATGTGCTCTGTTTTAACCTAAATCAACACTTCATTGAATGGTCTACCTTCTGTGTGCTCTTTTCTGTACAGATTCTCATGTTCTTCTGTTTCTACAGTTCTGAAGATCATGAAGTTTTGCAGTATTTTTTATGGAGAGTGATTTTTATTCAGAAGAGGACTTGATGTCAGAATCTGCCCTTTATTTGTTATTCAGTTGAATTAAGAGTAAGTTATCATCTGCATATTCAATCCTTAAAGTACTTAAAATCATCATGGAAAGAATATAAATTAAATCTGTTGTATTTTAAAGTAATAATTTGCATTAAAATCAAGATATATTGTCTTAATCTCTTACAGCCGAAAAAAAATATCCCAAAATCTGAATTCCAGAGCTTTTAACAGTCAACTTTCTTCAATGCTACTTCCATACAACTAATACTTTTCTCTGATCAGTAAAATGTTGTGTTTTCAGGGTCATCTGTTTAAGATCTCACTACATTTCTTCATGAGCTGCGGGTTAACTTCAAAGAATGTAAAGGATTTAGCTCTCTGGCCTGAGTCTGTAACTTATTTGTTAAATCATTTATGAACGTATATGAGTAGCACGACTGAAACAGAATTATTCACTTGTGGGATCATTAATAGAATTCTAATAGTACTATACAGTAGCTCTAGCTGTTTCACAAACACGCTGACTGCCGTGTATTCTTGACTCCCAGATATTGGCACAGATTGATAAAAAAGGCTTTAGAAAAGTTAATACAAATATTGGTAGGTTAACTTAGTGTCTCTTAGTCTACAAAGGTACACAGATTTAAATTTATTGTTGTACGGAGGCACTCCGTCCGATATTAGCAATTCAAATAAGAGCTGTGCTTTATACCGGAGAGCAAGAACTGTCAGGGTTTCAAAGTTAATTAGACTAAACAGACAATTAATTACATCTTATTAAAATGTAAAGGACCTGTGACAAATTGCACTAATTGCATGTTCTTAGATATCTGAAGAGGTCAGGCTACTTAAAGTGTGTTGTTAATGGAAGACAAATGTAGTTTTATATGCTCAATCGGAATATTATAAACTGCATTATTTATGACTCTAGTAGAACACTTAATAATTTTAAGCTTTAAATCAAACTGTTCATTAAGCCAGGGAGTCAGCACACAGCCCTGAAAGTAGTCTATAAAAACCTGCTGTAAATGTAATATTAATTCGAAGGTCTGTTGTTTTTTTTCCTCTCTAGGCAATACAGACATACTGTTATTTTAAAGTATATAAACCCTAGGAGAGTTGGAGCTCTTTGAAGTTTTCCTTAACTGTCCCAATCAAATAGCACAAAAACATCTTATTAATATTTTCCAAAATTCTGTAAAAATCAACCTCTTAAGTCTAAACTATTTTAATTCTACTTAATAATTACTGATAAAATGGAAAAGAATGAAATAGTGGATAATAGGACAAAAAATACAGAGGAAAGTTGCAGAAATCCCCTAAAAGCTTTGTAGATTTTTCTGTTAAATGTACGGTCACTGTTGGATTTTTTAGTAGATATGCTGTATTATTTAAAGTACTAATTGCATGGAGTTTAAATCGGTTAGAGTAAGTTTAAAACCTGCTATGTTTATGCATTGCAGATGGGCTAAGCTAAGACTAATGCAAGAGTGAAGGTTTGCTCTGATGGAACAAAAGAGAGATGCCATTTCAAATCACAGCTAACAATCACATTTAGAAACTCTTCGTCACAGGCCTGGGAGTAGCTTATTTCTTAGGCTGCTCAGTTAGGATAAAAATCAGTGCTAAGAAATGTATCTGGAGTGAAAGCCAAGGACGCTGCAGTGATGTTAAGTATAAAATGCTTGCACAGGGAGGTAACCATACTTACAAGACAGACATTCAAAATCATAAGCTTTTCTAGACTCTTCTGTACCAGAGGAACAAGGAAGACAGTGTTAGAAATTTTGTGGTATTCTGAGAGCATTACAGATGACAACCTGCAAGAGTAACTTTAATTTCAGGTAGCATGAAGAACTGTAATGTCCATGAGCTTCACGGTTTGGAGGGGGAAGATGATGTGCCCGGTATGATGTCTAGGATGCGTTTAATTTTCCTTTGGATTTGACCAGTTACTACATTTCAAGTTTATTCTTGAATTCTTGTACCTTCCCACCTGCTAAATTAATGTCTAGATTTAAAAATATTCTTACTGTTTACTGATCCTAGTAGTTTGTAAGAGTCACAGGAATCTAACTACTGTAGTGCCTAATCACTTTCAATTTAGTGAAACATAAATGTTTTTTCTGGATGAGAAGTGTGTAGTTCTTGATGAAGCATATTTTTTTGGCCAGAGAGATACCAGTTTTAAATCTGAGTAAAAACTGGAAAACAATCTTGAAGGAGAGAGATATCTAGATATGGAAAACCCTACATACTTACTGAAAATAAATAAAATAAACTCCACAAAGCCAAACAAAAAACCAGAACAAAACTTTGAGGAGATTAAAGGGATTTAGATTCCATTCCTAATAAAAAATATTCTACTTTGTATCATCCTTTTACATTGTCAACAAAGAACTTGTGTGTTCTTCTCAGTTTAAAGTAAAGGAGTAGGTTTCTTATAAACCAGAAGAGCAGCTTAACCACCATGGGATATTCTGAAATTCTGAAATTTCTTTCTCATCCTTCTGCACTTGTCCTAGTTTCCATGTAATTTATTGGTCATTTATTAGAAGAACTGAAACCCTTGTGCTATGGCTTTCTAGGGAATGTCACCAAATAAAGAGGTGTTGGGCTTTTGGGGGTGTGGTGCTTTTTGTTTGTTTGTTTTGTCTGAAATCCTTGGTAAATGTATGAAGAATGTTCAATGAAATTGCTTTGGCCAGCTCAGCCATGCTGATTTGTGTGAGGTAGATTCAGGACATGTTTGGGAGAGGATAATTCAAACATATAGCTGATATGTGATTTGATTGCAACATAACTATCTGAAAACATGTCATTTGCTATGCTCTGCTGTTTCACATGTTGTTTGCTGTGCATGAAGTATTGTATGTGGTAAGTTCGTACATTATATAATTTGAACGTTTAAAATCTTGATTACAACTCTTTCCTGAATAAATTTTAGAAGTCAATAGGAATCTTCTACTTTACAGGAGAGTTACACTTTTAAGTCCATTCTGTTTTGGCAATTGCTTTAATTGCATAGTCTTGAATTAAAAAAAAAAAAATCTGAATTCAGTGGCTATTTCTTTCTAAATTCACAGGCTGTGGTGTTGCTGGAATGAAATTTGTGTAATGTGTCTGAAAGTACTATCATTTTTCTGCGTTTTCCCCAGCTTTGCACCATTGGTCATGTTTCTGCAATATACTTTACTTCATTAAACAGAGAGGCTAAAATCACCTTTTTGATTAGCTCAAATCGATAAGAGTAATGTCCTAATTTTATTTAGAGAAAGAATCTATATATATATTTCCTAATGGTTTGGTTGTATCAGAAGATAAATTATGGTTGTTAAAAGTGAATACAGTAATACAGAATATAGAAAAATGAGAAAGTGGAAATGATTAAATTCATATGGATATATTTCAGTTACTGATAGAATAATTTAAGTGCTTTGAACCACGTATCTAAATAATTCTTAAAAAAAAATCTATCAACAATAGGGTACAAAATACCTTACTTCAACAAGATATTTAAATATAAATCTAAGATTAAATATGTGATTTTGTAGCCCTCTGGGATTAAAAAAACTACTCAAATATTGAAAAAGAAGGTTTTCCTTAGATCAGGGAAAGCAGAAAACCAATGTGTTTTGACACTCCTCTTTTTTTCTAATCATCATCACTGGTTTACCTAGTATTTTCCTATGCTGGTATAAATACTCAGTCCACATAGTGCTATGTCATAGTTCTTCTAATAACAAGGGGTACATCAGAAAAAAAAAATTTTTTTTCTACTTCTATGTTGGTGAAAAAAGCCCTCTTGTCCCTGAGGGCTGTGGTTTAATTGGCCTATGAGCAACTTCACACTCAACAATGTCTGACAAATCTTGCTGCTGCATGACACAGAACCAGATGCTCCAATCTTCATTCTTGCCATCAACAGTACTTGAGCTGCATCCCTTGATGTTCATGATTTTTTCACATGAATATCATCTTGGTTGGCCTGTGGCTCTAAATGGTGGTACTGGACTTCCATTAGCTTCTAGCTAACGAGCTATCATGAAGTATTGTTAATTACTTTGATTTTAACCACATGTGAAAGTCTTACAGACTCTGCTTTGATACAAGTTTATGATAAAGTTTTTTTGCTGTAAGAATATCTCTCCTTAATTAACCTATGCAATAGCAAAGAGAAACTAGCTGCCTTAGAAACAATTAAGTTATGTATATATAATCTTAATACAATATTGGTAGGAGCACCTTTTATCACTTCACATTTTCTCCAGGAAGAGGACTGCAGCAGAAATCTGAACTTGAAATATTGGTGTACCCTGCACAGAAACTGTGTGTAAAAATGATACCTTGGTAGATTGAAACAGAAGCCATTGATAGGATGAAATTTTCCTCTGAAATGATCAGGTTATACTCTCCAGTATGTAGAGCTTACAGATAACTGCCAAAATAAATCCACATGGAGAGGAAGGAGAAAATTGTTGCTCTCCGAGTAACAGCCTCTGGCTGCACTCCCCAGAGAAGTCTTCAGGACCAGTGATGAAGGGCCTGACAAGGACAATAAATTGATCCAAAATAACCCCAACCTGGTGAGCCCATGGGTGTTCTGCACAATGAGTGTGTTTGGCAGGATTTCTGAGTATACCTCTCCCAACCATCGAGGGAGACAAAAGACTGGCTGGCTGGCTTAACCTGCGTGGTGAGAGGTACAGTGCAGCTGAGGCTGTGTTGTGCTTACCGTGGTTAAATGCCTCTATTGTGACCTGGGGATTGAGAAGGAAAGAGGTCTTCTACATAGCAAAATAGGTGAAACAGAAGGTTAAGGAGGCAGAAGAGGATGACCTTGTACTTACCACGCTAGGCAGAGGAAGACAAAATGCTGAGGGTGTGGAGAAGAGTGCAATAGGTAAGGCTCAATGGAGAGGAGGTTACCAGCATGTAACAACCTGGGATTTGACTTACTCATCTGAAGGAGGAGAGGAGAGTGTGTTAGAGTGCATCTCTTCATTCAAATATGTAGCAGATACAGGAGTTCTTGAATGAAATACTGACATACTCATCTGGGACAAGGCTTGCATCTGACAGCTCACTCTTTCCCTTCTCCCTTCTGCTGTTGCATCCCTGGGACTTCCTGACAGATACTTGCTAACATAGCAAAGATTACTCTGCTACACAGTTTTGAGATCCATTCTTTTAACGAAATCTGTCTTTATCTTTAATTTTCCCCAAAGCAGAAAACTCCAATTTTTCCTCCATTGTCCTAAGTACTGAGTCTATTAGTTGTGAATTCACCTTTGGTGAAGGTCATCCTTTCAGCAGTCACCTGTTCTAATAGTTGTGTTTTCAGTATACATCTTGTGTTTTTCTGTAAAATTAGAATAATAAGCAAAAGTTTTTATTACAGGTTTATGAATACTAGACATGAGAACAAACAAGCCATTTGGGTTACGGCAGTTTGAGGAGTTGAGAAAAAATAGCTAATTTCACTTAAAGCTGGCTTCTTTGGATTGGGTGGGAGATCAGAGAGAGAGAGAGAGAGCAAGATACCGATATTGCCAGATACACATTTTCTTTTTTTGAATTAATTAATATAGGCAGACATAAACCATTAATGATCTGCATATTATCTATTGTAATTCTACCACTGTAAAAGTAATCCTGACAGTGACTACAGTACACCAGTCTTAATCTCATATTTGGTGGTAACTGATTACATAAGACAAATGAAATCATCACTTTCTAGTGGAGATACACACACATGTACTGCCTATGTACAGTATTGCTACACAACTTACTACACAGGGGAGTAGAGTTAACCAGACACACACAGTCAGTCTTTCCATTCCAGAAACTTTTTCAAAAAACATTGTCTCTTCTCATGGACAGACAGGACTAGATACTCATGCTTGTGCAAATCAGTTTGCAACCAGATGGATCAACTTACTAATTCATATATAAATTATTTGTTGTTTGACATCTAACAGTTCTGTTAAGAGATTGCTGCTCTCTCCTTCATAGTATTTGGCTTCACAGTATTGCAGATTTGTATTGAAATTTATAGAATTTACATGTAGAGTTTCTTGTGATGGTCTCTAGAGTATCAGTATTCAGCTAGACAGTGAAAAGAAAAGTAGGCAGATATAAATTTATCCTATTATGTAAGTCTATACCCTGCAGAATATGTTTAGAAAGTAAAGACTCCTGTATTTACCTGTCATCTTCATCCAAATTCGAACTGCTCACTTTCTATATAGCATAAAACATTTCCTAATTTTCTCTGCTATTATTAGTCCTTAATCCAAAATCACAGATAAATTAGTAAATAACATTGGTTTGTTATTTACATTTTTTGTCATGGGATAGCAGAGGTTAAAAAAATACTGTACCATTTGACATGACTGGTTGAACACGACCTAACAGGTAATCTTCAGAATATCGTAATAATCTGCATGCATCTCTTAATGCTGGATAGGAGTAATGTTTCCCCATTTGCAGAAAGTTTAAAAACATTTTTTTTCTCTGTTGCCTTAAAGCACATATATAGTTCATTTTAATTTTCTCATTTCTGCATCTATAGAAGTGGTCACTTGACTAATACACAGTGTCTGTTTTCTTGGGATGTCCTGTCTGGGTGCTTTGACCCAAGAATTACTATAGCTATTTGTCACCATAAGGGACAAAATATTTCCTTGTGTTGCACATTTAACACATGAGAATTTAACTACATGAGATTTTCACTGTCAGGAGAAAGCCTAAGTGTCATTTGGCAAACAGTGTGAATTCAGATATGGAACAGTTGATTGCTGTTTCAGTTTATTTCTGTACAAATTCTGTTATTTCTGTTTTGGATTCTTCTCTCCCTTCCTAAACAAAGTTTTTAATGATAGTCTGAAATTGTTTCCTTAAGCCATGCAGACATCTGCAGCTGCAACATGCTGAAATTATAATTGAAATGAGCTGTGATCACCCTTATCATCTGCATATGTACCCACATGGTGAGCATCAATTTATTCTGGTTTTCTATCTTTGTGTGTTAAAACTGATTCATACTTTGTATATATAATCAAAGACAACTGCTGCCTTCTTCTGTATCTTTAATAAAACCAAACCTTCCCAGAAATCTTTTTGTCTGGAAAAATTACTATTTTATTTCAAGACTAAATCTCTTCTTTTCAGTGTCAGCTTGAGTGGAGTAAACCATTTGAGTCCAGCTCCAAAGTGCTTCTATTATAACGGCATCAGTAGGGGCTCCACAGTTTAAAATTGCATTTTGCTTTCCAATAAAAGTGGGACTAAAAGCTCTCCATTTAATACTTTAATGGTTGGATTTAATCTCTATATTTGGCACAATCGCTCTTCAAGAGACAATTGAAATTTCTATCTATGCTTCCAATAAAATATTCATAATGTTCTTCAGTAGAAACAATTCAAAAGAATCTTCTTAGAAATGCTGCATTGGTTCTCATCTGTCTTACCTTCCCACAGCTAGGCGAATGGCAGTTCCTGCAAATTTCCAGCTGATGATGTTCTGATGGCTTTTGGGGCATTGGTCTTTGCTGAAAAGTTGATCTCCTAGTTCTTTGTTTTGGAATATCCTAGCTGAGTTTGGTGAGAGTTAACAAATAAACTTTTCTCTGTCCGTATTCTCAAGGCAGGATGCATTAAGGCAAGTCACATGGAATTTCATGTGTACCAATGTCTCAGTACAGAAGTTCATGAATTTTACAGTCATGTCTAGGACTCTTCCTATTGAGTGTAAAGGGAATTAGCTGTAAAGTGAAAGTGAAGAGTGCGTATATACTTAAATATACAGGGTAAAGATGACAGATCGAATAAAGAACACAATGCTTGCTTTCATTTCTGTGTTTCCTGTTTCTTTAAGCCCTTTCCAATCTGTTTTATCATGTGTCTCTTGTTACTGCCCTGCATCAGATGTTAGAAAGGTGCACAAGTTCATTTATGTGTTGACACCAATAGTAAATAGAATTAGTGGGACTCATATCTTGCCTCTGATTTCATGGAATACCTCCTTTGTAGTTGCTGTTTTGAAATATTGTATTTCTTATAGGGTTTTTTATGTGTATGGATGTTTGGATCAGTCATTCCTGGCTGCTATTTATAATCTGAAGACAGAAACCCCCATTTCTATAGGAACAAAACTCGTCTCTAGGCAAAAGAACACACATATATGTTTATTGATATATATAGATAACATTTTCAAAACAATCTGATGATACTGTAAGTTTCATAAGATGGAAAGGTGTTATGGAACTGACAGTCTTCTACAGAGACTGCAAAATAGTTGGGCTCTGGCAAAATTTTTTCTCAATGTCTTAGAAAACAGAATCTGCACTTCTAACTGAAGCGAACAGTTTTTAATCTTAAATGTGCAGGAAAGTATTTGGTGCAGGAACACTTGACCACTAGTCTAGAACATCCATTTTAGATGGCTTTTATAGTACGTTTTCTTCATCCCTATAACATGCCCTTCATTATTAGCAGGCTAATACTTGCCGGCGGTTTTTCCTGGTACGTGCTACTCTAACTGGTAGGAAGGAGAAGTGATGTTGCACCCCTGAGTTCAGCACTACCTATGATCTGGGAGAGGCTGGCTCTTGCAAAGTCCTCAGTCTGTGAGAGGGAGAAGCTCCTAATGAGTGGGAAACTCAGTGGTACTTAGGATTTAGGTGCTGATGCCTCTTAAATCAGTACGGAGATGAGTGCATTTACTTACAGAGGGAGATAACCAAAACCTTTGTTTGTGCCAGGTGTTTGCACCCTAAGGGCTGTTAAATCCTGGTGCAGGGTCTCCACCAAGTTAACTGGTGACCCACAAAAAGCTGGATGGCTGCATGTTGAAATGTTCCCTCTGATGTAGACAGTGCACTGTGCAGTATTCCTTTCATGTGGCAGGTGGTGATGGAGAATGAATGTGACAGGGAACAGGTATACAGGGCTGGGAAGCTGTAATGGGAAAGGTAAAGTATGGGTTTCTTGGTACACTGTTCTGCAAAGAAATCTTTGAGAACTTGTCTGTTGGCTGGCTCTCAGATTTCTGAAAGTCAAGCCAAGTTTGTTCCCTCCTTCTTTTCCACTTTTGTGGTAGCTAGCCCAGACTTCATAGGAAGGTGGGTTGCACAATGGATAGGTGAATGAACGAAAGCAGAGAAGGCTTGTTCATTATTTAAGTTGGGCAGAGAGGAACCTGATGAGGTTCAACAAAGGCAAATGCAGGGTCCTGCACCTGGGGAGGAACAACCCCATACAGGCTTGGGGCGGACATGCTGGAGAGCAGCTCTGTGGAGAGGGACCTGGGTGTCCTGGTGGATGACAGGTTAACCATGAGCCAGCAGTGTGCCCTGACTGCCAAGAAGGCTAATGGGATCCTGGGATGCATTAGGAAGAGTGTGGTCAGCAGGTCGAGGGAGGTTCTCCTTCCCCTCTACTCTGCCCTAGTGAGACCTCATCTGGAGTACTGTCCTCAGTTCTGGGCTCCCCACTTCAAGAAAGATGAGGAGCTACTGGAGAGAGTCCAGCGGAGGGCTACGAGGATGATGAGGGGACTGGAACATCTCTCCTAGGAGGAGAGGCTGAGGGAGCTGGGCTTGTTCAGCCTGAAGAAG
>Ga0065711_1044818_pt1 | contig 13863 bp, 10 predicted proteins | sample Hoacrofraction12_FD_59098 | JGI IMG/M metagenome (GOLD analysis project Ga0065711, IMG submission 59098) | Hoatzin crop microbial communities from Cojedes, Venezuela - Epithelial fraction 12 v2 (version 2) | ecosystem: Host-associated > Birds > Digestive system > Esophagus > Crop | place... | reverse complement strand
CAACTTCATCAGACAGTTCCCTCGGGACCCACGGAGGCATCTGATCAGGTCCCATGGCGTTGTACAACTTCAGGTTTCTTAGATGGTCTCAGACCTCATCTTCTCCTACAATGAGCAGCTCTTCATTCTTCCGGTCCCTGCATTTGCTGTCTATAACTTGGGGGATGTGGCTGGAGCACTTGCCAGTGAAGACTGAGGCATAAAAGTTGTTGAGCACCTCAGCCTTCTCCATATCCCAGGTAACCAGGTCTCCCATTTCTTTCCAGAGAGGGCCCACTTTTTTCCTAGTCTTCCTTATACCATTGAAATACCTACAGAAGCTTTTCTTGTTGCCCTTGACAACCCTGGCCAGATTTAATTCTATCAGGGCTTTAGCTTTCCCAACCTGATCCCTGGCTGCTTACACAATTTCTCTGCATTCCTCCCAGGCTACCTGTCCTTGCTTTCACCTTCTGTAGGCTTCCTTTTTGTGCTGGAGTTTGTCCAGGAGCTCCTTGTTCATCCTTGCAGGTCTCCTGGCATTTTTGCCTGACTTCCTCTTTGCTGGGTTGCATCACTCTTGAGCTTGGAAGAGGTGATCCTTGAATATTAACCAGCTTTCATGTGTGTGTCCCCACTCCAGGGATTTATCCCATGTTTCTCCACCAAGCAGGTCCCTGAAGACGCCATAGTCTGCTCTCCTGAAGTCCAGGGTAGTGAACTTGCTCTGTGCCCTCCTTGCTGCTCTAAGCATTTTGAATTCTACCATTTCATGCTCACTGCAGCCACGGCTGCCCTTGTGCTTCACATTTCCCACCAGCCCCTCCTTGTTGGTGAGAACAAGGCCCAGCATAGCACCTCACTTTGTGGGCTCCTCTGTCACTTGAAGAATGAAGTTATCATTAATGCATTCCAGGAACCTCCCGGACATCTTATGCCCTGCTTTGTTGTCCTTCCAACAGATACCGGTGTGGCTGAAGTCACCAGTGAGGACCAGGGCTTGTGAACGTAACGCTGCTCCTATCTGCCTAAAAAGGGCCTCATGCACTTGGTCTTCCTGGTCTGGTGGCCTGCAGCTGAGCCCCACTACAATGTCATCAGTCCCTGCCCTGCCTTTAATCCTGACCCATAAGCTCTCGCTTGGCTCCTCACCCATCCCCAGGTGGAGCTCCATGCACTCCAGCTGGTCATTGACATAAAGGGTGACATCCCCTCCTCATCTCCCCGTCTGTCCTTCCTAAAGAGCCTATATTGAAATTTTGTGGTCAAAATGCATCTCTTTTTTTTATGTACAGTGTCTCCTTTACAAGTAATAATACCAAGGCAACATTCAGAGTAATAAATATAAGAATCTGGTGCATAGCCAGTAGCAATTTCTCCTTTACCTCAACTGGCTCTGGATCATGTAACACAGCAATAGCATAATCTGTTCTGATTATTTCCTCATACTGAAGGCTGTGGGTTTTAAGTATGTGTGTGTCTAACTGCTTTGAGGCATTTCATAAAAATTAAATCAATGTTATGACAATCACTCTAAATCACTAAAAGGAAACTAGATCTAGTCATTAATATCTCTGTTAGCTTCTTGTTTTAACTACTTTATTTGAGATATTTCTTTGCCTCTTGTTTTCAAATATCAACTCAAACTGCAGGATTTTTTGTTGAAATATTGAATTTTATTGAAAAAAAATTTCTATTTAACCAAACCAATCCAAAAATGAACTTTGCAGAAAAATTCAAAATTCACTTTCAAAATAAACATAATTGTCTTTTGGCAGAGCTTTTTTCTTCCACTATTTTCTTTCTATACTTTCTTACTATACAATTAAATACAGGTATATAATTATGACTTTATAATATTTTACTCCTACTGCTTTGGACAGACGTTAATTTGTGTTTGCACATTTCTAATCCAAACATTCTTGTTAGTTCTGCTCTGGAAATAATTAGTAATATTATAAATGAATTAATTATGAGTGAATAAATCATAAATCAGAAAGAACACTGCATTTTGGAATAGAAAGTATCTGGCTATATGAGTGTAGTTATTACAGAGTTGGGGGAATTCTTGGAACGCAACCCATATGCAGACTAAGAACATCACCCATAGTATCTTTATGCTATGAAGGAGGTAGAGTTTGGACACTGTGAAGAGAAAGAAGGAGGTGTATTAATTTTTAACAGTTCATCCACCCCTAGCATCAGCCCTAGCGTTGTTATTTTGCAGTAAATAAATTGCTAAATGTACAAATATAAAATATGGTCCTGTAAATCATTTGGCTAAAATTCTGAGAGATACTCAATGCTGGACTAATTTTCAGGAGGTGCAGGTCACAGAGCTTTCACAGAGCTCCTTTCATGAGGAAAGCCCTGTTGACTACTGTTATGAGCTAGTCATGTATTTGCAGGATATTCAAGTAAGAAAGAAAATTGTAATGAGTGGTGATTTGTTAAACTTAACAGCCTATGACCTATGCCAATGCGGGATTCTGAAATCATCTTCCTTGGGAATAAAATGGAAGCGTAAAAACAACTTTATTTAGGCTTTCAAAAAAACTGTGAAACCTCCCCCTTCTCCCCGGACCTGCAAGTTTATTTAACTTTATAATTTATAAACCTTTGTTTCAGGGTAAATTTAGGCACATGTATCTTTTTGTTTTGAAAGCAGTCAACCACTGTTGTGTTAAGACATTTATTAACCTTGTAAAAGTTATTGTATCAATCTAATTAACTGAACTTATTTGCAAAGAAAGCCTTTGTGCTATCAGCAATAAATAATGGTGTACAGCTCTATTAGAAGCATTCAAGACAGGGCCACATAAATCTTTAGAAGTTAATAAACAAGGCTATCACTGTAAATGCAATAATACGAGACTTCTTTGTGAATACTGAAGAACCAAAATGTGCAGAATATGATAGTGCCCGGAATGGTTTCCTTTCTCTCCATCCTCTGATTTTTCCATGCTAAACATATATAGACTGCAATGAACCTGTTGACTCCTGTGAGAGACACAGTCACAGTAGCTTCTAAGACAGCTCTTTGGAGAACCTTGCCACTAAATGAATGGCATTTGTTGCAGCATCATTAAGACGTATCACTTACCAAAATAGCAGCTGAAATGACTCTGTGGACAGTGTCACTATGGTTCTTCTAGTTGCTCTTACATTGACACTGAGGAATAAGAAGGCGCAGACAGTTAAGGTATTAAGGTTTGCTTGTCACCTTGAATGGTGAAATACTTTGATAGTTTGGGTGACCTAAGTAAGGACACATTGACAAATTTAGTAACATGACAAGTGATCATTGTCAATATTGTTTAAACTTATTTAGTTAGGAATAACAAAAAAAAAAAGGATGTAGGAAAATATCCAGATAAAAGAATAAAAGAATACTGAGATAGCATTAAGTGAGTCTTTTACTTTAACAACCATCCTTATTCCCGGTCCTTCAAGACAGACATGGTTCTACTTAATTTTATTTTTTTCTTACAGAGGACTATATTGTTTCATAGTCATTTAGGTGCCATTAAGTTTCATTAAATATATACCTTTTCAGAGGAAAGGCAGTGAGTTGAAATGGGCTGACCCTCGTTTTTATTTTTTTATGTTGTAGAAGTCAAGTCTTATTTCCTTGAAAGTAAGAGTAATACATGGGGAAAAAAAGGGAAAAAATAGCAAATCTAGAAAATGCAGTTGCTTCTTCCAAATTTTTTTGTTGAAAAATAGCAGTCTAAAACAGAAAGATGCAAACTTTTTAGCATTCCCAGTGAGTCCATACTGCATTTTCTTATTGGTAAAGCTATGTGTTTGTGTCCAAGAAGAAAAAAGAAGCTACTTCTTCTGCAGTTATAGCCATGGAACAGATGGCTAATATGCTCTCTTGATCAACTGAGGTAGATTTTGTTTTAGAAGACAAAAACAAGATTGGCAAAAAGAAAAAACATGCGGATTTAGAATGCAACACAGAGGAGGCTAAGAACATAATGGACATGTATCAGAACAGGTAATTTTGGAAAAGAGATCAAGCAATATCTCAGCTAGAATCATAGAATAGTTTGGGTTGCAAGGGACCTTTAAAGGTCATCTAGTCCAATCCCTCTGCAAGGAGCAGGCATATCTACCACTCAGAGCCCCGCCCAACCTGATCTTGAATATTTCCAGGGATGCAACCTCTACCACCTCTCTAGGAAGCCTGTTCCAGTGTTTCACCACCCTCACTGTAAACAATTTCTTCCTTATACATAGTCTAAATCTGCCCTCTTTTTGTTTAAAACCATTACATTTTGTCCTATTGCAACAGGCGCTGCTAGTAAGTTTGTCCCCATCTTTCTTATAAGCCCCCTCTAAGTACTGAAAGGCCGCAATAAGCTCTCCCCGGAACCTTCTCTTCTCCAGGCTGAACAAGCCCAACTCTCCCAGCTTTTCTTCACAGGGGAGGTGTTCCATCCCTCTGACCATTTTCGTGGCCCTCCTCTGGACCTCTTGCAACAGGTCCATGTCTTTCATGTGCTGAGGGCTCTAGAGCTGGAGGCAGGACTCTAGGTGGGGTCTCACAAGAGTGGAGCAGAGGTGCAGAATCACCTCTATTGACCTGCCGTCCATGCTTTTTTTGATGCAGCCCAGGATATGGTTGGCCTTTTGAGCTGCAAGCACACATTGTCAGCTCATGTCCAGGTTTTCACACCTCAGTACCTCCAAGTCCTTCTCCTCAGGGCTGCTCTCAGTCCCTTCATCCCCCAGCCTTGAAGAGCTCACTGTGCTTACCATAATCTTTGGTGAGTTTCATCCTTTCTGCCTATGTGCTTTTGTTTTTTCGTTGTTAAAAAGCTTAAAGTGAAAAAACTTAAAGTGAAAAAGATACTTCATTGTCTCATCACTTTCTAGAATTATTTATCAATTACAATTAGAATTAATTATCGATTACATTCTGTTGCTTTCCTTCTTACTCCTCTTGTCTGTCAGATGCAGTGTTAACATGGTTCCTGGGATTTGTCAATATCTGATTTGATTTGATATGAGTTTTGTTTTCCATCTTTCATTTCCATCTTTCATTTCTGTTAACCTTATGACATGTTTAAGCTGTCAAGCTTATCTGAACTGTTGTCTTCAAACCAGACAGAATAACAGTTGTTTATGGAAGCGCTACCTTTTTTTTTTTTTGTTAGAACTAGTAAAGTCCACTCAGGTGAATTACACCTCATATTTGGCTAGGTGTAGTTTCTTTTTTGTTTTTTAGTTCATTGCCATGCACCATAAATTATCCAAATATGCTGTTATTGTTTTCTGCTCCCTTTCACTTTTTCGTTCACTGATTATGAAATGATGCACTACTTCCGCAACATTATATGGCTCATTAATCTAATACATGGGTAGCAAGCCAGTAGATATATAGAAGTGCTGTTGCTTTAAGGGGATGGCCAGACCCATCAAAGACTCATCGGGAAAAAATAGGTACTCTTCTGTTCATTTCAATGTCCACAGATCACAAATTTTTTTCAGCCAGGTTGTAGAAGAAAATATTTTAAAGAGGTAAGTGAATTGAAATAACCGTATAACTGAGCACTTTCAAAGAGTATGACAACGCCACCTTCTCAGAGAGGACTTAACACTTTGGTGTTACTCCAGACCCCCTTACTATTTTCCATTTCTCTATGCAGAAAGAAACCTATTTCAGAATTAGCGATTGCCTTCGCATTTACTTATGCATACAACACTAGGCAGAAATGCTGTGATTTTTCACGTTCCCCCAGCTGCAGATACTGGTGAGCAAGCAACCAGTTTCTAGTGGAAGGTAAAGAATTTGGGTGACACACACTCTAATACATGTATTAGTGTTATGCAATTCTAATAAGCACATAAAACAGTATGTGTCCACAGCGTCTTGCAGATGAAGTCATGGACGTTCTACAAGCCACAGAAACTACATTTTTATTCCTTTGACTTTATAGCACATCCTGAAAGTCACAACTCTAATGATAAGAAAAGGTATGCATGGCAGAATCTGTGGAATATATGGGTGGTAAATTTTCTTAGCTGTTTTCTTTCCATTAGTTATTCAAGGCTCATTATATTAACATAAAAGTGTATCTTCAATCTGGAAAGTGTCATGCTAACTGGTTTACCTAATGGGTTTTTTATCATTATCTAAATGCTTTGAATGCCAGCCTGTTGTGAGAGACTGGGGAGACTCAAGAGAAATGTTTGAGGTTGTAAAAAAAAGATATAAAAATGGTATTCAAAAGAAATTAATACAAAAAGCATCTAATGACAAGATCCTATAGCTGCTGGATTTCTCGACGTTTTTTAGAAAGAGGAGAAGGTTCATTCAGGATTTTTTGGACCTTTCCCTTACAGGGAAGAAAAGTTACAGAATTTGTTTGGGACCATGTCAAAAGTTTTCTAAAGTAAAGGTGGGGTAAATGAATTCAGAAAGATGTCAGAAATAGATGAGGAAAACTGTCAGGAGAGAAACAGCTAAAAATCAGACAAGCACGTCAATTGATAGAATAGTTTAATACAGGGAGAGCAACACAATCCTGTCCAAAGTCACTTTATTGATTCTATTTGCTGATGACAGTTCTAATATTATCAAGAAACAAAAACAAGTTAAGCTCGAAGTTAGCTATATTTAAGGTGCTCTGTGAACTTTTTTTTTGTAAAAATGGATTCATTATGTCACCAGATAAAAAGCTAACTGCAACAATTTGCATACATGAAGTTTTTTCAACAGGCTGCCAAGAATGCTGTCTATTGCTTTTAAGTACATCTTTTCCTGCGTACAGCAAGCAAAAGAAGTTTTTAAAAAAACAGTTTGCTTGTTTTTAAAATGGTGCTACTAAAAACACCTTAAACATCCTCTACCTCACCATCACCATTTGTGACAGTAGTCATATAGCGCAACTAGAACCAGTTTTGCCCTTGAGAATGGAGAGAGTTTAGTCCATATACTGACAATATGCCTATGACATTTTCGCAGAAAGCTCTAACTCTCTTATAATAAGACAGCAGCGTGGACTGACTGAAGTGCCCAGAACTTTGGGCAGTTGAGGAGACCTTGTCAGCTACTCACTATTTCCAACACACATGCAGCAACACTAAGTATATTCTGCATTTCATTCAGTATACTATGGCACAGAGTATCACGTTTTCTATCAGACTTTGAGCTGCGTAATTTTGTTGTGCTTTTTTTCTTCTGTAAAATGCTATGTAAAACAGGAATATTCTACAATTACAGAAAAAAAGTGAAGAAAAATACAAATTATTTGCACAAAAAAGCACTTCTGCAGCCAACAGTATTTTATGGTGTCCATTTTTTAATATTTTTTGTATCAGAATCACTTTCAAGCACATAAAAATGTCTATTTCTAGTGTTTTGTTGGTGGTGGTGGGTTTTTTTCCCATGTTTCCCGTGTTCTCCTCTGGTGCCTTCCTTTAAAAAAGGGGAATAGTTATGTAACAGACCTAATAAAATAGAGGTTTCTGGGAAAGCAGGGTTGATATGAAGTGCCAAAGAAAACAGTGGAGTGCTTTCAACATCACCTAAATGAAAAACAAACTCACGTGAGAGAGGTACTTTAACACAATGAATAAGATTCCTTCGTCAATTGGACTTTTCATATGGCGAGAATAAGCTTTTTGCTTTTAATCTAAATGTCAACCTGCTACACACTTCTACGTATGTCAAAGTATCTGCTTTGACATGATCTGATATAACTTGCATCCTGTAATGTATAATTCGAGTTATAGGGAGTGAAGCATTATAATTTTTTCAGTGGTATAAGTGTCTTTTGCCATGTTCACCATTCCAGAAGAGTAGTGGATATTTCAGTCTCTAGTCTCTTTTTTTTATAAATTAAATAAATGTCAAAAGATCACATTAAGAAAAATGCTTCCATAAGAAAAAATAATTTGGCTCAAATGCAAGGTTATAAGATAATGGAAAAGATGCAAGTTGCAGAAACAACTCTCAAGTAAAGATATGAATTAATTTCATAGCACAAGAAACAACTTTGTTACTTTTTTTTTCTACTCCAATTTTTCTTTCCTTCATTTTTGGTGTGAATGTGTTTCATGTGAAAAAGAAAATGACAATAGGAATATCCCCAGATGACTGCATGATTTTATAAATTATAAGAACACATTGTCTTCAGTAACAAGTCTGTGCCAGCAGGAATGGGAAAAAATGTTTAAATAGGGATGATTTCGGATAAATTCTGAAAATATTTAGTTTTGGGTTCATCTGATCTTCTACAGGAGATCACTTCCCAATCATATCTTCTTTTATCCTCTCAGCTGGAAAAGCTTTGTATCTGGCTCACATCTGTCTTTAAAGGTCTAGGTATATTATAGGATACACTGAAAAAGATATGTACTTTCCAGAAAGGTTAGATGAATGACTGAAACGTAAGCCAGATAAAATCAGACTTTGCAGTAAACAAAATAAGACTGGAGCAATAAGTTGATAGCCTAAACACAGGCCTGTACTATCTTTTGAGATGGCTTAGGGTATTGTACCTGACCCTTAGCTTCAATTCTAAAAAGGTGAGACTGTCTTACAAGTTCTGGGTCTTACTTGCCTGCTCCGTATACCTTGCATCTTCTAGAATCTTTAAAATGACACTAGTTGCCTATACTTGCGCAACTAAACACAAACACTGTAATGCAGTCCAGTCAGACGGCTACATGTAAATAACCACTGCTCAACAAGAGTCAAAAAGAAAAGATTGTAATCAGCAGACACCTAATCAATACAGTCAATGAAGGAGGGAGAGTAATTTAAGTAGGAATCTAGTGGTGAGACACCACTGACTAAGTGTTATGATTGGCATTTAGAGACCTAGTGCAGATGTGGACACGAACAGGTAGACATCTGCATGTAGGCATAATCTTAATTTTCCAATTAAATATATGTATATATTTATGTATCAGACAACTAGAGATCATTGTGATAGGAAAGTTCAGAAGACTGGCAAATGAGGCCAGTTTTAAACTGTAAAAGAAAACTTTTCTAACTTAACTATTTAACAATACTCTCCTCACTAATGGCTAGTTCTTATCTAATATTAAACATCATTACTACATATGAAAAACTTATTAATTTTTACAATTAGACTCTAAGTCAGCCATTAGTTTACCATACCACAGAGCTGATGTGTTTGCACTGATGCAATTAACACTTGTAGTTAGCAGTGAAGTCTATGGCTCTTAGCCACAGAGGTGGTCAGACTTGAGAACTGTTTAACAAATGAACTTGGAGTGGAGGTCAGTTTGTCCTCTTTCTTTTCCAATTTTCCTCTCTTATTACTGATGTTTTTATGCTTCAGTCTCCGTCTCAATAAGAGATGCTGGGGTTATGCTGCTGTTAATGCATGTCTTGGTTTTGATTTTGCCAGTCATCCATCTAATGTGTTCTGCACAATGTCCTGCCTACTTGTGGTCCTTTGTACTTACGCTCTGACTTTTTTTTTTTCACTTGAGGGTCTTTTACACGAAACTGCATGTTTTTTCCCCTTTGGAGTTCACATGGCTTACAAACTCACATAATGTGCTTAGAACTTAGAATCATAGAATCATTTAGGTTGGGAAAGCCCTTTAAGATCATCGAGTCCAACTATAAACACTGCCGAGCCCACCAATGAACCATGTCCCTAAGTGCCACATCTACACTTCTTCTAAATACCTCTAGGGGTGGTGACTCCACCACTTCCCTGGGCAGCCTGTTCTAATGCTTGACAACCTTTTCAGTGAAGAAATTTTTCCTAATAGCCAAACCTCCCCTGATGCAACTTGAGGCTGTTTCCTCTTGCCCTATCCCTTGTTACTTGGGAAAAGAGACTGACACCCGCCTTGCTAAAACCTCCTTTCAGCTAGTTGTAGAGAGTGATAAGGTCTCCTCTGAGCCTCCTTTTCTCCAGACTAATCAACCCCAGTTCCCTCAGCTGCTCCTCATAAGACTTGTTTTCTAGACCTTTCACCAGCTTCATTACCCTTCTTTGGGCATGCTTCAGCGTCTCAATGTCCTTCTTGTAGTGAGGGGCCCAAAACTGAACACAGTAACTTCTCCCTGGCTAGTCATAACAGTGTTATGAAAGGTTTCTATATTGCTGTTAGTTACATAATTTATATTTAGGTTCAAGGCTAATGAATACTAATTTTATCCTTACCAGTACATTTTTTAATTTATAGGTTACACAGGCCTCTCTTTTTGTGACATTAAATGAATTCTGAATGAACATCACTATTAATGCTTAACATCCTTCAATGAAAATTTTTAATCACCATCAGGTTTTCCTTTTTTTATGCATGGAATCTATTTCATGGAAATGTTATGACTTGTTTTATGGAGAAAAGCAGCTTAGATTATCACAGTAAAGCTCTTCTAGGTTTGTCAGTTATTAGTTTATGGAAGCTGGTGGACGTACAGACCAATATTAGTTTCCAGCCTCAATGGTGTATATATAGACTTGTACGGTGATCAGAGGAAAAGAGATATATTCAGCAAAGTGTTTGGGTGGCAGACACCCAGTCACCTCAAAGTGTCACTTGTGAAGTTATCCCATCTTTTGCTGGAACTAGAACTGCACTGAAGTAACATCTTGGTGGAAAGCAAAGATGTCTTCTTCTTGTTGAAATGATGTCTATCCACTGAGAAGAGAAGACTTTGGTCTTTAAAAGTTTAATGCTATTGAATCAAAGTAATATTTGGATCCCAGTCTTCACCCATATTCTGGATAAGTCCTAAGTATATTGCATAAATCCAAATCTACATGTTCCTCTCTAAATTGTTACGCAGTGTTGGTATAAATCCTTAAAGAATTACCTTTAGATAGAATATCTATTTTAAGACAAGGTTTCAGGTCCAATAAAGATTCTTTGGAGAAAGCAAAATATTATCTTTAAGCCTTTTCTGCCTTTAAGGGTATCACCAAAGTGGTCTGGGAGTCTAGTTCTTCTATGCGTGCTGCCTGAGGCAGTAAACAGATAACAGCAGATCAGATTTCTCTCTCTTTCTGGTCGAGTGAAGACATTGCAAATTAATATTTTAATGAAGTATTATACACGCACTCATATTTTCCTCCAAGATGTCATAACTGAAATGATTAAATTTTAAGTGTATTTACAATACCTGATAAAGAAGAGTGTAGCAAGATGCTACTGGGAGGAGATGTACCTCTAAGAACTAAAATGCAGGAAAATAATGGTTTCAGAATAATCTCTTTTCAAGGGTACTTTTCACTTTAATATATCAAATGTGCTAAGTGTTTTGAAAAGGAAAATAATCTTAGTTGTTCAGGGAATGTCAGTCAAGGCTCACCAGTGTGTAATAGAAAAGAGTAGGCGGAATTTTTGAAACCTAATGAAAAGATCTGAATGTCTATGTTTAGTACAAATTAACATTTAATGATGTGGAATAAAGAGAAGTTTCTTTGATCCCTCGGTAGTGAGAGATCACTACTGGTGTTTAGTGGTCATCACTACAGTAGAGAGGAATTTTTTTATATTCGTAAGTCACTACTTCCACTTGAGCTACAGGGAGCTGATCCACAGACAAGCTGTAAAAAGGACAAGCAGCTGGAACCTTGTTGCGAAGTATACTCAATAGCCTTGTTATTGTTAATGGAAGACAAAGTATTACAGGCCTGTTAGATTCCTGATAAAAATAGTCTGATATCATGGTATTCACCACCTAGTAAACTACAGAATTTATTTGGTTTTTGTTTTAAACGTACGTCTTATTGTGAGAGCTCTGTTAAAAAGGGTTATAAAATATGTAGGAATCAGAACATTGTCTTTCATCAGTGACCTACATAAAACATACTAAATATATTAGAATAAGCCTGGAAAGAATATCTTGTTGTTCTGCAACTGAGCTGTCTCCCATCATTGCGGCCTTATGGGTATGAACATGCCCTGGATTTTTTTGTTGTGGGTTTTTTGTTGTTACCCCCCATATGATTTGTTTTTTGCACACAATTAGTTGCAGTGGATGCACTAATATTATGGCTGTAGTTGCTTTGTCTTTTTTCAAGTCACGGGAGTATGATTTCCCCAATTTGAGAATACAATTATGTTTGTCTTTTTGAGGAAAGTTGTCTTCCAAGAGGTACATAAAAATGGAAAGATTATGGAAGAGCTAAAAAGTCTCCTTCATCAAAACTGCTGCCCCCACTCTCCCAAATTCTAATGTGTTGTAACGAGACCTAGTTGAGAATTCCAGTGTAGATTTGTGGATATTTAGAAAGATCTATTTATATTTATCTTTATTTTAAAATCTCTTTTTTGTTCCTTTTATAAAAACAAAACACAGTACTCCAAATTGTACATTTACTTTGAATTGTGGAAATATCATTTCAGCACATGCTGAAAATTTGGATTATTGCTTACACTCCATTTTAGCTGTAGAAGCAACACCTTCACATACATTTACTTGTATTCATGCAGGCATTATGGATTTAGTTCTCTTCCTACAGTTATTTCTATAATAAAAATAATTGGCATCAACTATGCATAAAAACTGAATACTTAACAGATTTTAAAAAGACAATAAATGGCTGAGAATTCTAGTTATGGTAACGTGCTTATGTTTTTGCTAAATGTTGACATTTAGTTATTCATTTCTTTTGGTTAAATTGCTTTCTTCCACTATCTAACAAAGTTTTTTTCTGGAAAGTTTTTCTTGTCTGTTAGAATTACGACATTTATTACATATCTTTTTTAAATTCTTTCATAATGAATCTTTTATGTATATATCTGAAGGGGAAGATCTGCTAACTAGTAAACTGCATGAAAAAAATATTAAAAATGTATAGAGAAAGCACATCTTAAAATATTATGTTTTCTAAATAAAAAACAAATACTTGCCAACATTTCTAAGTCTGATGGTAAAGGCCATATTCTCTTCCATAAGATTCCTAGTAATAAAGGAACAGCACAACAGAAAATTTCCTGTAGCGTAGAATTATCTGTTCCTAATGAACTGCTAAATACTACAGAATAAAATGTTTCTTCATATCTTTTATGTGTGTGTGTATATGTGTATATAAGAATCTATCAAAATGTCATTTAGGATTCTGCCTCTTTGAGTTACACATCTTTAGAATATAAACCCTATAAAGGATGCAAACCCAGCCCCCCCTCAACCCACAAATAAGACTATTTTTATAGCTTTTATACTATTAGATTACATTAAATTAGAATTATAGACTCACTCCCAATTTGTGTAAACTGAACAGTCCTCTGAGACATTTCATTTGTGGTGTATTTCTAGCACTACAAAAATAGGAAGCAAAGTTGTTTTGGCTTAATTAACCACTGTTAATACTGGAAACCCAACTGGTGAAATTTTGTGGATAAGGTTAAGGGATAATAACATATATAGCACATCATGCTATGTAACCTACCATGAGGAATTTTTAGAACGTACATATATATATCACTCTTGCTTAACAAACAATTAAAGGAAGTAATCAATCATGCAGGTAACTGATGTCTATACATGCATAAACTGGATGAGTTCTGCACATTGGGAGAAGAATAAGGCAACATGACCATGGTGCTGAAACTCTGCCAGACCTCCTAACATTCTACTTACTGGATTGCGTAGCCAATATATTTAGGTCATTTGATTATTACTACCTTTGGTCTAAGTGTGTTTACAATAAACCTACGCAACTAACAAGTACTCAGCTTTGTTTTGTTTTTTTTTTGATTAGTTCCTCTTCTAGGCATCAAGAAAGAAAGGAAGAAAGGAAGAAAGGAAGAAAGGAAGAAAGGAAGAGAGAAAGAGAGAAAGAGAGAAAGAGAGAAAGAGAGAAAGAGAGAAAGGAAGGAAGGAAGGAAGGAAGGAAGGAAGGAAGGAAGGAAGGAAGGAAGGAAGGAAGGAAG
>Ga0065711_1044817_pt1 | contig 13863 bp, 9 predicted proteins | sample Hoacrofraction12_FD_59098 | JGI IMG/M metagenome (GOLD analysis project Ga0065711, IMG submission 59098) | Hoatzin crop microbial communities from Cojedes, Venezuela - Epithelial fraction 12 v2 (version 2) | ecosystem: Host-associated > Birds > Digestive system > Esophagus > Crop | place... | reverse complement strand
GCACCTCTCGGGTCACCCCCGGCGGCCCGCGGAGCAGCCCCCCCCGCCGGGCCGCCATGGCTGCCGGTGCGGCCCTCCGCGGTAACAGGCACCCCGCCGCAGAACGGCACCTCCCGCCAGAACCGTCCCCGGAACGCCCGCCCGCTGCCCGCGGCGCCTCGGGCAGACGCCGGCATCGAACAACGCTCCGGCGGCACCGAGCCGTCTTTCCTCCTCGTTGCTGCTTCTTACGCTGAGGAAAAACGTGCGCCTTCGAGGACGTGGGAACTTCAGAACACTGGAACAAAAATCTGCACACACCACTGACAGAAATTACACTCCATTAAACCGTATCGATACTAGGAAGCAAATAATGCTTTGTAAAATTAAAACAGCTGCCTGGCAGTCTTAGTTCTCTGAGGCGCAATGGCAGCGCTCACTGGGGTGTGGCTGATCCTCAGCACAATTCCCCCGCGTGCCCCAACTCACTGACAGAAATTGGGAAAAAATGAGGGCTGTTGCAAAAAAAAAAATCCCTATACACATCACCTATGCCACATACTGCACATTCTACTGTTGCAATTAATCCCACCACTAGCAAATTTTAAATAATTAACCTCGCCTTCTGAGCAGTTTCAATCTGTGTTTCTGTGTAGAGCAGCTACCTGCCCCCCCTGCAGCAGGGACCATCGGCTGGTACCAGCCCCCAGCCCAGAGAAGGACGCTGTAAACCCCCCACACGCTTCCAGCCGAACCTCGATGCTGAAGATTTGTTAGTGCTGGCAACAGGCTGCGAGCTGCTCTTGTGCAATACTTCATTGTGTTTGTCTCCATTTTTCCATCAGCCTTGCTAAGATCATTCCTTCTCCAACTTCATCGCTTATGCTTTGAGATTCCTACCGATTTTCTCTTGGACGCAGGACTGCGGACTGCCCTCCTTCTCAGTCCCATCTGCAGAGCGGACAATTCCAGGAGGAGAAATCCTCCTCTTCCTTCCCCGCTTCAGAAAGCATCTGGGAAGCTCGCAGAACCTCCCCGGCAGGAGAGGGGGAAGGGCTGCATGACGCTGAGCCCCAGCTTTGGCCCACGGTGCCTCATCCATCGCTTCCTAGAAGTACAACGCCATTAAAACAATAGCAGGGACTCCGTCCAACGCCGGTGGCTCCTGGGCAGGATTACAGGCAGAGCCAGCAGAGCCACAGAATGCAGTGTCTTCCACAGCAGCCTCCCTCGCTCCCGCTGCACCTCCAGGCATACGGCTTCCCCCAGAGCCCATTCTCATCTTAGAGGGCAGGTGGCAAGGTCAGAAAGCCTTCGAGATCTTCTTGTGCATGGCAGGGAAGAAGCGGACACTTGGAAGGTCACTCCCCGGACAGACCTGGGGTGAGGGAAAGGCTCGGGAGGAGCGGATGGACAGACCAACAGCCCAGCAGCAGGCAATTTCACAGAGTCCTTCGACTCTCTGCTCCACAGCCCCACAGACACACCAACCGGCTCTCCCAGCAACAAGGCAGTTCACGTGTAACTTGTCACTGGTAATTTATGTTAAAGGGCTGCTGTACTGGGCCAAAACACCGGCAAATAGAACAATGTAAAAACGAGTAGCTCTGGCCATCCCACTCAGCCTTTTGGTTTCACTTCATTAATACACACCTATACTGCAAGAACAAGTACATATAGATATAAATAAGTAAAGCTTGGCAAATACTCTCAAAGTTTAACCCCTCTCAGAATTCATACATGTTCTATAAAGTGCTTAAGTCACAGTATTTAAGATGACTTTAATTTACATTTGCATATTGCAAAATTAGCACATTATCCTGCTGCATCCTTACTTAATCCTTTGGATTTTGGTATTTGATTTGTGTTACTTGGATTAACATAACACAAAGTGCTCCAACAGACGGTTAAAAACCTGCAGGGAAGCTGAGCACTCATGTTAGAGATAACATGTTAAAATTCCAAGCATGTACTTAAAATAAATTTTTTTAACCTTTTAAACTCCAGATTTAACCGACCAGTGCTTTCCTGTGTACAGAAGTCTTTTTTTCTTCTTTGGGTATCCTGCTAGTAGAAAAATCAACTCCCGTATCTACACAAATCCGTAAGCACAAGCAATTACGATGTCAAATTCAAATTCACACGTCAAGTTCTCTTTTTAAAAAAGCACAGATGACAAACTGGAAAGCATAACAATATTAAAATGATTACTAAAAAGCTCTCTCCACCATAAATGAACATAAATCACTTCCGCACCTAGATTATTTTTAGAAGTGATCAGACCGAACTTTAAAAATCCCCAGACCAGATGCTGATAGTGACAATAACCCCAGTAAAGATGCTTATTTTAATCACAAACCATCATTCATTATCTCACGCTCTCTGATCACTTTGAAATACGATACCGTATGATGCAATGCACCCAGGTCTGATGATAGAGGAGGTAACAAAAAACATTTTTATTTTTAGCCTTACTCTGAAATTAAAGATGTTGACAGAGTCTGGATGTCTGCCCAACAGGCACAGTGCTGCTGGTTCCCTCAGACAGACAGATAAACAAAAGGAGAGGAACACCTACCAGAGCACACTGAGGGCACAACCTAAGCTTTACACTTCATTCCAGCATGGCTCCCATTCAGGACAAACTACGCTCCACAGTTTCACCACTCCCATTTAAAATCTGCAGAAGGATCAGAATCATAGAATCATTAAGAGACGTCTAAGATCATCAAGTCCAACCATCCACCCAACACCACCATGCCTACTAAACCATATCCTGAAGTGCCACATCTACACGGTTTTTGAAAACCTCCAGGGATGGGGACTCCACCACCTCCCTGGGCAGATTGACCACTCTTTCAGGAAAGAAATTTTTCCTAATATCCAGTCTAAACCTCCCCTGATGCAACTTGAGGCCATTGCCTCTCATCCTATCACTAGTTACCTGGGAGAACAGACCAACACCTGCCTCACTCCAGCCTCCTTTCAGGTAGTTGTAGAGAGCAAGAAGGTCTCCTCTCAGCCTCCTCTTCTCCAGACTGAACAGCTCCAGCTCCCTCAGCCGCTCCTCAGAAGACTTGTTCTCCAGACCCCTCACCAGCCTCGTTGCCCTTCTCCGGACACGCTCCAGCACCTCAATGTTCTTCCTGTAGTGAGGGCCCAAAACTGAACACAGTACTTGAGGTGTGGCCTCACCAGTGCCAAGTACAGGGGCACAATCACCTCCCTACTCCTGCTGGCCACACTATTCCCAATACAAGCCAGGATGCCATTGGCCTTCTAAAAAAGAAAGACAAGAAAATTCCCTTCCTTTCTACGCATTTCTTCAAGAGTGAAGGCTCTGCAAGAGGTGAAGAGAATTCTTCATGCCTCCGTTTTTTCTGTTTGTTTGTTTCTGGGTTTCTTTAAGAGCCTGTTAGCCTGCAGTATAGTCAAAGATGATCCCTGACACAGCGCTGCTCTGCTGGCTTGGACTGCAGCATCACGGGACTCCACCATAGGCAGCTGTTCCCAAACAGAAACTGAAATACAACCCAGGAGCTGCAACAGCTCCTCGCAATGACAGCACGAAACATCTTCTGTATAGGAAAAGGTGCCAAGGAGGCCTTGGCAAGCCTTGCCAAGCTTGCAACCCATGTTTCCACAGACCATCCTCCCTTCACAGCCTGGGGCGCGTGTTGGTGTTACTAACGGTAACGGACTTAGAGAAGGAAAGCCAGCTTTCTCTCTTCAGTGCATTTGAAACTATGTGACCTCTGCAAGCGAAGGTACCGGATGCAGGAACTACCAGCATTCTCCCACATGAAGGGTACTGCCCTTGGAACCAGAAGAACCAAAACAGAGTTATGAAAGCTTCCATCAAAATGAGGTCACTAAAAATATTTCAAAGAAGAGTTTCAATTTACAAAAAGCCACTTTTTAACTAGTTCAATGGAAAACCACTTGTTAAATGGAAAACCCAACTTGTTGGCAGAGAAGGCCACTGCAGAAGACAGAGTAAGTGGTTTGATAATACCCAGCAGGCACTAGTTCGGGGCTCTAAAGTTAAGATGAATGTTATTAAAAATTACACAGAGAAGGCTATGAACTGCTATGAGGAAAAAATGAGAGTCATATTTCCTTTGACCACAGAGTCTTGTGCACGATCCTAGAGCCTCCAGAACCTGCACTGGGTATCCCTCCTTCTCTAGCACTGTTTATTTAGAGGTCCACTCAAACGGGAAAGGAAATTCAAAAAATTGTTCATTGCTACAGAACACCCTGTAAAACCTGTATGAATAAATAATCCTTAATCTTGGAATTAATATGGTCACTCCTGCCTGAAGTTAATGCTTGGGGTTTTACAGCCATTTCAGTTAGGCAGTTTTTATCATTGGAGCTTTTAGTATAAGAAAAGATGCCAATTTTATCATAAAAGCAGTTACTTGGTCTAGTTCTAGGTCTCTACAGCGTGACCAAAACCAGCAATCGCTGAATTGCCTGGACTCAACAGGTAATCCTAAAGGGAAGAACAGCAGCTCTGGAATGCCGTTTCCTTTTGTCAATGTATGCAAACGTGTATCTTCTTGGGGGTAGGAGACAGAGAGGAGGGAGCTTTCACATAATTCCCACATCCACATGAAAATATCCAAAACATTTACTGCCAAAAAAAAATTTAAATTGTTCTGTTAAACACTGTCTACTTTCAGACAGTTAATTTCTAAGGGCACTACTACTTAGTAGTCAAGTATCTGAAAGCACCTTAGTAAGAGTTTAAATGCTCTAGGCGATTTTGGTTTTTTTAATACAAAGACAGCTTGAGTTATTTTATTATGTCATGCACCAAGGAAGACAAAATAAGAATAACGCAACTGGACAGCCCAGCATATGGCAACATAAATTACCAGCCCACATGATGAAAGTCAGCAAACTAAACAATCCCCTCCAAAACCAAGGTACTGAACAAAAATAAAAGCTACCATTAATAAAGAACATATGAAACGTCACAGCTAAGTAAACACTCAGTTGTTACACAAATCACTAAAATGCATCAGCAAGTTCCAACAGCAAAAACCAAAACGCATGACATGACAAAATGTAGCAGCCAGATGCAAACATATGGAACAGCACAGAGATTATCCTTCCTCAGCCCCTGCCAATTAGCAAGCCCAGCTATAATGGGGGTGCTCCACGCCCTGTGACGTGGTACCAGGCATACAACCCAACCCTTCAGTCCCCCATCGCCCCCACGCCCCACGCTTCTGCTTCGCACGATCACATAAGGCTTTTCTTTAAGCTTTCTGTCCTTTTAATCACTCTCTTCAAAACACTTTCATTTAATCATTGCCTTTGGTGTTTGTGGAGCTTTGTAGAGCGTAGAGGTTATACTCCACTCGGTTAATATCAAGCATATGAAGTTTCTTACCTCCAATATTCTGGATAATTATTGTAGTTGCAACAAGGACCTATAAAAAAAAAATCGATTTCTTTAGAAACAGTAAGGGTAACTAAAATCGTATGTCTATAGCAGTCATAAAACACATATGTATTATCTTAAACAGACCAGATGCAGAAGCGATAAACTGGTACTGAAAGGAAGAGCATCTTCTCTTTAGTGAAGAGTTTAACACATGGAAACCAATGCAATATAGAATGAATATAGAAGCAAAACATCTCCCTGAAAATATCACATTTTCATTCTGAGATGACAAAAGAAGAGAAGTTACAGAGCGAAGCCCGTTCTGCAGAAGATGAGGTTTTTAAATCACTGAAAACAGGCAAGTGCACCAAAATTGACATCAAGTGAGTAGAAATGAAAACAACCACTCACCTCTGAAAAGTCAGTCAGACAGCAGAGATTTGTACAAGCTACCTCCTCACTCCAAAACCCTGATTATTTTTAACTGTAATGAATGTCATTATTCTTTTAAACTTGTAAACTAGATAGATTTTTCTTTAGCATTTGTGATTATTCATACTGAACTGATATGGAAGTAGAAGTGATCCCAGGCTATTAAAATATCTGTCTGAATCCAAAAAATTAACTTTTAACTGAAAAACCCTAAAAGTGTCTAAAGTTTTCCCAGTGTTTTCGTTGCAGTCTAGTTCTAAAATAGTACGACCATCAAGTACGGTTTTCCTTTTTACCCACTGCTCTTCTTGATGTAGCAGGACCTTCCTACGTGAGTGCTACCATTAAGTCAACTTGGAAAAAATTAATCCACAGTTATGAGAAGAAAAATAATTTTGTAATTTTGAACAACATCTGAAAGCAGAGTTGCAGTTTTTTTCAATAGATCAGCTAGAAAATCATATCAGATTTTAAACAAATTCAAAGTCAGTTCAAAAGTCACCAGGGAAGAAAAAAAAAAAATTTAAAAGTATGGTATCTTGGAATTTGCCATAGATGGAAACAAACACCTCATGCCTTTGGAAAGGGAGAATCAGCAACCTTCCAACAGCAGAAATCTCCATTCTCACAAATCTCAGAGAAATACTTTTGACAGGAAATCACCATAAGCTTGAATAATTGCTCTACGGCAGCTAACCAGCAGTCTGCTGTCAACCTAACATGCCAGTTCAAGCAAGGTCCTACAGCAGCCTGTCTGTATCATCAGCCAATGACTTGGGTGAGGGAAGAGTAAGTACTACTTTAACGAAAAAAAGAAAAAAAAAAAGCCATCTGTGCCTGCCTGAAGCGAGGAGCATTCAGGGACAAGATCAGAATTCAGAACAGTCGTGGTAAAACTAGAAAATTCTAAAAATCAACCAGATCAGTTAAAAGCAATGCATTCAGGAAGCAGACCTCAAATATATGGCTTAGAGTAATCAGACTGCAAATAGAGAAAATACTCTGAGATAACGCGATCAGTAGCATGAAGCACCCACAGAAACAGCAAATCTTGTTTTGGGATGTAGTACCTGCCATGTTCTGCCTAAAATAGAGGTAATAGTTGCGGTGTTTTCACTGTCAAGTTCTCAGACAGCTTCTTGTGTTCCGTTTTGCAGGGAAGTTTTAAGAGAAGTGTATAAATATCAAGGATACTTCAAGTGAGAAAGTTCAGTGTTCCAGAAAATGCCAGTTCATCAGTAAAGCTTGGTGAACTTTGTTTAATTATTTAATCAAAACAACAGCTTCCCAACCTAGAAATATTCCCACGCTCTCCACACACACTGAAAATAAAAGACCAGATAATTTTTAACATATTTAAACTTAAAATTATGAAAGTTTGTTAGGGAGAATAAAAAAAAAAATTACTGACGTTGACTACATAGTGAAGCTCTGAAATCTTAATTTAAGCTTTTAAATAACAGATTAAACAACATCCACCAAGAATGGTTTATGTATGTTTAGCCCTGCTTCAGAGCAAAGGCAAACTAAGTCACATTTTAATATCTCCTTAAGCTCTACATGTCTATGACTTCTGCATCTAATGGCTTGTGGTTAATGTGTGCAGAACGGCCCCTACAAAAAAAATTTATTTCATACCTTGCTAGTATGAAGGTTTATTATCTGAGGTTGATGGCACCTTAACCTTGATCAATAAATATTGATCATCACAGACTACACTCACATCTGCTTATTAATGCTAATGGAACTCTTCCAAACACCTAATAGCTCAGATTTTATTCTCAGTTAGGTTAAAACAGAAGAAATCAGACTCCTGACTGTTAAGGAGAACTCATTTAAAAAAAAAATTTACATTGTTTCAGTAAACCATTAAAATCGCACTTCTGTGTGGTAAAATCTGCTTTTAGTATCATTTAACTGAAATATAGAGCACAGAAGTCATAATATTAAATGTACAGTATTCACTAGCAGCATTTCCTGTGCACCCAGTATTACTGAACAACATTATCTATTAGGAAAATCAGATTCAGTACACACTACATGGCTTACAGGTCGGTTACTCTCATACCAGAAATGGTTATTTTGCCGGGGGTTTGTTTGGGGATTTTTTTTTTTGTTTGGTTTTGTTTTTTGTTTTTTTTAATTGTGAGATAAAATTAAAATAACACATAAGAAACAGCCATCTGAAGAGTCTATTGAACAAAAGAAAAAAATTAACATGCATTAAACATACTTTTATTTGTTCTTATCGTGGAAAACTACATGAAAGACAAACACTTATCTCGGATCTCTACTAAATGCTAGACCACCAACAGCAAATCGCTTACCAGTCTCTTAACAGTTTACAGCAGAGGTAGAAATCTGAAACAGACTGCTGAGCCAACCTGACAACAATGCCAGCAAGCATGTATTTGTACATACAACTAAAAAATGAACACACTGATAGGAAAGTAGCACAAAATCTTGCATTTAAGGATTGTGTCTATTTTACAGTTCAGGGAAGTTTGGGCTTCCACAGACCAGACACACAAACTGAAACATTGCAAAAAGTAACAAGACATACCAGATTTTTCAGTATACTAGGACATCAATAATTATACTATGTATTTCCTTTACATCTCTTTACTAGGCAAAGAACAGTTGTGTATCAGAAGCATGAGACCAAGAAGGAAAATACACAGGTAAAAATAACTCACCTTTCCAGTTGATCCAAATGAAAACAGGCCAAGGTCTTCATAAGAAGTGACAGCTGTTAGTAAGGAAAAAAAAAAAAAACTAAAATATTTCTAACTTCAAAAATCCCTTGAAAGCTCTAGCTTTGCCTTTTTTCCTTTGGAAATGAGCATAATTCAAGACAGAATTAAAAGAATATTTTACAGTATTTTTTATTTATAGGCTCCTTTATATACACCTGTCCTGCAGCTACAAAATACAGCTATATGCTCAACCATTCACAGACTCTCCAGAAACTCAATTTAGTGTTAAAAAAAATATTTTAAAAATACTATTAAAAAATAATAATACTACATTAATGGAAAATTGTCTTCTCCTAAAGATTTTTGCAAATGATACTACAGGCAAAGAATTATATTAGCCTCAACAACTAGATACAAGATATTCCCAAATTTCATTTGTTAAAAGGGTACACTTGGTTGTTTTAAATGAAGACAACAGAGGATCCATTTTCATCTTTCTACGAATATAAACATTAATCACCATCTTGCCAGTTTTTGAAAACCCAGCACTATTTATTGTCAAGAAAGCTGAAAGCATACACCTTCCTTGGTTGAAATCTATTATTAAAAAAAACAAAACAAAACACACCAAAACAAAAACAAAACAAAAATCCTACCCTTACTTGCACCTGACTTACATAACCACATTAAAACAAGCACACAGGAAACCACAGGCTTTGTTGAGTTTTAGCTGAAGCTCATTTCTAATATTGCTGGTAACTCAAACCAATCCCTTCTCAGAAAAAAAGGAAGTCACATTAAAGTCTTTCATTGTTGCTATTTTGTTATTAGAAACTTCAGTGATATCAGGAAGATGAAAGTTTTCTGAGAAATACCACTCACTTTCTCCCTACATAATAAAATGGTCCGTAATTGTAAACGCCTCAAGGGGTAAAACTAATCTCAAAACCACATCATTTTATTTTCACAGCACTTGCTTTCCCTTCTTTGGTTCTGCTTGGTGCACTACTGCTTCCACTCCTGTCGCATCTCCATTCCGGGCCCAGCCCTGCTCTTGGAGCTGCTGGGGCCAGACCCTCGCACCTGAGCAAAGTCCCGCTGAAGGACATGAAACACAGCATTGGGAGATGCCGGCGGTTCCCAGAGATCAGATGACAGCACCAGGGCCTCAGACCACCAACTGCCCAAGCTCAGCCCTTTGTATCTCACTGAAGTTCTACACACAATCAGATCAATGCTCCAGAGGAAAATAAACAAAACCGCCAAAAAACCCAACTTCACTCATTTTCTCAAGGACAGTGCTCCACATTCTGCTCTACTACTGACACCAGTATGGTATGACAAAACAAATGAAATTACAAAATTAAATGCGCCAGAGTCAGCTCTCAGCATAAACCTGGACTAATCTCTTACATCTGCTGTTACACTGATACAAGTTATATATAGTTGTAATTAAACAAGAAGTATGCGTTACTAGATTTCACCCTGTATTTTTCTTAGATTGGTATTTATAAAGTTGTTGAACATAAGGAAAAAAACCCAGCATTTTAGAAGGCCATCTCCAATGGCATCAAAAAAAACAGTAAAAATGTTAAACATATTTAGGAAAGACTTGTCTGTACTGCATGGGAACAAATACACAGCACACATGTATGAGGAGTTACCAGCAAAGAGAACTAAATTTTCCACACAAATGCAGAACAGCAATCTGAAACCTTAGAATACTTACTGTAGTAACTGTTTCTGTAATCAGTTTAGTCCTGTGAATAGTGGGAAGCCCTAACACTTAATCACATTAATTTTGTAATTTCTAGAATACGTGAAGCAAAATATTAAGCACAACTCATACAAACAAGCTCTGCCCTTTTGCCTTGATTTCTGTTATGCTCTTCACACTAAATGGAAGTTATCCATTTCAATGCAACGTAACACTGGCAAGTATAGTATGAGCAATACTCATGACTAAGTCATAAATTGAAAAGAAAAAAAAAGCCACGAAACTTCAAAGTACATCCCACTTAAATTCCCGATCCCTCTGCTTTAGAGAGTAAGCTTAGCCTTTGCCAGCCCAAACCCCCAAACAACGCAGGTGGTACTGAACCGACACCAGGAGAAAACATTGACTAAACTCCTTCAAATCTAACACTTGGGAATATTTTTTTTGCTAAGCCTTTCGGTCTACACAAATAATTTCATTTTTTCCAGACCAACATAATTTAAAAATTGAAGACACTTCCTCATTTTTAAACTACAACTAAAATGCCTATGCTTAATAAATCCTGGTGTCCATTTAAAATGGAATTAACATTAGAGCTCCCTTTTCAGAAGATATTTTGTAGGTCAGATCTTTCCTAGGATTCCTTTTACGGTTTGAATACCTGAATGAATAGTTTATAAACACTTTCAAAAGTTTTTCTTCTCTTTAAGTTCTTGTAGCTCATTTTTTTAATATAAAACTATTAAAATTTCTTTCCAATTCCTTACCATGGATTAAGCTTAACACTATAACATTATAAAATCTACGTGCATTTGTGAACAAAGAAAAACGTTCCATTATATACTTTGGAAGCAAATGTACATAGATTTTAATTCGTTGAGGCACAACAGGTCCTATTTCTCACTTTTTAAAGACAATGTTCCAAGGAAAAACTGGGAATGCTATCTAATTACTTAAATAGTTTACAGGAATTACAGTAAATAGAATCTAAGAGAAATCATATTAAAAAAAAAAACAAACTAAAAAATTGAAACACAGAAGGCCGTAAATCCAGCAAACTTCTGGTGCTAGTATTATCTGTCAGCATTAGGTGGTAACTCATTATTAACTGTAAAGTGCTAGTTTCAGACAAGAGAAATACTTCATCCTGTTACTTCAGTGCTATTCTTCGCTTTCAGTTGTGTGTATTTAAAAACTGCTTTCTTGCAGTGGAATCTTGCCTTTGGACAGTAACTGAGGAGTTAAACCATTCTTGTACATTAGGTCTCCAGGTTCATAACATGGAAACGTTCTTACTTCAAAAAGCTTAAATCCTTAGTTTTCCCCTCTCCCCAGTAGTTATTTCTCAAGGATCTCTTTCATTATTATTTTAACAGACAACCACATGTTACCACGCAGCGTCTATATAACACAGAACTTGTCAGCTTCAAATAAGAGGTAAAGAAAGATCATAAAAAACTATCTTAATTTCTCCCCTTTTTTTTTTGCTTATGTATTTTTCTAGCTACTTATTTCAGGTTCTAATTCCTTTCTAATAAGCAGAGCTCCAAGAGGAGAAAAAAACTACCAAAGATTTAGTCCCAAATCATCAAGCAGCCAACAATACCAGCCATAAAAGTAACCCTACCTCTGAAGAGTATTTGTTAAGAATGCATGAAGAAGATCACCCAACAGGTGAAGACAGGAGCAGCAGATCTAAGAAGAATCAGGAAGCAGTCGTCTGAGACCAAAGCTAGCTACAGAAAACAAAGCCACTACGGGAAGAAATGCAAGCTTGCTCCCACCACCTTTGAAAAGAGAGGAAAACAGATGAGAGGGAAACAATAACCAGGTGACTGAAAGAGATGGAGACTTCCTGCTAGAACGTTATAGCGTGATCTTTGTGTATGAGAACTCAAGGAACTATTCAGTTGTTTCGCTAAGGAACTAGTTAGTTGTTTCACTAACAATTAAAAGAAGCAAGAATTAAAACATTAGCAGATTAGGTTGTTCAAACAGTAAATTCTACTATCTGCATTCTCAAAGGAGTGTAATTTCTAAGAACTGCAATGCGACTTCTCATTCAGTATCAAAAATGCTGTAAAAACGTGCATCCATAAAGTGCCATGAGAATTATGATTATCCAGGATGACTACAAAACCTGAAAGATACCCATTTCCAACCATAAACAAAATATATATCACAAGTGCAAGAATGAAAGTCTGATATTTTATTGCTCTCAAGCCGTCGCTGAAAGCAACAGTACACAGCGAAGTAGTGCAGTCCAGCCAGCACCAAAATAATTTTGCTACAGAAATACAGGATCTATCTTTTTGCAAAGACGAGATGGGCATTTTGAAAAAAAATTAAAACTGAAAATCTAGAAACCATTCAGTTTGGCATTTACTTTTCATAAGTTCCAAAATTGCATTGGTAAGTGGCAAACAGCAATCACTAAAAATGTTAAATATTTCAGTATCACCGAACCAGACACACCTATCTGCTAGCCCACTGTTAGTTATAACGAGTCATGTCTTTGTGATACAGGTGAGGAAGGATTTCGGAGCTCAGTGTCAGATAAGTCCTCTTCACTTACCAGTCTGAGTGCACATACTGAGCAGAAGAAACACAGAGTAAGAAGCAAGACTGGCAACAATCAGCAGCAAGATACTAAAAAACACAAAACAGACACAATTGAAGGACTTTCACAGTACAATGAACTTTCTACCCTCAAGAATGCTATTTCTGCAAGATGTGAGCTACCACGAGACCAGATTTCCTCATTTTATGGCTTGCATCTGCTGACCGTGGTTCACGCAGTCTCTGACCTTCCCCACACTTGCTAAGTTCCACTGCTGCTTATATTGTCCACCAAAGCACATCATGTACTATCCAGGGTAAAGGCCTGATATATGAATTACAAAGAGGACATCACCATAGAAGCATGCACATACATATACACACAAATACGTATCTTCTGACAAATGCTCAGAAAATGGTAAATGTGACAATTCTGGCCACTTTGGCCCCGATGTCCAGAGGTTAGCGTGTACAACAAGCAGAAGCGCAAACAAACGCACAAGCTGATTCCCATTTTTCAGACACAGAGCCCTCCTACTCCAGAGGGCCGCTTCTGGAGCTCAGGGAGACAGCAGCTTTGGAACATAAACACCAATCTATCAGGAGTAATGGCCAAGAAATTGCCACCATGTGGCAATTTAATGCAACGCGTGGGCAGCGCCTGCGTTAGGCCAGATCGCAGTGACTACACCAAAGAGGGAAGATCTTGTCCAACAACGCTGGAAAGCACAAAAGATTTATTTCTTCCTCAGTTTTCGCACGGGAGTCTTAGTAACCAAATTCTGTCCCATTTAAAGCTACGAGCCGACCTTAGAAACGAAACTTACCTAAACCCCAGGATCCCTGTGCTGGCCATAGCGTAGGATAAGCCAAGTATCCCACTCCCCATGATGGCGTTCATTAAATTAAACACCGAGAAGCCAAAGGAAGAGCCGCGATTTGGAGGACTCTGCGGAAAAGGACAAAACAGAAGCACGGTTTTTGGCCGCCCCCACCCCGGCCCTGCTCCATCGCTCGGCCCGGCCTCCGCACCCCGCGCTCCCCCGGCTCCTCCTCAAGACCCAGCGCGGCCGCGGGCAGCC
>Ga0065711_1044813_pt1 | contig 13863 bp, 7 predicted proteins | sample Hoacrofraction12_FD_59098 | JGI IMG/M metagenome (GOLD analysis project Ga0065711, IMG submission 59098) | Hoatzin crop microbial communities from Cojedes, Venezuela - Epithelial fraction 12 v2 (version 2) | ecosystem: Host-associated > Birds > Digestive system > Esophagus > Crop | place... | reverse complement strand
GTTTGGCCAAGGGGTCAGGTTTTTTTTTTTTGTTTTTTTTTTTTTTTTTTTTTTTACCTTCTCTTTTCCATGAGTTTGAATCCTGTCTTATCTGAAAGTTCAAACTTTGGCAGGAGTTTGGTCTTTTGGGGGAACTTTCTGAAATTAGCAAGTTTCGGGTTCCGCAATTGCTGTTCAGGGACTGGCTGCAAATCAGTATTCGGGCGGCAAGAAAATTGTATTGTACGGTTTGCTTTGCATGTTCATTATTATTAGTAGTAGTAGTAGTATTTTCTTTTTTGTCTTACTAAACTGTCTTTACCTCAACCCACTAGTTTCCCTGTTTGTCTATTTCTCCTCCCCATCCTGCTGGGTGGGAAGGGGAGGGGTGAGCGAGCGGCTGTCTGGTGCTGGGTTGACAGCTACTGAATTAAACCACAACAAAACGTTTTTACAATATTTTGAAAAGGTGAAGTGCTGCATACTAAATTTACATATTATTGCTGTGTACTAGGGAAAAGTGCTATTTTAGAGCGCAAAAAAATGTAGCTCAGGGCAAGGTAATCATTTTCCTCTGAGTATTTTTTTTTTTCTCCTGGAAGAAAGATTATAAGTTACTGCTCTAATACACATCTACTCCCAGTTCAAGGCACTTTAAATCACTATGGCTATTCCAGGTATTACTTTATACAAAGTGGTATTATTGAAAAAGTAGCCTGGCATTTGGGGGACAGTTTATCTTCGCAAAATCACTTTGAACTTTACTTGCAATAATGTTATATGAAAGGTTTTCTCTTTATTTTATGTTCATTTAAGGAGTCATGCACAGAGACTCAGACTCACAGCAGATATAGAATCATAGAATCATAAAAGGTATGAACATTTTGAGGCTAACAGATTCACATGAGACCAAAACTGTGTTCACTTTACTAAAATGCTGTTCAGTCAACAACAGAATATCAGAGGATCTGTCCTTTCAAGTATTTATCATGCCTTTCAAATGAAATAAACTGAAAGAGGCCAAGATTATTACTGACTATAAAAGCACGTCATATTTAATATGGAATAATTTTATTTCAGCTTCGATAGCACTGGGATAGTATCTTTACAGTTTTTAAAAACAGTTACCATTTTTCTTTGTATCAGCTGACATCATTGGTGTCAGATCATATATTTACAATCTTTGAGAAATATGTAAAAATCCATTTGTAACTTCAGATTCTCACCAACTTCTGTAAACAATAAGCAGAAATATCTGACAGGCTTAAGAAAAACTGAGAAACTTTGTCTCGCTTCTCTTACTTTTCAGCACAAATAAGTATATTTCACTCAGGGTTTTTTCCCTTAGCTTCCAAATACTGGCCATTTCTATTTGCTTTAATTCAAAGTTTGTTTCAAGCTTTCCTCTACGAAGTTACTAGCACTATCTTAAATGCTTTTAATTCTTTCACTTCTGTCACCCGGCAAGAATGCACTTTTTGAATTCTTGGAAATGTCCAAAAGAAAAGAAATTAGATTGATCAAAAGTCAATAAGACTAAAGCAGTGTCATAAAGTAAGAATTTTAACAGCAGTAAAATAAAGATCAGATATAGAGAACCACGGTAACATGGCAGTGAAGCATGATTTGAGAGTCTGCTATCAGCATAGCTCAGTAACATCTGAACAACATAAGCTCCTCATACTGTAATAGCAACTATTTACATACAACAGTAACAATTATGGAGACACAAAGACTCAATTTGGAGATCGATCTGGAAATTGTAATAACAGTTATTCAAGCCTGATGAATATAAATCACATTCTTAATGAATTAAAAAAAAAAACTCAAAGGCAAGACGTGTAATTTAAGAGAATATTCATGACAAACCTAAATTTTAATTACTCATTGTTTTAGCAAAGAGAAATATTTTTTTTAATTACATGCATTAGATATTTACAGGCCACATTATTACTGTAAGGAAGTTCTAAAATGTTTTGTAAATTAGGTCAAACATTATCAAAGCAGAAGGATTAGAATTTGCTTTTTCTGAAATATGGACCATTAAGTTGGCTGCTGGCCACTAAATTATTTCAGGTGATTATCAATAGGAAAGTTGGGCTTTTAATTGTAGCTTACTGATTCAGAATTTTTTCATGTGATTAATCTGAGGAAACACTGAGTATCTGCAATAAATCCAGAACACCTTAATCATGGTATCTATTGAAAGATGGAATATCTAAACAAATGACAGACTGTTTGGGAGATATTTCTACTCAGAATTGATAAGGTACTGTCAAAGAATTAAGATAAAGAATAAAAATATCAAAGAATCCTAAACTGAAATTTCAAAAATCTAGACAGCAAAATCAAGGGTATTTTTAACTCCCTACAGAGGGAGTAAAGATGTGATGACAGTTTATATTGCACATCCATGTTTGTATTTCACACACATATTCACACTGCACTTGAAAAAGACGCCCCTAACATACTTTCTAAATCATGCTTCAGTACATAGAGTAGTGAACAATGAGGGGAATGCATTCCCCTCTCCCGTTTTGGCTTATGTTGGTTTTCTTCTTGATTAGTGAGCTGAACAGGCTTACTGACGTCAAAAAACAAGTACCAGAATGTTGTAGGTGAAGAAATAGCTTAAACATGAATGCTAAGAGGCAGCAGATAATTGACTACACGTGTGTGTGTGCATGTTCAGAATTAAACTTCTGAATCCTCAGGTAATATTGATCAGTATCACAATGTCACAGATTGATCCATTTCTTCAAAATCCACAGCAAATCCTCCATATTCCATATATACACACACTTCTAGCTATATAGATACATAACCCCTCCATATTAAATATACATGAAAAACTGTCTAAAGCTTCAAACAACTTAGAAATTATTTGGTATCAACATTCTTAGAAAGTCTTCTAAGCAATGAACTAATATTGCAGCACTCCTTCATCCTGCATCAAGAACAGGGACAGCTTTTACAAGTTCTGCAGACTGCTGTCAGCCCCATCTTTGGATAATCCAAGCCTGTATTTCTTACTAAAAAAATAGGAAATAATCTCTCACTAAATGAACAGCTGTGAACATCTGGAACACTGAAAATACACTGAATTTCAACTTACCAGTACTAATGCAACTTTCTCCATCCCTACTCAGCTTCCAGCCTTCATAACATGAGCACTTGACAGTATTTTTATGTTGTTCACATACTTGACTACATTTAAGGTGCTTGGTACAGTAATCCATAATCTCACAAGTTTTGTTGTCTACAGTAAGACTGAATCCTGCAGGGCAGGAGCATACAATTCTTCCTCCAGGAACCACAGAACATTGATGGCTACATCCACCATTGTTAAGTGAACATTCATCTGAAATTATACAGGAAAAAACACCCATTAAGGGCAGCAAGGGCTGTCAGTTATATTACATATTCTGAAAGTCACCAGGTCAACTAAAACACCTAAAAGACCCCTAAAGAATCACAAACTGAATTTCACATTTGTTGAACAGCTTTCTACACTTGTTTTTAAAATTATGTGGTTTGTAAGTATTCAGCACAGCAGCTTTACGACAATCTGTCAGGATTTTAGAATCGCAGATGTCTAATGCATATACATTTTTACAGACTTTCTTGCACATTATTTCATTCATTTAAAAATTAAAGAATGTTCATACAGAGTCAATCCAAAGACCACTATGGCTCAACCACCTTCAATGGTGACCAAAAGCTGATGCATAGAGAAATAGGCATACTTTCCCAAATACTCCCCTTGCCTCCAGCCACCTGAGCTTGCAGGGAGAAGGCTTCAACTCTCAGTCCTATATATCTATATCCCAAGCAACTTGTCCAAGAAACACGTACAAATAAGATTTAAAAATCAGGATTTCGTTTTTCTCCTTTTCCAGTAACAGCTACTAGAGAATGCTGCTTCTGCATTCTCTGTGTCAGTGCTCTCACATTGTATTTTGCAGGTAACTGATAATCTGCAAAGCTCTGGTAAATGGATTGAAGTTGATTAGTGAAACCTTTTAAGCGTCTTAAATAAAAGCATGATAATTGCGTCTGTGAGAAATTCTGCGACCTTTGGAGCAAAAAAGCATAGAACTACCTTATCTCATTGTACTACTGGTATCCAGGGAATCAAAGGGAGGGCCAAACTGGTCCATTGTTACACTGGAAACCAGGCTTCACTTTTCTTTCTTAATCTGTTTGTGTCTTTCAGTTATTTTGTTTGATTCTAACAAGTCTCTGAAAGCCTTGGTCACTTGTGATAAAATGTATAAAACATAAAACACAACAGTTTTCTACAGAAGCATTATTTCCTTTCCCCTAAAAAAAGCCCTTCTTCTGACACTCCATTCAGATTTCAAGTTTGGGTTTTTGTATCTTTTTTTTTAATCATGACCAAAAAGGATCAAACTCCTTAATATGCCTAACACGCAAGTGTGTTGCCCACCAACCCATATTTGCCCTTCAGTTCATTATTAGCTACATTTTAAAACTAAATAATTTACAACTGTTTGTTGACTAATAACACACCGTCTAAAAGTTGTAACAACCACCGAAAACCAAGCTTGGCCCTACGCAGTATCCAACAGGATATTGGTGTCATAATGGGCTACCACTAGTAGGAAGATAATTGTCCAAACACAGAAATAGCACAGAAATAATATAAATGACCTTATGCTATAATTTCTTTCACCTGGAGACTAGACAGCATGGGATTCATATGCAGCTCTCAGCAGACTTAGGCCTACAACCTAATCTTAACATATTCCAGAGGAACACTGCACTGAAGACCCCCCGATCTCTCCGCCGTGCCCTGCCGCAGCTCTTGCCCCGGCAGGGAACTCAGCCTCCTGCGCTAAGCCATTTGGGTGGCTCAGCATAGCCCAGGGCAGGGTCTCCTAGTAAAGGCAGATCCTAGCGGGTGAAAATGCTTGTGAACATCTCCAAATGCTTTGTAACAGAATGCTGGAGACCGTAAAATATTTTATGCAAAGCGAGGTCAGTGGGGAGAGGCAAGTTGTTGATACAATAAAAAAGAAATATATAATTACCTACATTTTTTCTACAAACCACGTTTCACTTCTTATTCCTAAACCATCACTTCAGTATGCAACTACTGCCACAGATTCCCAAAATCTATTCATTTTATCTTTGCATATATATTATAATAATTCAATTATGTTATCTGATACAATTCTGTGAGATTTATAAAATCGTTTTTGTACATTTCTTACTGAATACTGACTACAATTTTGCTGAGATAACCCACATTGTCTGACACGCCATGAAATCCTTTCAACACCACCATCAGGGAGACATGTTAACTCCTCCCAGTGAACCCAAGGCATTTCTTCACAAACTCCTACACAGCTACTGACAGGACTGGATCAACTCAAGCTTCTGCAGTCTGAGAGAACTGCAAACTAGCTTAAATCCTTTCATATATACCAGAGCCTTTGAAATTGTTTACCTCCAGGAGTATTTTAAGGGGTTAGGAAATGAAAGACTTACCGAAGGAACTATGTTTTCCCTTATTTGAGAAAAACTAATACTTCAAGTACAACTTAAATTAAAGAAAAATCCTCACATAGGCTACTGTGATAAAATTTCAGTAAGATTAACATGAGAACTGTTCTTTCAACAGTAAGCATTGTGACAGACAATATCAAGAATAATCAGGAAAATGTGTCTTAAAAGTACCACAAAGATCGCCTTCATCAGATCCATCAGGACAATCTCTTCTCCCATTGCAGAGCTTCTCAGGCTGTAGGCAGATGGAGGTATCATTAGCACAAGGGTATTTTGGTGGTCCACACATATAGCCCTCGCAATTATCCTCATCAGACTGATCCTCACAATCAATATCGCCATCACATAGCCACGCTTTGCTAATGCATCTCCCTTGGAGAAAAGAGACAATAAACACAGGAAATCAGACTGGAAGCAAACTTTCGGAAAAACCTTCAGTAACATTACGCAGATTTTTTTTTTTGCTTTTCTATTAACAGTATTTTCCTCTTAGATGAACAGAAAGAAACCAACTTCTGCTTACACTGTGAAGCATCATCCACATTGGCGTTGACAGTCTAATTTTCTAAACAACATCAATACCAATTATTTCTATGCTGAACAGAATTGCATACAGGCAGGACACATCCTCATAATCTGTTAAATATACTAAATTACACTAAAATGTTTTAATTTTTTTTTAATGTATGCTTTTCTTCATCTCTCCCCCTTTAACTTCTATTCCAACAGCCTCCCATAGGAGCAATATTTCAATATATGACTTTTTGTTTGCGTGGGTTTGAGAAACAAAACATCTTTCTAGGAAGTATACACAATACCTTCCCAGATTATGTCAGACAAATGATCAGCTTTTAGACAAAATGACTACAGCAGATGACATTTCTTACAGGAATTCAGTTTTATCAAACCAGGCTCTAGATCTTTTTCTTCACTTCTCACATGGGAAAAAAAACAACCCACTTTTATGCTGACCACCAATGTTCAGAGATGAAAGACGGTCTCTTGATTGAGAAATGGGTTATGATCTTTAAAGAACTTACAGGTATTAAATTAGAATCACTCAAGACACAGATTTTAGTAAGTGAAAAACAACCGAGATTGTGAATGTTACCACTTTCAGGGGTGTGTGTGCTCCTGTCCCAAACTACTCTTCAACACTCAAGCAGAAACTTGTGACTTGCTGGCTACTGCCAGTAGGGGACAGTTGTAAGTTTTGATACCACCTGGACTGAAGGGACGTGGAATGTACTTTATTCTCCAATTAAGAAAGAGGCAATGTCTCTGATGAGTCACCATCTCTGGAAGTATTTAAAAGACATGTAGATGTGGCACTTCAGGACATGGTTTAGTGGTGGACTTGGCAGGGTTAGGTTTAAGGTTGGACTCAGTGATGTTAAAGGTCTTTTTCTATGACTCGGTTCTATGATTCCAACAGGTAGAACCACGGGCCAGGAAGCTGATCTTGAACTTTGTTTCTGCCTATAAACATATTTAGGTAGACAAAATCAGGCTGGAATGGGAAGGAAGATCCTGGAAACTTGTGGATCCGTTGACAGCAATGCTAGTGGACACCCAGAGACTGGTTGCTTATGCCCAAGACCGGTAACTGCAAACTGTTGTACAGCATGAACTGACACGACTTTCTGCCCAGCGTTCCCTGTTCAGCAGCAATCTTCCCAATAAGAAATTGAGCCTGATTATGACTTTGTAGGGGAAGCAAGCGAGTGAGTGTGTGAAATAATCAACTAGGGTAAAATTCTTATCTCCTTGGTTCTTTGACACACATCAGCACCAAATTCACTACAGGCTGTCTTCTACTTTCTACCGCCCATGACGGTTCAATCTAAAAACACCTCAAAATAGATTCTGTACAGCTGTTCACAAAATGTGGCAACTGTCCCTAACTGTAACTCTACCACCTGCCATAATATACTAGCAGATTCCAATTTCCTTTAAAGGAAATATTTGCTTAAGATTAGCGTAATGCTTTTCATTTGGTATTTTAGCCTTCTTGTAATGGGAAGGGTGCTGCCATCCTTACAGAATGGCAGTGGGATAAAGTACAGTGAAACAGAACAATGAAAAAATACATTTCTGCAGCATGTCTCAAAGCAAATACGGGACCGTTTTCACTTCTGTTGAAGAAAAGCAAGCAGTGAAACTTCAGGATCATTCTACAGTGCTTGTAGTTTCAAACAGCAGAATATAATTTTACCAGTGCAAAATCACCTGGAAAATCTAAACAGGGAGTGGTGTCAATGAGAATGAAAAGCTTTCATCATTTTCTCTAATGGTCAAAGTCCCAAATATCCTACAAGGAAAAGACAGAACTGCACAGACACAAAAAAAACCAAAACTGTATGCACAATATATGCAATTTATCCTTACATGCAATCACAAGCGTTTCAAAAAAGTGTCCATATTCCTTATTATCTTGAAATGATCATTGATTTTAAATATTGTTCTAACACAGCAGTAGAATGAAAGCTAATGAAAACCACCAACGTCAAGCAAACTAACCAGATCCCAGAGTAAATTGACGTTGCTTCCAGGAGAGCTCCTAATGTGTTTTTTAATCTTTTATACATACAAATGTTTACAGAGCAAATCAGTCTTCCTGCCTTTCTCTTACCTTAATGAATATATATGTATAATAAAAGATTAATCTTCCACTATGACAGCTGTGACACTTTAAGGACAATATACTTACAAGGAATTAATCTTTGCCAAAATTGTAAAGAAATGGACTTTATGAAGTATTATGACTGTCTTGAAATCATTACTTAAAATTCACTGAAGTATTTTTGCTTTATTGCCCCTTATTGAAATTCACATTTTTGGTTTCCAGGAACCTTTCTAGTAAAATTCCATCAGAAATTAATTGCCTCAATGGATATAGCTCTTCTTTTCCATAGCTCTTTTGTGTAACACAGAAGAAATACGTGCAAGATAGTGAATCAGAAGTTCTGAAGCAAGGAGTATGTGGGAAAACCAGATCCAAATGCTTCTCCAAAATTTTTATTTCCTACAAATACTATCAAGTACAACAGAATCAACCTTTTATAGACTGTTGTTGGGATACTAAGCCCAGGAAGTTTTTTGACTGATTATATGTTTTCAATTGTAGGAAAACAACTTTGGTGGAGCGTCAATTGCATTGTTTCCTCTTACAGTTACTTCTTACTGCCTAAAGCTATAATGCTTTACTGCCTAAAGCCATAAAGCCTTCCTAACCTGTAGAATGAACTCAATCTCATTCCTATCAAAATGAAAGAATGTTCTAATCTGACATATGTAACAAAATGTTGTGATGGTCAATGATCTTACTGGTATTGTAGAACAAACCTGAGACAGACTGAACTACTTTGTTCGTGATCATTTCTGGTATGATCATTTCTGGTATTTAAAAGCTTTTAGCAGAAAGCAGATGTTTATAAATGTCTCCTGGATGAGACAGAAGAAAAAAATTCAGGGCCTAAAGATGACAGCTGTTACCACAGAAAGCAATGATAATACAAACTGAGGACAAAAACAATATTGGAACAACATATATTATTGTCTAGTTTACCTGCGGTGGTGGTTTCTTTTTATTTTAATTTTTAGTATCTACTGACTCCAATCTTCCAGTCAGAAATTTCATCATTCTGAACCATCATTAGGTTCAAAAAAGTTATTAAAGTAGCTGTACAAGATGCGCTGCTCTAAAAATCTAAAAGTGAGAGAGGAGACGGAGCAGGCAGGGAACAAGTCATGCCGGTAAACCCACCTTATGACCAATTACCATCCCGCCCACCCTCTGAACTCCTTCTTGCTTCCCTTTCCTATGTTTTTACTAAATCGTCTCTTCCAAAAATCCTCTCATGCCATATGTCTCCACAGGAATCCTTTCCTCCTCAACAGCCCTCAGATAAACTGTAGGGCAGTCCTATCAATTTTCTCAAAACCCTTCCTTCCCAGCCGTCCTCAGTATCAGCTTCTCTTCATTCTTCTCTACTTGTCACATACTTGTATCTTGACTTACACTCCTCACCCAGACAGTATGATGTCCTTCTCTTCCAGTATCACTGTGATGATCACCCCATGACTTCTCTACGTACATTCCTTTTCATTCCAAAGAAATCCTATTTCTTCCCTCAACATTTTTTCCCTCTAATATAGTAGTAACATATGAGAAAAAAAAAGTACAAAATAATAGCCCACAGGGTAGCATTACAAACGGTAAGACTCGAAATTAACTGCTTCTTGAAAGAAATATAAAAAGCAGTAAGTATGACAAATATACAATACAGTTCAGATCTACTGCTTACTAAACTGAAGTATTCATGGCTCTGTTGCATTTGTCTTCACAGAAGTACTTGATTATGATCATTAGAGTAATTAGATTACTTTTTAAGTGAGATTGCACAGATTCTGCTCTTGGTCCAGTACTACTAACTGCAAAGTAGGAAATGGAATAAAAAAAGATAGATTTATGTAGTACATAAAAGTGAGTTGAACTACTTGCCTGTAATAATTTCTGTAGGACAGAATCACAACTTAAAATAGGAAGTTGGATCTAAGTCTAATCTAATTTACTCTAGCCTAATTTAAAAGGATTCTAATCTAATTTAAAAGCAGAAAATAACTGGCTAGAAGCAGCCCAACAGTAGTCAATCTCAATTAGATAGTTATTACATCTCATATTCTACTGCTGCACAAATTGTAGTATATTTTTCATCACACATCACAACAAACAACTGTGTGATGTTCTTGAAGAAATTAGAAACTTCTTTCTGAAATCTGTTAACTCAAATGCCCTGCAGCATATTGGCTGCCTGTGGATACCAAAGCTCAAGAACTGCACACATCAGACAGTTCCAGCAAGACCAACAAAAATAGCAAAGGTTTAAAAACATAAAATAAAAATAGAAGACGTGCTAGGGGAAAAAAAAAAAAGAAGTATTCGGTTACTCAGCAAAAATATGTGGTTAAGAAGATATATGACAGAAGTCTTTTAATATTCAGAAGATTTTTATACCACTGAGAAGATGAAGACAATCAACTAAGCTTGCATCAAAGATTCAGATAACTTCTTGGGAAAAAATGTTCAGCTACTTGAGGCAAATTACTAAAAGACTATTTATGTAACTTATAGAATACCCTCTACTGTATATCCTTAAGTGCGTATCAGAAAAGGGGCTGGATATGATGGGTTCTTGAGACTATCATTACTGTAAGCAGAAAAATCACGTTTGGCTGAAGGCTGACAAATGCTGTAATTGTAACATGACACACAGGCCTGTGGCATTGAGACATATTGACCAGAGCCAACAAAGTAAGGAAGGTCCATGCAGCTACTATTTACAGCCATAAACCAAGAAAAAAGTAAGAAAAATAAGTGGGCAGTAACATTTCACTATTACTGTTCTCACCAACCATCCTTTCCCTCAAAACGTATTTGCTGTTTCACCGCTCCTCACACACATGTTCCTACTCATCATGTTCCGTATTCAAAATCAGACGCCACCGCTTGGCAATCTATAAGGGGAGAATTAGCCAATTTCTCCTCATCCGAAAAATTCTCACATATGTGGAAGCCAGACAGTGTTATTTCTTTAGAATAATTCACAGAAAAAATGACATATATTCCAAAACCTGAGAGGATCATGACAGAAACTATTTCTCATAAAACCATTATTACTCATTTGTCCCACCACATGGAATTAAATTGAAAAGCAGCTAAACAAAAGTTTGCTTTTGCTGTTATCTGCTCCACTGTGTTAACAACATGTCTCCCCTCCAGAACAGTAGTTGCGCTCCTTCCAAAACTGATGAAAGGAAAATAGTGAAAGAAAAAATTATGGGTGAAACTGTCACAACTGATTCCTAAAGTGATATTTCTGCATAACCAACAAGCATGATCGTATTTTCCTCTAAATCAAACCCTTATACCCATGAAATTAGCAAATGTTTAATGAATTTTTTTTCCCCTGTATTTATATGCAGCAGCTAGAGAAGACACATTTCATCCTTCATTCTATAAAATGCCTGAGATTTTGCCTTCCTCGAGCACAACTGTAAACATAGTTAAGTGTATAATGAGGCAGCACAGTTGAGACCTTTTCCCCATTTAAACACCAGGAAAAAGACAGTATCAAAAAAGAAGTGTATTTCCTCTGTCAGGGTTTCTACCAGTCTATTTCAAGGAACAGACCATTCTATCAGAAGTGATTAATTCCTTTTTATTTATTGAAGCTACTTCATTTAACAGCTACATGTTCTATATATCCTTATGGAAACTCTAAGAACACAAAAGGAAATGTTTTGTTTAGATGAAATTCGGTATTCCATTGTTATTTTCCATAGTATCCAGACATTATGATTTCTTTAAAATCCAAGTAGCAGCAAACCTCCAAGGATTTGTAAGACATCATAAAGTGGTTAATGTATTAAAAATTAACTCATTTCACAATGCAGATTTGAATAAAGTATCATACTGTATCCATACAGATTCACAAATACTTTTGGACAGAGCTCAGGTAACTAGACTAACTAGATTTCAATCAAATTTTATTCTAGGGCCAAAGATAGAAGAAAATACTTGGAGTTTGAAGCACTATTAAATGCTACATTTAAATGTTTGGTTTGGTGTACTATCACACAGAACAATTTCAGCTTTAAGTAATCTCAAAAGACAATGATTTTATAACATAAATGAGAAAACAGGTTATTATATTGATATTCTTTTCCTTGTGCGAGTGTGGAGGGCTTTAAACTGAAGAACTCGCGGGGTGGGGGGCAAAGTCACAATGCTCAAGCCATCCCATCTGGCTGGGATTAAGTGAGACCAATAAGAGCAGTGACAAATGTTCCTCAGTTGCATCCCAAGCTGAGAAGCAAAAGATCAATAACCTTAGGGGTGGGCACGGACACGGCAAATCCTCTTGCACCCCTCCAGGGAAACCAGCATGCTCGAGTTCCTCCCTGAAATGTCTGTACACCAATGCACGCAGCATGGGCAATGAGCAGGAAGAATTAGAGATCTGTGTGCAGTCGCAGGGCTATGATCTCATTGCAATTACAGAGACATGGTGGGACAGCTTGCATGACTGCAATGCTGTCACAGATGGCTACACACTCTTCAGGAAAGACAGGCCAACAAGGAGAGGTGGTGGAGTTGCTCTGTATGTGAGGGAGTAACTGAAGTGTATTGAGCTCTGTCTGAGGGTGGATGAAGAACAAGTCAAGAGTTTATGGGTTAGAATTAAGGGACAGGCTCATATGGGTGACACTGTTGTGGGTGTGTACTACAGGCCACCTGACCGAGAAGAGGAAGTTTATGAAGCCTTCCACAGACAGCTGAAAGTAGCCTCACAGTCACAGGCCCTGGCTCTCATGGGGGACTTCAGCCACCCTGACATCAGCTGGGAAGGCCATACAGCTAGCCACATGCAGTCCAGGAGGTTCCTGCAGAGCATTGATGATAATTTTCTGATGCATGTGGTGGAGGAGCCAACGAAGAGAGGCGTGCTGCTGGACCTTGTACTGACAAAGAGGGACTGGTTGAGGATGTGAAGGTTTGGGGTAGCCTTGACTGCAGTGACCATGAAATGCTGGAGTTTAGGATCCTGCGTGGAAGAAGCAGGGCAATAAGTAGGATCAAACCCTTGGATTTCAAGAGAGCTAACTTTGGCCTCTTCAAGGAGCTACTTCGAGGAATCCTATGGGTCAGGGCTCTAGAAGGCAGGGGGGTTCACGAGAGCTGGTCACTGTTTAAATATCACTTCCTCCATGCTCAGGATCGGTGCATCCCCCTGAGCAAGAAATCTAGCAAAGGAAGCAGAAGACCTGCATGAAATGAGAAAGGAGCTTCTAGCGGAGCTCAGATGGAAGAGAAAGGTCTATGGAACGTGGAAACGGGCTGGGGTGGACCTGCTGCAGAGCAGCTCTGTGGAGAGGGACCTCGGTGTCTTGGTGGATGACAAGCTAACCATGAGCCAGCAGTGTGCCCTGGCTGCCAAGAAAGCCAATGGGATCCTGGGTTGCATTAAGAGGAGTGTGGCCAGCAGGTTGAAGGAGGTTCACCTCCCCCTCTACTCTGCCCTAGTGAGGCCCCATCTGGAGTACTGTGTCCAGTTCTGGGCTCCCCAATTTAAGAAAGATGAAGAGCTACTGGAGAGTCCAGAGGAGGGCTACAAGGATGATGAGGGGACTGGAACATCTCTCCTATGAGGAGAGGCTGAGGGAGCTGGGCTTGTTCAGCCTGAAGAAGAGAAGGCTGCGAGGGGACCTTATAAATGCTTACAAATACCTGAAGGGTGGGTGTCAGGAGGATGGGGCCAAGCTCTTTTCAGTGGTGCCCAGAGACAGGAC
>Ga0065711_1044804_pt1 | contig 13863 bp, 9 predicted proteins | sample Hoacrofraction12_FD_59098 | JGI IMG/M metagenome (GOLD analysis project Ga0065711, IMG submission 59098) | Hoatzin crop microbial communities from Cojedes, Venezuela - Epithelial fraction 12 v2 (version 2) | ecosystem: Host-associated > Birds > Digestive system > Esophagus > Crop | place... | reverse complement strand
GGACAAGGTCCTGTGCAGCCTGCTGTAGGTGACCCTGCTTCGGCGGGGGGGTTGGACTAGATGACACACAGAGGTCCCTTCCAACCCCTACTATTCTGTGATTCTGTGATTCTGTGACAGAGTCTGCTTGTTGGTTGCGGCTATCCTTTGACACAAAACTGGCAATGCTTTGCAATGATGTTACGGTGCAAGTACCAGGAAGGAAAAATCAGATGGACTTTTCCCTCAATGCCATCTGCCGCAAGGGACCATAGGTGTTGTGAGGAGCTGAGCCTGTAGGTATTCAACGTAAATATGATGTGTTTCTCTATCATAGAATAGTTTGGGTTGGAAGGGACCTTTAAAGGTCATATAGTCCAACTCCCCTGCAATGAGCAAGGACATCTACCATTAGATCAGGTTGCTCAGAGCCCCATGCAACTTGACATTCAATGTTTTCAGAGATGGGGCATCTACCGCCTCTGAGCAATCTGTTCCACTGTTTCACTACCCTCATCGTAAAAAATTTCTCCTTATATCCAGTCTAAATCTACCCTCTTTTAGTTTAAAACCATTACCCCTTGTGCTATCATAAGAGGCCCTACTAAAAATTTTGTCCCCATCTTTCTTATAAGCCCTCTTTACGTACTGGAAGGACAAAATAAAGTCTCCCCAGAGCCCTCCCTTCCCTAGGCTGAACAGCCCAAACTCCTTCAGACTTTCCTCACAGGAGAGGTGTTGCAGCCCTCGTATCATCTTTGTGGCCATCCTCCTCTGGACCCGCTCCAACAGGTCCATGTCTTTCCTGTGCTGAGGGCTCCAGAGCTGGACGCAGGACTCCGGGTGAGGTATCACCAGAGCAAAGTAGAGCCACAGAATCACTTCCCTCGACCTGCTTTGCCAAGCTTCTTTTGATGCAGCCCAGGATATCATTGGCCTTCTGGGCTGTGAGCGCACATTGTTGGCTCATGTCCAGCTTTTCATCCACCAGTACCCCTAAGTCCTTTTTGGCAGGGCATCTACTCAATAGGTGTGGGTAGAGAGGTTGCCAGTGAAGACTGACACAAAAATGTTGTTGAGTACTTCAGCCTTCTGGTTGTCTGTTGTTCATAGTTTGCCAGTCTTGCTCATCAGCAGGGGCACACTTTCTTTGACCTTCCTTTTCTGGTTGACATACCTGTAGAAGCCCTTTCTTATTGTTTGCATCCCTTGCCTGTAGACTGCTCTCAGACTCTTTCACAGATGTCTTAGCTTTGGTATTATTTTCGGCACTAGATTTCACTTCCCCAAACTGGCAAGCTGCCAATTAATTCTTTGTAGTCTGTATTTAAGCAACAATGATTTACAGTTAAGATGTCTCAGCTAATCATAATGTAATTAATAGTCTGTAACGCTTTTATGTCTTGGAGAAGGATGTATTTCATACCTAGGAGTTTTGTCTGCACTGCAGGGATGAACTGTAGGACATTTTTTTTTTTTAAACTATTACCTTATTGTTTTGGAAACTGAGAATTTCGAGGAGCTTGAATGTAAATTTGATATTTTGATGCACTGCTGGTTACTGCAGCATGTTCAGCTCTTAGATAGGATAAGTAAATATACACCAGTTGAATTCCCTTTGACAGCATACTGTGAAATTTCCTACTAAGAATGCATCAGACAGTATCATAGATACTAATTCAACACTATGTATACCAGAACGTGGGACAAAAAGAAACTCCCTGTATTGGGAATCAAGACAGCTATCTGTTCCTACCTAGTTAATGGCTCTCCTTGTGACCTGGAGGAATCCCATGACCCCCAACACCAAGAGTTCTTGAGAATAAGAGCAGAGGTTCTCCAGAAAAAGCAGGAAAAAGTGGCTTCGGACAGCAACAAAACCCTTATTATAGGCAAATCTGAACTTCAGATGGCCTGTGGGAGTAGGATGTGCTGCAGTCAATTTCCATGGTGGAGCCCAGTGTAGGCAAACCTTTCACAGGTGCTGCACATCTACAAGACCATCTGTGGTGGATCAATCATACCTCCACTGAATTCCTCAGAAGTTTTATGCTGTAGGCAATGCTGATTAAGTGTCTTTTAATCATTCACAATCCTTATGTCAAAAACACTTATGTCCAGTAAGACCACCTGCAACACCACTGTTATGTTGCCTAGACAGAAGGGTTCGGAGTGGCTGTAGGGGAAGGCTCTCTAGGCTTTTGCTAGCACAGGTGATCTGATCCTGCTCAGAAGGGAACAGAGGTTAGAGACATGTCTTGGGAAACTTCAGAATATCCTTTACATCATGTGGTGTCCCAAGATGCCTCACCAAGCTTAGTGCTGGATGTCTCAGCAGACAACAATTCTAGCTAGAGCTGTAGGCTCAGGCCAGGGAAGTGATTCCTGGCAGGCACTGCTTGAAAACTCAGCTCTGGGCCTTACTAGCAAGCTTTGTTTGGAGGAGCAAGCTAATTGTCAGGAATACCTTTTCCTGCTGCTTGATGGTTGGCCTTTGCATTGTGCAATTGTTGCAGCCTCCCTACTGGTTATACTAGAACGCTATCAGCTGAAATCTTGCTGCCTCATTTAAAAAATGGTGAAGTGATTAAAGACTGAACTCCCTAGAACAATTTAAATTTTTTTTGATAGAAACAATTAACTGAAAATGTGTAAATAGTTTTTACATTTGTGTCTGTTAAGAGAAAAATAACTGGATACTTTTTTATTTTCAAGTATTCTGTTATGAGTTACAGCTATTAAGAGATGAGGGGCTGTACATGTATTTTAAAAACACAGAATAAGAAAACAAATTAAAGCAGAAGAGAAATTCACTATTGTCTGTACAAAATTGTTATATTTTAATACCAAACCAGCTGAAGATATTTAAGCAGTTTTTCTGTCACAGGTCCCTTGGTTAATACTGATAACTGAATGCCCATGAGGAATCCTACAAATATGTTTCATAAGGCTTGCAAAATGTGTATGTAAAACAGTCGTTTACAGTTGCAATCTTCTGTCTTTGCATAAAAGTAGTGATTCTTTCTTTCAAGTTCCAAAGTGGATGACCACTTTTTCATTTGACACATTTGGAGAGTACACAGTATAGTAGCACTCTGAAAAATCATTTGGTATTATTTAGAAACACATTAGGCATAAGTGACTTTCAGTCTGTGGGTCTCATGGAAGCTGGACTTGCTATGTGGATGATTTCATTAGGAGGCACACTGGCCCCGATGAGTCACACAAGGCCTTGTAGCTCTACTTGGGACAAATTCGGTCATTACAGCAGAGAGATCATATCCTTGAGTCTTTGATTCTCTCTGGCCTGATGTGGGAAGGAAAAATACAGTTTGTGCTGTTCAAAGAAATTGGCAAGAAAGAATTTGCTGTCTAAGACTTTAAGGGATTTTCTTTCTACAGAAGTCAGGTCTGATCTTGCTGAAGGCCTCACTACTACTTACAAAAAATAATAATACTGTTGTATTCACTGCAAAGGATGACATTTCAATTAACCTGTCTATACTTCATGCAAGTGAGTCACTGGGCAAGGACATATTCTCTGCACAGTGGTGGATGCTACCCTTCTGGTAGCCACAAAGGGGACACAACCATGGCATGGGGTGACAGTTTGGGTTACTATCAGTCAGAAGTTCTCATTCACTCTGTTGAACTGATCACATAGGCATGGGACTCTTATCCTGAGTTCACAGACTTGACTAAGGATCAAATTGTTGTCTGAATATTTGGTCCATGGAGAGGTGATGAAGTGCTCACAGATGGCAAAGTTAATCATATTATCACCTTGCCTGCAAGCAACTTCTGAAATTTGTGTTAGCCACACCAAACCTATGGAACAATTAATCTCAGGTGGACCTCTGATTAAAAATAACTGTTAGGAATGTTTACAAACACAAAGGGAATACTTTAAATTTTCACAGTGTAGGTGACAGAATTGTAGACTCTCATGATTCTAGCATGAAAAAAATTAAGATAAATTTAATTAATTGCTACAGACCCAAAGTAGTAGTCTGTTAGGATAAACCAAAATTTCTGGCACTTTCTCATGTTGTCCAAGTCTGTGGAGTTCTCAAATACTCAATCTATTCCTGGACAATACTGTTAAATTTACACACTAAAAGAGAAAGTTAAGTAATAACAGCCAAGGAAAAATCAACCTTTCTCTTTTCTCATTTACTTTAGGTCATTTTCTTCTCCCTTCTCTTTCATCACAGTATTTTTCCCTTACGCACCATTTGTCATGATTCTTGGGCTCCAAACTCTGACAACAGCAGGTAGGATACAGCCCTCATTTCTTTAGGGCAAACACAAGCAGGCATCCAACCCACTCTGAACCTGGCAGACTTGTGTCTGCTGAGAACCGTTTTCCAACAAAATGTCTTATCCACACAAACACATTGGAATAAAAATTAATTGTGCCACTCCTCTCCCACTGTCTGTGGAGGGTCATGAACAGAGCTCTGCTCTCTCAGGTCACAGTGCTTATCTCTTTAGGGCTGGAGCATAGAAGATCAGTCTATATTTTGTGGTAGGTCTCACAACCTAGGTTAGGAAGAACATCTTGAGCTTGTTCACAAAAAGGCCAATGGACATTAAAGACTAAGAAAAAGATTTCTTTATGTCAATAACCTTCAGCTACTATTCTTACCCCTATGCCAGGAGTGGACATGCGTCTATCACTATAATTCATAATCCAGTGTGGTACATAAACTAATATTTGCCTGCTGTTCAAGCAAACACAGGAGAGTGAGCTGGGATGATGAAAGCAGGCAGGGAAATGTATACCATGCTTATACTTCTGTGTTGTGGCAGGAAACTAAGGATTGATATGCAAGCATGACAGCATCCTAAATATCTGTACCCTTCCTCTGGAAGTCAGAAGCCTCCTTGTTCCCAATTCCAGATCTGAGGAAAAGTTGCAGAGGTCTGATGTGAATTTATGTAACTCTGGTACCCACAATAGGATAGTACTACTTAATCAGTTTTTCTACCCTACAGGAGAAAAGTATGAAAACAATGTTAGGATGTGCGCTTGAAGCTCACGTGCCAACAACCAAGAACTGATGTTTATTACTTTAAAATTATTTTGAAGGAAACAAGAATGAAGCAATCTTAAATCAGTAGGAAGAAACTAGTGAGCGAGCTGCCCCCAGGCTTCCGCTCCAGAAGTTGACACTGCTGAATAGTCCCCTTTTGAGAGTATGGAAAAACAAAGCAGATGATCTGGCTGGGAAACCAGGCACTGAACACAAAGTATTGTTCATTTGCTTTTGAGGCATGACTACAATGTTGGATAGTGCTTCTGCCTCATCATGTCTCTTAGCTCCAAGTCATTTCCCAGCTACTGGATTGGAGGAAGTCATCAATAAGGTAACTGCTAGAAGCGAGAGTCCTCCTGCTTCATGAGTGATTGCGATGGTTGAAACCCACAGGTCTATTGGGCCAGTCATCACTGGTCCAAGATAACACACAACAGACACGCTAGTGACTTCACTTCATCTAAACTCTGTCATTAAAGTCAGTGCAGCTGTCTGGGGAAAGGTCCATCCACTGATGAAATTTTCCCCATTTTAGATATCTTGCAGGTAACTGTGCAAGACATCCTAGTATATAAGTAGTCTGAAATAATGGCAAACACCATCTTTTCAAGTGAGAAGGGTGGATATACTTGAATTCTTCAATTTGCCTTTGAAGCTACAAAAGAAATTTCTATTCCTCAAGAAGCATGATTATGAATATACAGAGTTCATAAGTTTATTTCAGCAAGTAATCCTCATGAAACCAGCAGCAAAACTCTCCACATAAATGGAGCTACAGAAACATACAGGAAATTTTAGAAGGATCATCCATCATGGCCCAAGGTTTTATGGGTGATTTTTCCCCAGTACTGGGTGCCCACCTTGAAACTCCACAAAGCAAGTCAGTGGTCTAAAATTCCTGATGATGAGGACTGTTAATGAAATCTTGGATTTGATGCTAAAATCATGTGTAAAGAATGAAATTTTATACGTCTGGATGATTTGTTAATTTCATAGTTAGGTTTTTAATATATCTGTCCTGTAATTCTTAAAAAACAATCCCAGATAATCACATTATTCACTCAAAAATCATCCTATAATCGTACAAGAAAATTATTGCTTGAAAGATAAAGTCTGCTAATAAAGTATGAGCCAAATCATCATTTTTTCCCCTCCACCCATTACAAAGAACTGTTTTCTCTCCTTCCTAGTATTTTTAAACACTAGTTCCTCCCAAACTTTAATAGACAAACTTAAAGTGATTAATTTTTCATATAATCCGAAAGTCCAAATATCACTATTAAGAGGATGAAATAACTGCCTGTCTGAAGAAAAAAATATTTTTCCTTCTTCTAGCTATTGTATTAATACTACAAGACCCACAAGAACTGAGGCATCATGAGCAGTTTGAGAGGAGTGAACAGTCAACTCTTCATGCCAAGATTTCAGCCCTTTTTCAGGGTGAGGTGACGTCTTGGCACAGGCCAGTGAAATTCTTCAGCTAGGGCCATGCTGTAGGGTTTAGACAGAAGGCTATCATCAACTGTGAAAGCTTTAAGGTTTTGAGGTCAGGTCAACAGCACTTAGGTAGTCGCTCCACTGAGTTATACACCTTGTAATGACTTGTACAGAGTTACATGGCCAGGTCTGTTCAAAGGGAGAGGCTCTCCAGTGTGACAAGGGAATTTTTCACCCAGGCTCAGAAAGAGCAGCACAGAGCAGAAACAGATGCAGAAACTCCTCCTGCTCCTCTTCCTTCATCTTCTAGACCTGACTCTTAAATCACCCTCCCTGCTCACCCAGGGAGCACCTCTCAACTTCCTGCCCCCACAAACCAGGGCAAGGAGCATCCTTCATATCCCTGTCCTGTATTTAATACCATTATTTCAAAGCAAAGTAGGCAAACCAAATGAAACATCTGTGCAAGAGATGACTCTCCCAAAGGGAGGCACAGACATGGTTGTCTCTCTTTCACACTGCCAAGCAAAAGGGTATAGCTAGTCTGTGTTTTGGGGAGCACATCTAGCATATAAACTTAGTAGCATCACAAGACAGAAAGAAAGAATACAGCACATTGCACCAGCCATTATCAAATCTCCTCTAAATACTTGGTAAGAAAAGGCTTCTTCACCTTAGAACATTACTCAGCTCTCTCATTTAGGAGCAGAGCAAGACGTGACAGATCAGCAGAAGAGAGAAAGTGGCCAGGGCAGCTCTGTGATCTCCCTGCAAGCACTGTTGCCCACTGCTCTACTCCTATAAGGGAGGAGGGACATGGTGCTGTTAGGGAGCATGTGGCCTGGAGACAGTATCAATCTATAATCCATTTTAACAGGATAGTAAGTCAGAGTCCACACCAAGTTCAGTGACACCATTACAGGTGTCCATCCCATTTGTTTGCACAGCAGTTCCTAAAAATTCAATCTTTTTTTTTTAAAGGAGATTTGTTTTCCTAGGGTTAGGCCAGGAGAAAGAACCTGTTGCAGATTGGAAACAGAGGAAAGAAATACCAAATATTGGTACAAATAAAGCACAGAAAAATCAAACTTACCCACTCTGTGACAAATACCATGCTTATGTTTCTCAGCCTCTCATTACATGAAGTTAAATGCTTTCCTTATAAAGGGGTAAAGCAACAGAGTGCAAAATATTTATAGTGCAGGCACTCAGTTCAATTAGCATTGCAGGTAGCCACCTCTGAAGGCAGAGCTCTGCACTGCATCAGCTTGGCCACGTGGGCTGCTGCAAATCCATTGCACCTGCCCTCAATCAGCAGGCACACCAGACTTCTGAACTCCATAAAGGGATCCAACCCAATTTCTGAGCATCCCCAAACTATCTGAAGGGATAATATGCTCTTCATATATAAATGTTTATATACATTCTTATAAAACATATATTGAATATATGGTCTTATACATACACATAATATCAACTTTTACATATGCTTTTCAAGCTTTTCAGTGAGGAAGGTCTCTGCATGGGGAAACCAAGGTGCAAGAAGGCAATTAGCTTTGCTTTATTCCACACAGGACATCTAGGACATCAGCATCCTGATTCCCAGCTAGGATTTCCCAGAGGATGCCCTGACCTGTTGCAAATTTTATGTCCTCCACAGAGGGCAAATGGACTTGCTCATCTCAGGGATGGGTCTTCTGCGTTACAGGCTATCAGCAAAGCTGTTTGGAGGAAAACAGCTCTTTGCAGCACTCGTGCTCAGGTATAAAGGACTGTAGTCTGGAACATTAGACAGGGACTTAAATCTCTTGAAAGAAATGAATTTAAGAAATGTATTTAAGGGATTCAATTGAACGGCACCTTGGAAACACATTTCCCAGCACTTGAATAGCTTGGACCTTGCCCAGGCCCAGGATTCCTTCATGTCTGAAAGTATGTGAGTCACTTTAGTCATTCAGAAAATGAATCTATCATCAAATGACTGCATCACAAAACCTCCTGACAGGGTGCCACACTCACCACATGACAAAGATGCAGATTACTGAAAAATGTTTTTGCCAGAAGACTTTTTTCCCCCACATCAAATAGGTAAAGGACACTGGAATTGGAATGGGGTTTTCCAACTACCAGACTGTGCGGCTGAAGTCCTTGGACACCTCTCCTGGTGTACCCCACTCTGTTCCTGCCATCCACAGGGGAAAGTGTTTTTTTCTATTTGGGATGCAGAGCAGGTGAGTTGTAGTTGAAAGATGATTGCTTGCAGCCCCCCATGCAAATCCACAGTATCAAGAGCATTAAAATGATACAAGCATAATTAGTGACAGACAGATTTATTGCCTCCAGCAAGACTATGCTTGTTAAGGGAGTCCTGTACAGATCTCTAACTGGATACGAATTCTGATAAAGTTGGTTTAAAAACGTGGTATTATTCCAAAAACAACTGTGCAAAATTGGGAATTCTGATTTTAACAAATCTACTCTTTGTAACTCCTCAGAGACCTACAGGTTTGCTGACAAAGGCCTTTTTTTTCTTTTTTAAACACCTCTTAATAAGAGCAAGTTAGATACTTTCCTCACTCCCACTCCCCAACATTGTGGTTCTACTTAAAGGAAGCAATTGTTCATTTATACCTGTATATATTGTGCAGTTGCCCAAATACGCATGCATGCAAAAACCCACGTAGAAAATTTATTCACAGTAATGAGGCATAAACCATGCTCTAATCCCAGAGGGGGAAGGTTGCTCAGATTCCTTCACCAGAAGGTCGTGTCCACTTTGAGATGATGCTGTCCAAGCTCCCACCAGTGCAAGATTTTATTGGAAAGAAATAGAATGGATCTGTACTGATGGATATCCTGGGAACTCTTCGTGGATATACAGCACTTCTGGAAAAGTATGGCCAGTCTGTTACTGAAAAATTTAGTCTGGATTAGCCCTCAGATGTAGAAGGAATCAGCATAAATGCCAATTATGAAAGAAAAATAGAAAAGGAGAGGACACAACAATACCGAGTGCGAATAACGTGCTCTGAGAACAGACTACCTGATGCCCCCTTTTGAAACAGTCTCAGCCTCTGTCCCAGCCCTGAATTTTATAGGAGGACAGAAACCACCACCTGGATCTTAAAGTAAAGGTCAGTGGTTTTTAGTGTGAGATTTTTCAACAATATTCACATTAGAGGTATAGGGGAAAAAAAAGGTCTTCACAGAATATTTAGCAATGAACAGCCATGTGATAACTTCACCATGCAACCTATGATGTCGTTTCATGGGAGCTGTGATTTGGGAGGCTAAAGCCATGGCTGAGCAAAATCTCCTACGCTTCAATGCCATCCCCACTTTGCCCAAACTGCAGGACAGTCCTACCAGTCTGGACTTCAAGTGTGATTGTGAGGAGCAAAGTCCAGGGGACAGTGGATCAATAGGTCAGCTAAATAAACTGGTTTACTCGAGAAGCTTCTGAGGGAACAGGGAGTTAAAATGGGTCTTTAGGCTTCTCCATATGGGAATACAGGTACATCCTTCGAGCTTGTACAACACCAACATAGTAAATCAGAAACTCCTACATCTTCCTTTATACTGCTTTGGAGAGTGTACTTGAAAGACAGAAAGACGCAAGGCTGCTCTTTTGATTTTGTGTCAAGAGGGGCGTGCTTCAGACTTCAGAGATGCTACTGAAGCAATTACAATGGTAAATACAACTATTATTAAAAACCTGATGCTTTTAACTGCTATTTGCGTGTAATCACTCTTAAATAAATGAAAGGAAAGTAAATGTTAGGAGAACAATTTGCTGCTAATCGAGAGTAATAAAGTGAGTAACTTCATTTCCTTTCCAGACTGTGCTGGCTTTAATGCTGTTTTGTCTCTCAGAAGTTTAACAGCAGGGGGAAGAAAAAGGCCAAGTAATGCTATGATGATGTGTGCGTGTGAAGAAATTCTGGGGTCTCAGGACTTGTTTTCTTTGTCTCACTTCCTTTTTCCAGCTCTGATACAGATCATCTGTTCAGCTGTGCATTTATACAGACTGGGATGGGAAGTGACATGATGCTGAAAACTGTGCAATACTGGACATGCTGCCTTGACCCTGAGAAACACCCTTACTTTCTGGAAACTGGGCCATTCTCCAAGAGAAAGTTCAAAAATATTTTGAAAGCGGATGTAAAGAGTCTCACTGAGTTTGAAGAGGTTCAGATCACCCCTGCTTCCTACCTCTAACCACCTAACTTGTAGACTTTTACTGAACAGTGGGACCATAACTATTTATAGAACTGTAGAACAGGAAAATGGAATCAACCTCATTTTCATAACCTAATTTTCATTGATATTGCTAATTGGAAGAGTGAGATTTTTATCCTTAGGGACCCATATTTGGGATCTGAGTAGGAATTCTATTACAAGGTTATAATGTTGGTACACTATCTGATATAACTAAGCAGAAGTGAACATTTGGCTCAACCCTATTGAGTCTCTATAATGATATCTTCTGCGTACAGCAGTGATGAAGGCACATGATGCTGTATAACCACAGGCAAAACATTTATGGACGGGTGCTTATTATTCAGTTCTACAATGCACATCTAATCATTTTTGAATGGAAAAGAAAATTCAATTCAGTCCAATCACAATAAATTGTTGCTGGTAAAATTGAATATAGCTTCAACAATGAAAAGAGAACTGCCAATAAATCTATGCTGGATGTAAACAAGGGTCATGGAAACTTTCGCAGTTGTTACACAGTATTTTAAACAAGCAAAGTTTGATTTTGGTAATGACTCTGCTCTCAAAACACCTCATTCTTTTTAATTTATCCTGTCATTAGCCCATTCAGGAGGAATAACACTGATACTAAAAGAGGAAATGGAGATTAGATGTTTCATAAGAGTCCTATAGCACCTCCTCTGAACTCCCTCCTCCCTGTTTATCTGTAACATCTGTACACCTCTGCATTCATGCTGTTTCCAGACAGGGCTGTACTGCACTTACTCCAACATTGCTCGTGTAAGACTATGTAAGTGGAGGTCTGCAATGAAGCATTAGTGACTAATTTGGGTGAGATAATCCCAACCATCCCTGTGTGGAATAGCTGCTATATCTGATAACTCCAGCCCCATCTAACTACGTGGCATGCCAATGACCACAGTGAGTATAATGTCTGGGATTCAAATCCCTGCCTCCCAAACCCATCTGCTCTTTTTGTCACTTTTTCCAGCATATCCTAAGCACTTCTCCACATAGTCTTGTTCCTGAGTTTTCCCATGGCTCTACAGTTCAACTGTTTCTCTTCCCTTCCTCCTCTGTCTTTCATCTACCTTTTTGCTGCCTTTGGTGTGCCCCAGAAGCTTCAAAAAAATCTGATATACATGTCAGAGTTTGGTCCAGGGCCAGATATAGTGGCTCTGCTGACAGGTTAAAGAAGGGGAAGGAGCGGCTGTGCTGCACATGACTGCTCCATCCTTACCATATCCATAGCCAGAGGAGGGACACTCAACAGGAAGAATGGTGAAGTGATTTTTCTCTTAGATTCTTGTGTAAATCCATTTTATCTCACCACTTCATTCAGAACTTGGTATTGACAGAAAATGAAGCAGAGTGTGGAAGATCCAGGACGTTTGCTGAAAATGTATCACTCAAGAAATCAAACATTTTTCTAACATGTTATAATGAAGAAAACAAACCATGTAGAAGTGAGGTCCCAAAGCCCTGATTTGGCAGCTGGGACATGACCCTTGCAAGCTGACTGCCCTTAGTGTAAAGTGTTGGGAGGGCAAACAGGGTTGAGATTCTACATCCTGATCAGCAATTAGTTTTCAGGGAAGGGGATGTGAGTAGGGGATAGACCATAAAACTCTTACTTCTTAGGGCACTGTGATTAGACAAAGCTTTTTTGGGCTTTCAGCTATGCTTTGTAGCAGTATAGGCTAATCGATCAGGTGATCAGTGCTACAAGGACATTTTACTTATTGCATCTGTGAATGCCCATAAATCCTGAGTAGAATCCGGTCTAAAAAAAACCTGTTTTTATTATTTTACACACTCTGTCATGGAATACAGACAGAGTGGGTGAAATAGATCTTCATATATACTCTTCTCTTGTCCACAAGACCTTCTTGTTTCATTCTTACCCTTCCAGGGTCATTCCCTTGGGAGGCTGAGAAGTAGAACCAGAACAACAAAATCAGGCTGTGGGAAGGACTGCGATGTGGAGAGGTGGATCTAGTAAATCAGCAAATAATTCAAGCCTGGTGGCTCCACTGGATGTGAGACCTTCCACAAACAAGACCCTTCCATGCATTTTGACCATTAAGCTGGTAAGGTTATAAGAGATGGAGAAGCTTCCATCACTCTTCCCAAAGGGGTCACAGAGATTTGAACTGCCTCTACTAGTACATTTTAGGCCAAATATTTTAGACTAATAATGAAATCTGTGATTCATCTTCCTGGAAGACGCCCCTTCTCTGTGTACTTTCAAGTAAACATCAACTTCTTTGAATCATACCACAGTTTCATTCTGACTTTTTCCTACAAAACAATGTTCCAAAGTCCTACCATGAGAGAAGTATCAGCATGTTTTGTTGTTGGGTTTTTTTGCCCCTTTTTTCTTTTCTTTCCCTTAAAACGGTTTCTCATTCGAAAGTTCTTATTGATGGAAACTTCCACACCTGAATGAGTTTATTTACAGAAACTACAAGGAACTGTTGACCCTAAAATATTTTCTTTATTATGCCTTCTCCATTGAAATGGAAGCTGAGGCACAAAATAGTTTAACTGGTTTGCCTAATGTGACACAGGAAGTTGGTGGGAACTTGTGGAATTATTAGTAAAATTAAGGTTTTACATCTGAAAATTAAGGTTTATATGAAAAACGTAGCAGTGTTCACCCATTGAGGAAAAGCATGAAATCAAAAGGAGTTCTGAGGATGGGACACAGCTGCAGCAGGCATGCGAGGAATCCACTAACACAGCAACTCCCTGCAATGTACCACGGAGGACGGAACGGAGTGGAGACTCCGTGGCCCTACTCCGTGATGATAAAGCGGAAAGAAATGGTTCTCTAGAACTGATAGCAGCTCATCTGGTCCCCTGAGCCAATAGGTTTTTGAACCCTTGCCAAAGTGCTAACCTCTCGTGAACTTTGCTCATTTTAATGTCATTTTAATACCAAAACACACCTCCATCCCAAAGGCTACCCACCTCTGAGGTGCGACCACCCCTCTTCGAGTCTGCGCTCTCGATTTTTCGTAAAATATACCTTTAAACATGAAGCGAGAGAATTTTACACCAATCATGATAAAAGGTATGTATGACTACAGTCACTCAAACTCCACCTTAAAGGTAGAAAGGATATAAAAATAGCCAGGGAAATGGGGGATTTTTGGAGAAGAAGATAACACCGTAGATTTTCGGA
>Ga0065711_1013340_pt1 | contig 13863 bp, 14 predicted proteins | sample Hoacrofraction12_FD_59098 | JGI IMG/M metagenome (GOLD analysis project Ga0065711, IMG submission 59098) | Hoatzin crop microbial communities from Cojedes, Venezuela - Epithelial fraction 12 v2 (version 2) | ecosystem: Host-associated > Birds > Digestive system > Esophagus > Crop | place... | reverse complement strand
AGTCGACACGTGCTTTCCTCAACTTGAATACGTTGAGGTGGTTGGTGGTCTGCTGTGCCTCGTTTTCTTCAAAACGCGAAATGTCGTTGTTTATTGCGTCTTGGCTGCTTTCAACTTGTGATTGGTCGGGGCTTAATCCCACTCGTTGTTGATCACCCCGTAGTAGGCTTCCAGATCCGAGTCCGACATCCCCTCGGTTTCCTTCAGTTGTTTCTGAAAGTTCTCCCACGTTATTTCGTTGGGGTACACCTTGGAGGATTGCTTCTTTTTGTCTTTCAGTAAGTTCTTCATTTTCTTTTACTTTTTGTTTGAATGTTTCAAATAATTCGTCTGTTATTTCGTAGTTCCATTGAAGGGCTTCTTCGTGAGAGACTTCACGCCCACCATTGTTTTGAGCATTGTCGATGTATTTAAAGTTAACACTATCGCCATAAAGTTCTTGAAGCGTCTGTATCTTACCGATATTTTTAGCAAAACACCCGAGCATATAGCTCAGCGGGCATGTACGACCTGTGTTGATGGCTCTCTGTATAGAGTTGCTGATGGTTGTGGCGGGGTCGTTATATACGATGATGACGTTGATGTTTTTGATACCGGCCTTACGGGCTTCTTCTATAGCTCCTTGATACGAGCTGAGGCTATTGAAGGGGGCGTCATAGACCACTCCACTTTCTTTTAGGTCTTTCTGCAGTTGCTCTCCACGTGTGGCGGTGCTTTTGCCGGATGCTGGTGCTCCAGCAACGATGGTGAACGTTGTTTTTCCTTGTGCTACGGCTTGTTTGAGCTGCTCTTTGAAGATTTCTATTGTTAGCCAGTCTCCGGCCTCTTTGTAGCTGGGAATATTATCCACGGTGTATCCCAGTGGGGCGAGGAGTTTTCTCACTTCATCGGGATCAATGACGTTGCTTTGTTTCCGTTCTTCTTGTTTTTGCCGATATGTGGAGAGGAGGGACTCTTTGTTTTGCTGCACCCACTTTGCTTGTTCTTTTGCATCGGGCACGGTTTTTGTGTTGTCTCCCTGTGTTGAGGACGCAGCCATCATCCGAATGTCATCATTCTTGCGCGAGATGTTTTCGGTGATGCTCTGATTTTGTTCGCCCAGTGTTACGGCGCTGGCATTGGGGTTGACCCCATTGAGGAGGTCGGTGAGCACCATGTCGGCGATTTGCTCTGGTGTTTTGTTTTTGATGTTTAAGAGTTTTCCAACAACTTCCCAGAATTTATTAAGGACACTACGGAGTCTGTTGAGGGCTTGTTTGGCTACAGCTCGATCTTCCAAGTTTGGCATTTCGCGGTCTATGCGCTGCATCATGTTGTCTATTCTGGCTTTGCCTTGACGACCGCTAAATGTTGCCAACACCTCATCTGCCATAGCATCTTCGTTGCCATGGATCTTTTTGTACATGGGGTTGTTTAGCACCTCCTGCCAAACGGGGAGCTTTTTCATTTCCGCCTTTATTTCCTGCCAGAGTTTCGGCTTTTGCTGGCGGATCATCTCTGTCCAGAGGTGGGTGTATTCGTGTATGGCGGTGTTTACATCTGCTATATTGGGATCGAGATAGATCTTTCCTTTGTAGGTGAAGCCATAGACTACTCCGTCTTTGGTTCGGAAGAATCTGCCTTTTTGGTAAACAGGAATTGTTATCTTTTTCCCCGTTTCCTTGGAGGTGACTTCTCTTTCCCCGATTTTTGTAAGCCCCATTTCTTTGGCCATCCTCTCCAGAGCATGTACTCCACCTTTAGAGATTTCTCCCCATGTGGATATGGAGGCGCCAAGTGGTATGGCCTTTTCTAATTGCTCAAAAAGGATTGCTCTTTCCTCTTTGGTGCTGGGCTGCGCCTCTTTTTGTCCAAGTTCCTTTTCTGTTTTGGTCTTAAAGTGAACGGAATAGCTCAGTTCCTCATGGTCTTTGACCAATTCAAAGTAGCCTTTGTCTTTTTGTCCTTTAAGATAAATTCGAAGAGCTGGATTTTCTTTGCTGCTGTCGGATTTCCAAGGTTTATCAACGACCTCAAATTCAACTAAAGAAGCGTCAAGCTCTTCTGTGTTGAATATGCTTTCATCTATTGAGTTTTTCCCTCGAGTGTTATTTTGAGTGCTTTTTTGAACGCCCAATCTGCCGTTCTGGTTTCCTCGTTGTCCACCAAATCCTTGATGTCTGCTATCATTTTTAGCATGTTGTCCTCTGTTTCCAATATAAGGATTATGTCTCTCAGATCCTCCGTGTCCTTCACTCCAAGCAGCTTTAAGCCTGCCAGCAATGTCTTCATTATTTCCTTTTTCTTGTTGTCCATTGTTTTCTGCATTTATTGAGTCAAATATTTCTTCGTTTTTGTTTGTTGCCGCTTTTTCAATAACGGGCTTTGCCATTCCATTTTCGTCGATAGAGAACACAAAGAACTTTCCTTTGTAATTAACTCTCCCCACACCATTTTTGAATTTACCATATTGCATGGCATGAGCGGTGAAATCGGCAATATTGATTCCTGAAAGCGCCGGCATGCTTGCAAGTACATCGTAGTCGAGGTCGTTCCAGGAGTCAGCCATCGTCCTTGCATCCTCCCCTTGGGCATTGAGGAAGTCGATGACTCTCTGCCCGACAGAGTTGCTTTGCAGAATCTCCATGCCAGCCTGATTCATCTCTTCTGTGAGCGCTTGCAGGGCTGGGTCTGATTTGTCCAAAAAGCCAAAGAGTCTTTCTGTTTTCTTTATTTTTAGGTCTGACTCTTGGAAGACGACATAGTTCTTTTTATGTGCCTTGTTGCCCCCACTAGTGTTGTTGATGTCAACCTTGATACCCTTAAAGCCGAGAGAAGAAAGAAATAGCGAAACCTCTTTGTCCGATTTGAACGGGGCCCGATCTCCTCTATATAAAGCTTTATAAAAAGTGCCAAAAGAGTAACTGGTTAGAAACATCGGATTTCCCGTATTCCAACCTTCAAAGATTGATTCTACGGACAAGCCGTATTTTTCTCTGAGAGCACGATCTATGGTGTCCCACGGATTTTCTGCTTTTTTATGCTTTTCAGCATCTTTCCAGTTGTTGTTCCAGTCAATGTAATTGTTTCCTGTGTCTTCAGGGATTTCCACCTCATAGAAATACGGGTTGTATTTTTGAGAAGGTAGTTTTGCTGGCCCTTCAGAGTTTAGAATTTCATTGAATTCTTTTACTGCCTCGGTGAGATAGGGCGCAATTTTAGTTTTCTGTTCTTCTGCAACCTCTTCGTAAACTTCTCTAACATCTCTTAGCATGTCACCAAGCTTTCGCAGGTCATGAAGTTCCTTATTGGCTCTTTCCCATGTTTCTCTATCTTGCGCTGCATCCACAGCGTCTTCTAATTCGTATATTTTTTCATCGTTTATTCCAATACTTAATATGCTGTGATCTTTGGGAGATAAGGTCAAGTGGTAGTCGTCACCAGAATACGCTATAAAAGGCAGTGTTTTACCTATGATAAAAATATGGCCATCTTTGCTGTAAGTGGCATGTATATTACCATCATCAAAAACGACCGCATCTGTATTTCCATGTGTAACTTTTCTTGTAGTGGGTTTAAAATAATCATCATCTTGACGTTTGCTTTTAGTAATATTCTTTGCATAGTGTTTTCCTACGCTATATGAAGAAGTAACATAACTTCCCCAACCGTAGGCTTGAGCGCCTTCACCAGTGCCCATGAAAGAGTGGTCGAACTGTTTAAATCTAACCGTCGAAGCGTGGTACACTCCCATTAACTTAACCAATGCAGATCCGATATCACCCCTTTTGACATCTTGTCTTGCTTGATTAATCAATTCGTGTTGAGCGTTCAGCTCACGCAGCCGTTGACTATTATCCTTTTTTAAGGATTGGCGAATGTCTTCTTCAACAGAACGTAGTTTTTCTGCGTTTATTGTGTTTTTGTGGACAAGATTATAGTCGTCTTGGAGTTGTTTGAGTTTGAGCATTTCGTTTTTTATGCGATATTCCGGCATTTTACGAATAGCATCAAGCTGCTCTTGTGATGTCCCGCGCTCTGCGAGTTCACTTAACAACGACTCTTTGAGCTGCTTGTTGGAAAGAAGGTCGAACTCGCTGTTGTGGCGATTGAAGCTGTCGATCCACGATTTTCTGTTTTCCGGCACAAAGGCGTTCCATCCATCAACAGACACCTCACGGGCCTCTTGCGGTCTGCGCACACGAAGCACCAGCTTGTCTGTTGCATTGCGGTGATAGGTGATGGCTTCAGCAGGAAAGAAACGTAGGAGTTCTTCTTTTGCCTGCTGCAGCTGCTTGATGGAATTGAACTCCATTGGGCGACTGTAACGCTTCTCCCATAATTTGCGCACATTAGCACTGCTCTCTTGATATGGTGTGGCGCCTTATCGTTTGGGAAAACAATGTGGAAAAAGAATTGATACACACAACGACAAGTGCAAATCTATTTTTGTTTAATCTATCAGACATTTCCTTTTGCGATCATGATGTAAAATGCGCGCTTTTTTGTAAATTTGCATCCAAGAATGACAAAAGCAAGAAATACAGAGTGCACCGCCAATAAATGCTTTTACGCAATTTTTTGAATTTACGATTAACCGATAAATGGTATAACTCTTAAAGACATCGTGGAATGTCAAAGAATAAATAATTTCATAAAATCATTCAACTAAATTATGAAGAAACATCATTTTATTTTCAGCTTCACAGTCATTTGTGTGGTATGTCTTTTATTCGTACGATGTGGATTTTCCTCCAAAGAGATAAAGACTGTGGCAGATACGATTGCGGTCGATACCGTACTCGTAGAGGGCACAATTTCGAATAGCCAGGAAATTCCTCATGCCAATCGAGGACTTGACTTTTATACGGGAATTCCCAATCTTGATCCGGTAATCAATGATAAACTGAGCCTCGTACAAAGCAATTCAGGTTATCACAATCATGGTAAGAAAGAGGATGAAATCACCCTAAATATAAAGGTATTCGACGATGGTAAACTTATCCAAACTATAGAATTCGTCGAATATAAGAGAGATATGCTTATTCCTGGGGATTCGGCTCTGCTGATGGATGTTAATTTTGACAACCACAGAGACATCGTAATCCCCGGCGGTATCGATTGTGCTCATACTGGATTTTATTACGACTGTTATCTCTGGAACGAACAATCTAAGACTTTTGTGAGAGATACGACGTTGCGTAATGTCGCTTTCAATCCAACTATACTGCAAAAAGAGGGCTTTATCTTTTCATGCACTAGTTCAGCAAGGTCTTCATATCATACAATATGTGAGTTTATTGATGGGAAATTTGTGGAAACAAGAAATCTACGTGCAGAGTGCGAATATGATGAGTGCCGCTATGAGGAAGCGGAACTGATTCGGGGGAAAATGACGGTAATCCGAAAAAATGCCAAGCGAGAAAGTATCTCCGATATTTGGAAAAAAGTTTACCATGCCAAAGACTCGTTAAACTACAAATTTTATATCTATGTCTAAGTCGCGTTCTAATTTTAATGTTTTAACAAGATGACAAAGAATAACAGAATAAATGGTGAAAGCCCGGACAATGATATTGATGAGCTTTCATACGCGTTTTGTGCACATGTAGAGATAAATACAAAAGATAAAAATATAGACTTTTGGTAACATGGCGGAAACGCTATCCAATTGAAAAAGATCTGTATGAAAGAAATGAGTACGATAACTGATCGATTCATCGGTTGTTTATATGGCCAGGCTATCGGAGATGCCCTTGGCTTGGGAACGGAATTCTTGACAAAAGATGAAGTGAAAGCGTATTACCCTAACGGACTTACAAGATACGACCAGATCGTAAGAGATAATCATAGGCGTAGATGGCACGAGGCGGATTGGACAGATGACACAGACATGATGCTCTGTATAGCATCTGCCCTTGTCAAACATAGGGGAAAAGTCGATGATAATACGTTGTACGACATAGCATGTAATTTCCGAGACTGGATGCAGTCTCCTGATTGTATGGGGATTGGTCGTCTGGTATATAACATCTTGTCGATTGACGATTATGTAGAAAAACCGCAAGAGGTAGCCGAATTGTTTTGGAATATGTCCAATAGGCATAATGCTCCTAACGGTGGCATTATGAGGACATCTGTCGTTGGGCTTTTAAGAAATAAAGACGATATAGAAATTGCAGCAGCGAATATATGTAAGCTGACACATTATGACCCAAGATGCGTGGGGGCATGTGTCGTAGCATCCGAGATTATTCATGCTCTTGTTTATGAAGATAAGCAATTGACAACTTTTGAGATAAAGGAAATCTGTCAACGATATGATGAACGAATGCTAGCTTTTATCGATTTAGCGAAAAATAGTTCAGATATAAACGAATTGGAATTGGATGATGAGCAAACGCTCGGCTACACACTAAAGGCTCTTTCCGCATCTTTGTGGTGTTTGTTTCATTGTGAAAGTTTTACCGATGGTTTATTGACTGTCGTCAATGCCGGTGGCGATGCAGACACGAATGCCGCAATAGCTTGCTCCATGCTTGGAGCTAAGTTTGGCGCATCTGAAATACCGATTTACTACAAGGAAAGTTTATATAAACATATCGAATACGATGGCGCGATAAATGAATTGGTCAAGGTTCTGTTGAGAGGATAAAGGGCGTTTGAAAAACTATGTGAGTACTCATTGATAGGGAACTATCTTTTTTGAATCTGCAGCGCCGTTGTGGAGGTTGGTTAATACTAAGAGATGTATCTGGCTCATAGAAATATATGTCAACCTTTTTTGCCAAATTAATAAGTGCTTGTTTGGTGTTCATAGTTGGAAAAATGTTTGTTTGGTGGGGAAAATGTGTTGGAAAAGTGTGGATACGAAAAATGCCGGCAGAAAGAACTGTCGGCATTGGTGAGAGTGGGTGGGTAAGTGTTATTTCAGTAAAACCTGTGACTTATGTCGGAATACCTTGAATTTGGCGTCGCGGTATTCGTTGGCTACGATGATGTTTTTCTGTTTAAAGTCAGATACCCATTGTTGGCCGTTCCACATGGCGATGTGTCCCCAATGGTGGTTTTTGACGGCAGGGAAAACTACGATGTCGCCGGCTTGATAGCTGTTGTCATGTGTTTCCCATTTTTATTTTTGGGAAATGCTAAGTAAGAAAGGAATCCGTTTGTGAGTATGATTATTAGAAACAAACCTACATAGATGATCATATTGATTATTTCGTATGTTGTGCCACAGGCGGTAGCTATGCTTTGAATGTCAGTCATGCACATTTCGAAATTGTATGCAATGGGCACATCCGTAGGATAATGTCTATTAATTATCATTATTGTGGAAATATAGTAAAATGAATAGTAAACAGATACTGGGATCAGATACAATGAAAGCCAGCGTTTCTGATTCTTTATAACCCTCATTATTAAGCCTATAATAATTGGCAGCGTCGAAAGCAAGCAGATGGCTGGCCACCATCGTAGGCAAACGTGTACGCTGGTTTCTTGATAGTCCCACCCAAAGCATAGTCCGATGACGTAGAGACATCCACAGAGGAAACCGAAAATAATCTTTATTATCATTTTCCCGTTAATTTAATTATAAATCGAATAATTAAACAAAAAGTTACTATTACGTAATAAAAGTAGCTATATTCTAAAAATATAAGTCCAAAAGGATTCGCTAGTGCTATTATGGGAAATTCTACAGGAGATATTTCCAAAATATCAAGCATCCCCAAAATTGTCCCTAAAAATATCAGAATCATCTTTTTATATTGCTATCTATGTAATTTAAAATAAATATATAAAATGTTATTTTTGTTTATCGTAAATTTCTATTTTCTTATTGCCAAATATCCCATACGTATTACCTCCAAACAAACCTAAATCCCAATCATCGTAATACGATCTTTCTCCTGTCGTCGGGTTTTCACTAAGTGTAAAATGTCCTAAATTATATCCATTATCAATTCTTTGCTTTAAACCTGTGGCTTTATAAATGGATTTAATATAATCATTATTCCACGCGTTAGATCTAAAAATAGATTCGGAAGAATTACCTCCTGCTTTATCAGTTGGTCTAATTGCATATCCGTATTCAAATTCGCCATGCCTTGGATGTGTGTGCTCTGTATTTACCTCGTATGTACCATTTTGCATTGGGTAGCCAAAACGTAGATTTCGCAAATCTTGTCTTGATGCTGATGCTGCTCTATCGACATTATCTTGAGCATCCATAGAATACCCTAATATAGTCCCAATTTTATTTGCAATAGTATATATTTTTTTGAGATTCTTATGTTCTGGAGTACCTACAACTTGCCCTTTATCATAAGTTGGTGTGTTATATACAACATTTGAAATAAGGGCAGGAATATCGTAGCCATAATTAGGAAGATAATTATAGAAAAACTGGGAAACTGGAGATTTGTCTTCTGCATATTCGCTGGTAATGCCGTATTTTTTCATTTGAGCAGCAGCCTTTTTTACGCCTGTTAATTTTTCGTCTACAGGGTAAGAAACCTTTTTCTTAGGTTCAAAATAAGATTCTGCATAATTTTCGTAACCTAATTTTCGAGCATCTTCTTCTGATCCGATAAATGGGCGTCTATATAAGGGATATGCAAGCTTAACAAGATCTAAAGCTTTTTCCAGTATGTTGTGAGTTGAAGCTTCGGTCTGTGAAGGAGAATCTTCAGCCGATTTACCACTAAAAACTTTTTCTAATTTCCCGGCAGCTGCGTTCCACTTGTAGCCCTTAGCCTCAGCGTTTTTGAGTGCCTCTTGAGTCAGCTTGTCATCACGACCATCTACGGCTTTATTGTAAGGCAAGCTGCCAAAAGCGCCTATATTGTATAGTTGCTCTTACATTTTACCAATGTTTTCCATCTGAATGGATTCTATGGTTCGTTTCGCAGCCCTTTCTCTCTCTTCTTCTGCCGCTACTTCTTGTGCTATCCTGTGCATCTCGGCGAGACGGTCTAAACCCCATTGCTGAGCGGCTTGACTCTGCAGTTCTTCGTTTTGCAAATAAGGTACAAAGGTGGACTGATCTGGTTTGACGACCACTTCAGGCATGGGATTGGGTACTTGCCACCACGGCGGTGTGCCATCGGTGTGATAGGTGAGTGGGCTGTCCCAACGAGACATCTGCTGCGTAGGGGTTTCTTCGCCGCTGAAGCGGTTTTTCTTTGCCTGACGGTACTCCTGTCGGCGCTGCTCAATGAGGGCTTGCGCGGCGGAACGAGTGAGGTATCTTTGCTTTGGTGTTGTCATAATGGTTTATGTTTTATTTGTATATACCGAAAATGGAGAAAGGTAAACAGGTGTGTGTTTTAGCCGTTGGAGAGTTGCTTGATGGTCATTTTGCACATTCTATATTTTGTTAGTGCCTGCTGAAGCAATCGTAATTGTTGCGGAGACAACTGATTGTAAAGTACTCTATACTCATCAATGAATGGTTGAAGATCCCAAGTGCCTATCTATGGATCTTTTAACCAGATGTATATTAACCATCCTATAACGAGAACTCCAAGGATACTGGGTATGGCCGCGATTATAGGATTGTCATCGTTTGCCTCTACCCAGCAAATGAGAAGCATTAAGGCAATAATGAACGAGTATAAGAGTAGATTAAGGAAGAAGTTGGACAGTTTTTCCTTGAAGGTTTTCTTCTTAACTATTCGTGGTCTTTCTTCAGTCTGCTTTAGGGGTATGGTCTTGGGCTCAAGTGGTCCGGCTCTACCTTCTGCGTTTTCTCGTTTGTAGCGTTCTCCTTCTGCAGCAATGCCTCCCATGTTTAGAAGGCGAAGGATGGGAGATAGTATAACCAACAATGGGAAGAACAGTATTGCGAGTGCCCACGCACAAACCCATCCAACCCAAGAAGGTATTTTTGAAAGAATAGTCTTTATCATTCTTCGTCTGAATCAACTGCTGATTGTGAAGCGTTTTGCATAAATTCTCGTCCATATTTTTCGGGTGCACCATCAAGATTTCGTTTAACTGTATTGCCGAATCTTCTGAATGGTCGTCCAAATTTAAAGTTATCGAGAAAGTCGAGTATGCCAAATGATGGAATTTGATATGTTGGAGCAGAGGGACTAACAATGTCGTGAGCTGCTTCAAGCAATTTCTTTTTAGCCCATCTTGCTTTACTGTTAGTTAGTGTGCTTGGCTGACCATCTACAATGTGGTCTATGAGATATTTTGCGGCTCTTTTACTTTGCCATGGAGAAAGGTAAGAAAAGGGATTGGCTATTTCAGAGACGACCGGATTTCGGAATCCTGCAGCATCGGCGACATGTTCTCCGATTCCCTTTCCGGTTAGGCGTTCTGATACTTCGTTTGTTATATCTTCTGCAGCCCATCCACCAGCAAGGTCTGCAACAGTAACAACCGGAGCGTCAATTAACGAGCCTACGAATCCTGCTGTTCCTGCCGCTATCGGGAGGCCGTATTTGCCATGTCGCATGAGTTCTGCAAAACCACTGGGCTGATCTAAGTGGTGTTGCCCTTCGTAGAAATAATTGTCTATTGCGTTGCGTACAGCTTTGACCGGATTAACCCTGCTGGTCCACGTCCGAGGATCTAAGGAAAAATCTGTGCTGTGAACCTCGTCGATGGAGGAGATGTTGGGTTGAACGTAGTCTTCATTGCGCTTCAGGTTTTCAAATCCAGGTGTCGTGGCACTATATGTAACAACAACTTCAGGTGTGGTCATGGTGCCCTTGGTGCCTTGTGGCATGACGACGTTGCCTTCTTCATCATAATGTATGGGAAGACCAGTGTTTGTGCCGAATGTTTGTTGGCCATTACTCAATAATGTTGGGTATATTCCATACTGAGTGTTATGCTGTATCTGCTGTGTTGGAGCAGATGTGCCATCAAAACGATTTTGTCGCTTATTCTGTGTGCACTCTCTTACGGCCTGCATGAACCCTATGCGAAACCTATCGTCTTGCATCCACTCCATCGCCGCTTCAACTAAAGGATTTTCACTTTTCATAGTAAGAAGATTTTGCTGCAAAGATAATGGTTTTTGTTGAGAAATGCAAAAGCTTTAAGAGTCAGTTAATTATGAGGCCGAGGTTTGTCTGTGTGCTCACAATGGTATGGGCTTGTGCTACGGAATGGGGTGCGTAATATCCTCTTTGGTGTCGTCTTTTTTCATGGTGCGTTTGGGAAAGGCTAAATAGGAGAGGAATCCGTTTGTGAGCATGATGACGGAGAATAGTCCTACGTAGATGATGAGGTTGACCATTTCGTAGGTGGTGCCACAGGTGGCTGCAATGTGTTGTAGGTCGGACATACACTTATTGAAGTTGTACCCAATGCTCCACGATGGGGGATAGTGCGTGTAGATGGATAGGACAGCACCGATATAGTAGTAGGTGTATTGTACGGCTACGGGAATGAGAAATAGTGAGAGCCACCGTTTTTTGTTGACAATGGCACGCATTATTAAGCCTATAATAATTGGCAGCGTCGAAAGCAAGCAGATGGCTGGCCACCAACGTAGGCAGATGTGTACGCTGGTTTCTTGATAGTCCCACCCAAAGCATAGTCCGATGACGTAGAGACATCCACAGAGGATGCCGAAAATGGCTTTAATGAATAACATATTTTATTATCAGGTGAATGATGAAGCAAATGATAACTACTGGGTAGAACACGATGGTGAACGCGTACTGGAACATAACCAGCGAACTAAACTCGAACCCCTCGAAAAGTGGTGGTAGCGTGTTGAACATCTCGGCAACAACGCGTATAAATAGGTCGATCATCTTCTTTTTTGTTTATCGTAAATTTCAATTTTTCTATCGCCAAGAAGGCCGTAAGTGTATTGATATATACCGAAAATGATGAAAGGTAAACAGGTGTATGTGTGTGTTTAGCCGTTGGAGAGTTGCTTGATGGTCATTTGGCACATTCTATAAGATGCTTTAAATATAGAAGAGGTTTTGTCCGTTTTTCTTCCATAAATTTATTTATGACATATTCTTTGTTTGCAGCTCCACCACCGAGTGAATACAGTGTATCCTCAATAAAATACACGCACCCCAAAAGAATATCACAATAAATAAAGAATTTCTCTCTATACGTGAGCGACCTGTTTATTCGTCGTTCGATAACAGAAAAGAGTAATGAAAGCTCTTCTTTGTGGTCACAATCTTCCACCTTTGTCATATTTTACAAATGTTATTGGTGATAAATGTAGCCTTTCGATTGGATGATATTTACCTGTTTTTTGTAGCAGTTCTAAAAGCTCTGGCGAGAGGTTTTTAAGTGCTTCTGGAACGATTTCTTCCACGGATGTTTTTTGAAAGTTTGAACCATATTTTTTATTTATTCGATCAATTTTTTTATTTACTTCCTGCATCATTTCATGCGCGGAACCTTTTATTCTTGCTCTATTGTTGTCTTTAGTAACAGTATTTGCACGCATTTTATCCGGTGCGCCTTTTGCTTTCACAAATGTACCCTTGCCTTCTTTTTGCATTTTTGACAGGTAATTGAGTACAAAAGGATAACTATCTGAACTCAATGCAATATCTTGGTCGAATGATATGGCGTAACCATGTGGCGCACCATCAAACATCCTTTGAGCTTTATCGAATACTTGCCTTTCATTCATGATAGGTTCATTAGCCTTGTCGTTCCAATGTCCCCATGTGTAGTCGTAGTTTTTTCTATCTATGGGGAAGCCCTCTTTATCTGTTGGTATGGTTACCTCATCTCCATCCAGTGGCATTCTACGAACTTCTATTTCGTCGGGGATGTCGGCTTTGGAATAGAGCGGGGATTCTCCTGGTGTTTTGACGTCAATAATGTCTGGGCGTCGTATGGGTTTGGCGTCAAGTTTGTTGATGCCAGGAATGATGGTGCTGTTCAGATAGCCATTGTTCATGTTGCGAACATCGGAAACGACTTTGTTGTAAATGGCTTTGTTGGCTATCTTTCCCGCTTTTCCTGCTGCTTTGGCATAAGGAATGGAAACGCCAAGGTCGAACAGCGTGTTGAGTGCTTGTCCTTGTTCATCGGAGCCCCAACCTTCATTGTTCCAAGGCGCTGTGGGGCTGCCGGTTGCTAAATCCACAACGGAGCGCCCCACATGAGAAGGTGAGAGCAAGGTGAGATATTTGGCTTTGTCTCCAAGCGTGGCTTCGGCTAACTCACCAATGGGTTCACCAACGGTGCTGAGACCGGCATCAATGAGGTCGGTGAGCAGAAAAGGCTGATTGGCAGAAGAGTATTTACGTGGATCACGCGTGGTGACGATGACTTCAGGTGTGGTCATAGCGCCCTTAGTGCCTTGTGGCATGACGACGTTGCCTTCTTCATCGTAGTGGATGGGAAGACCGGTGTCGGTGGCATAGGTGTAGCGACCATCGCTGAGGAGGAAGGGATAGAGGCCGTATTGCGTCTGTGATTGGTTATTGGTACCCGTGGGTCCACCAGTGTCATAGCGCTTTACGGCTTTTACTGCAGACATAAACCCTGAACGGAAGGCTTCGTCTTGCATCTGTGCTATTACGGCATCGATTAAGGGTCCTTTTGTCATATTCGTTGTGTGTTTATGTTTGCAAAGATAGTGAGTTTTGTTGAGAAATGCAAAAGCTTTAAGAGTCAGTTAATTATGAGGCCGAGGTTTGTCTGTGTGCTCACAATGGTATTGGCTTGTGCTACGGAATGGGGTGCGTAATATCCTCTTCGGTGTCGTCGTAATGGTTTGTGGTTTTATTTGTCTACGACTATTGGTTCTAAATATTTTGAATCAATGTGCTGATGCGCTGATCGGCTTTTTGAGGATTGAAGCGCTGTTGTGATGTCCATCTTTATTTTTTTATTTACCATGGTAGCGAGAACTGTCGGCATTGGTGAGAG
>Ga0065711_1044815_pt1 | contig 13864 bp, 7 predicted proteins | sample Hoacrofraction12_FD_59098 | JGI IMG/M metagenome (GOLD analysis project Ga0065711, IMG submission 59098) | Hoatzin crop microbial communities from Cojedes, Venezuela - Epithelial fraction 12 v2 (version 2) | ecosystem: Host-associated > Birds > Digestive system > Esophagus > Crop | place... | reverse complement strand
CCAGCCTATCCAGGTCACGCTGAATGGCAGCACAGCCTGCCGGTGTGTCTACCACACCTCCCAGTTTGGTGTCATCAGCAAACTTGCTGAGGGTACACTCTAACTCTTCAGTACATGCAGACACGCCATGCTCCTCATCTTCGTAACAGCTATCTGGGAATCCAGCAGCAGCAACCTTCATCACAGCCTTGTTCTCAGCAGTGCTGTATTCATACGCTGCCATTGTGGTGTAGCTGCCACCTACACTACTCTCACAGCAGAGCTGTAGAATGGAGGTTTGGGGGGAAAAAGAGGTGTAACAGCCAGTGTGAAAGAGGACCAAGGGCGAGTTAAGTAAGGATGAACAGAAGGTGCTGTCTGGCAGGAGCCAGTGAAGCCTGGAGAGGAGCTCCAAGCTCTTTTACTGAAGGCCAGCTTCATTCTTCCTGCTATCTTTGCCAATGCTGCTGTGCTATTAATCAGGAGCCACTCAGGTCCTTAGGTTTTCTTTAATATGACTTTAATAAAAGGAGTAATAATAGAGAAATATCATTAAATCGGTCATATTTTAGCTATTTTTTTGACATATCTCCAACTAGTGCCATACTGGATCCCAAGGGAACAGTTACTAATTGTGTCTCTGGTTAGTGTTCACCTCAGAGAATTCAAAAGAGCAGAAAATAAAATCAGAATGGAGAAATAAAAAATAGAGCTGAAAGATAAAGGAGAGAGAGAGGTCCTGATCCTCTGAGGTGTTGAGTCCTTTCAAACTGAGGAACTCAGTATACTCCTACAGTACAAGCTGAGAGGAAAACGTAACCAATAGCTCCTCACTGGTAGGAGAAAGGAGTTCCAGAAACATCCAAGGCACGTTCACATCCTGCAGGCATTCTTGCCCTTGTTCCAGATCTCCCTTGCCATCTCTGTCATTATGAAATGCAGGCTAGGTCTATACTGAACGTGCCCCTTGACTGTGGGAGATGTATTCAAGTTGTATAAGAATTCCCAGAGTGTGCTCCCCTCTCTTACACGCACGAGTGTGCCAAAGAGCACCCGTCGGGTTTGTAAAACACTGGGGCCTGCCCCAGTGCTGAATAAAAAACCAGGCAGGATGGAGGATCCCTGTCAAAGCCATGTCCCCCCGGTAACAGCTAATCAGACTGAGTTAATGTAACCATACCACAAACAGGAGGGATGGGGGAACCCAAATGCTCCTCTTCTTATTGGAAATTAAAACCTCAGCCCAGAATCCATTAAGGTACATATATCAGTCATGCAAGAGTTCTCCTTAGCTGAGACTGTCTGCTTGACTTGGTGACTGCCTATACTGCTGTGACTGTATCAGGGGAGGAGGGGATGGAGGCAGCAGAGCCCAGTATTGCTCTGGGGAGGGAAAATACAGCTGTGGGAAGAAGGAACTGCATCTTGCTAGGCAGTGGTTTTTGGAGAAGGTATTCTGTCAACTTATTCACATCCACAGATGTAATAATTGCTTTCCGCTTCCCTAGCTCCCATGCAGTGCCTAGCTCTGTGGGAGGCTTTTCCTTTCGCTCCCACGAGAGGAATATTTTTGGTGTCTTCCATGTGCTTTCTCCCATCAAACCAAACTGAAACAGCAGAGACTATAGACTCTTAACCTACCTCTTGTCACTACTCCTCATCATTCTGTGCAACTCGTAACTGGTTCTTTGCTGCAAGAAACAAAACACGCTCCAGCATGCGTGTGTGGCTTCTTGCACTTTTTTACTCCAACACATTTTCTTGCTGGACTAGCTGCTTTTGTAAACTTTGCTGGACTTGCATGCAGTACATGTTCACAGCCCTGCCAGCCTGAAACCACGTGTCTCGATTCCTCCTCAAATTCAATATTCAATTTTATCTCCAGCCTCCACTGTTCATTCTTTCTAGTGTACATAACTGACACCAATCATGAATGGCTGCTAAGGATTTTTGACCAAGTTATAGATCTTTAATTGGCCAAAACTCTTCCTGATATCAAGCTGTCCAGGGAGTGAATCAGATTTCAGGATTTAGAGACATGCTATTTATGCCACAGAAGCGACCTTGTAACTTTTAACACTTCTTGCTCTGTTTGTCTCCTTCCTTCAAGGCATTGTAGCCTACTTGGCACATCAGAGCCCTGGGACACAGGTTTTACTCTCAGCGTTGACTAACTGGGTGAATCAAGCAAAACATTTTCCATGTCTTCATACCCTCCTATAAAATGAGGACTACATTTGTAAGCACTGAAAGGTCTACTGATAAAGAGTAACGTAGAAGAGACAGTCTTACTATTATCATTACCTATTTTTGCATGGTATTTCTATCATTCATCCTGCAGCAAGATCCTGCCATGCTTAGAGGTGTGCTAGAAGAAAAAGCTCACATGCTTGCTACTTGCTACATTTCTAGATATTGGTAGGGAAATACACTAGCAATATTCCACCTGTGAATAAGTGCATTACCTCCCAAAGCACTTCAGAAAATATCATATTACTGTGCATATGTACTCATCTCTGAAATGCAGGTGTTTCTGGTGTTAGATCTGAGAGTTGGCCATAGCAGCCTGCAATGAAGCCTTGTAAAAAACTGCAGCAGAAGAATGGCCCTGATTCCTTACGCTTTACAAGTCACATTATCATTTGTGCTTGAGGTAGTGGGATGTAAACTGCTCAGTGAGGATTTGCTGTTTTTAAACCCATGTCACACAAAAGAAAATAACTTCACAAAATGGGGCCTGTTGTGAATTAAGCAAAACAGTGAGAGGAACATGACTACAAATTTACACCACTGTGTGAACAGGGATAACACCCTTGGTCTGTGTGTGTATATCCTGTGAAGGGACATAAGTGGCCAAGGTCCCCAACATCTAATCTGAAAAAAAGAGGTGCTAATGCTGGGCAGAGACATCCTGAAAAGGATGCCACCTGCCAACATACTCCACTGTCCTTTCCTAGCACTCTGGGTGCTTCCTGGAGATCTCCCAGACACTGCCTGACCAGGTTAAACTACATTGCTTTGTAAGATCTGATAAACCTCCCACCCCACAGTGATGAGAACTAGTCACACTCTGGGCATACAGTAGTGTGCTCCTTCCTTAAGCCCAGGAATTGCTTACTGGGGAGATGGCTTCAACCCGTCAGTATGTATTTTATGTTCCGTGTGGGCTGTTTATTATTAATTTCTCCAGAGCAAGAAGCTTCATAAAAAAAGGACATAAACCCCTGTCATTCCTTCCCTCCCCCCAGCTACACTGAAGCCTCATGACAGTCGCACACGTAAATGAACCAGGCATTCAAAAACTTCACAGCCTCTGCAGGATAAGGTTATGGGGCTCCCGGCCCTCCCGCATTCTATAGTTTCCACTGGGCGCTTTTCCCTTCCCCTTGTAACTCCTCCCCACTGCTGTCCACTCTTCCACCAGCTTGTACATCCCAGCACAGACATCTGCAGAACACAGAAGTATGGTATACCCTATCTTATGACTGTTGCAGAGGCTTCGGAGAGCATGCAGATGTGCACACCGCTGGGATGTCGTCCTGAGGCAACGCTCTAGCCATGCTTTCAGGTTGGGATTTGATGAGTACGTTAGTACGGACTTCAACCAGCCTGAAGCTCGCCCTCAGCAGAGACTAGAGACACACTGTAGATCCCTCTCATCCTCTTCTTCCCCTCTTCCCCTGTCATCAGGATTTCCTTTCTTTTCCCTACCCGTAAAATAACTTGCTGAAAGCAAATGGAGTCTGGCAGAAGTCTGATCCCTCCCTTAAAAACGAGTAGATTCTTTCTTCCACCTTTGGGAGGCTAAATGCCTTTACATGTCTGAGACTGAAACTCTGCCAATGCTTTTTATCCATCAAGGATACAATCTGGTATTCCCTATCTGCTTGGCTGTGTAGGAGCCCCGGTGAATGAGGTGACAGAGGTGGTATAATAGTTCCAGTCAGGGCATGTCTAGTGAAGTCAATATTTATGTATTCAGTTTGACAAAGATGAGAAACTCAATCCTTTCTTGGCAGAAACAAGGGACCAGCAGCGGATGTTGGAGCTCAGCTAACACAGAGATCAGTATTTTCCCAAATGAGTAATAAAGAATTCTTGGGGGAAACATTACAGCAGTTGGCTGTGCCATCCCAAATGATTGCCATGGCAAGTATGCACAGAATCTAATAGGCTAATAGCTAACAAAGTAACCAGTGGTGGGACAGAAGTCAGTTCCAGAAGATCCATAACACCAGACGTTACGTGTGAGCGTTCTCTCACACCTCAAATTTGAAGCCACTTAGTTAAGTGAGTTCAACTGCTCAGCTTTACAGTTAAGTGGTAACAGAATCTGGCTCTTACACTTACCCAGACTGTAAAATAGTGCAAGTTATGGATCAGAGCTGTGCAGTCTATCTACATCAGGAGTCTGACTGGATATAGACTTCTTGGCACAAATCATTACAGAAGAAAACCGCTTGAAGAGAGGTCTTTGGCATGAGAACCACGGAATGCTCAGAGAAAAGGGAGGAGATTCCTCAGATTCTTTGCTAGTTCAGATGAAGGTTAGTGGTCCAGTGTGCACGGGTATCAGCCTGGGCCCTCAGGACAAATCCAGACACTCGGTTACTATGGTGAAGGGGGCCATGCGAGTACCTAGGCAGACACAGGCAATCTACTGGTGTCCTGCTGGGAATGGATTTACAAATTAAAAACCAGCAAATGAAAGACAAGGACATTTGTGAGAATTTGGAACTGACGGCAGAGCTGAAACTTTTCCTGGAACAACCCAACAGAGGCAGAAACAGTATTCCTCACAAAGGGGCAAAAGCAAGGAAAGACAGGTCTGAGCTTAGTTCCATAACTGAAGCAGAAAGGAAGGTAATAATCTCTACACATCTGGAGAGGCACCGTCTCTTTTGGGAAATGCCATCATGTATAAAGTCTGTTAAGAATCTCAGGGCCAAAAGCACACTACGCCAGGAGGCAGATCGAAGGATGTTCCGTGGAGGGAGCGCCCACCCAGGCACAGCAACACCAAGCTGCTGGACGCTGAGGCTGAAGGAGGTGCTGGCAGAGCAGCTCTCCCACTGGAGCAGGATAGTGTGAACCGCTTTGGAGGACTGCCTGGAAATCGATGTCACAGAGACAAACAGATCGACAGCAAGGTCCTGAGTTTTAAGAGAAAGGTCAGAATTTGAACAAACATCCAAAGGACGGCAAAACCTGAAGACAACCCCAAGTTTCCTTAAGAGCTATAATTTCAGTGTCAATTTTCTGCTGTTCTCGAGAATGACATGGATGCTTTCGTGTGTTTCAGCAAACATAAGGTTAACCTCTCTAGCAGTGACTGTCTCCACAGCAGCCCATGCCCACGCAAATGCTGGCAAGTGGATTAAGATGATCCACCAACTTCATATGCAAAGCCAGCATGCGCAACAGACTCCATTTGCCAATGGTAAACCTCCATCTACATGCCTCCTGAATTGCTAGAGTAATTTCCCAATCCTTTGTAACTTTAACATTCCAAGACTTCTAAGAGGCTATTACACACAGAACACCAGCTCCAAGAAAGGGTCACAGATTTGGAGTGGACGCTGTTCAGTCGTTTTGACGTACTGGTGAGCTAAATAAAAAAATTACCTAGGACTTGGTCTTTATTACCTGGGTTCCTAAGCAAAATAAGGTTTCTGTGACCATATAATGTTTTCCTTTTTCCTTCTATGCATGTAGGTCTCTCTCTTTCTCCATGTCGGTTTGTGTGTCTATGCTGGTGTCTACTTTGTAGCTGCAGATCCCACTCTGAGTCTCAACCAAGTCTGAGTGAGTAACAGTGGTCTCAGAGATACCAACCTCTTGCAAGTTTCATGAAAATAGCTGGCAGGGTGTAACAGAGAACTTTGTAGGTTCTCCACTGAGGGAAAGGCTGCCAAGTGAACTGAAGCCATTACTCCACATAGAAGTCTCCATGTCAGAGAGAGATGTTATAAAAGCCTCAACATCAGGAGAAGCTTAGATCAGAACTCACATCTTGTTAGGCATCAGAAAATGTAACCGTGACACAAATCTTCTGGAAGCCAAGCCTGATTAGCTCTGCAGCTCACAGACTCCCTTGTTCTCAGCTAGAACAGGGCAGGAAGGATAAGGTTTGCTATTCTTAACTTCTTGTTTAAAATCACTTCCACTTCACCAAAATGTCCCCTCTTAGATGCGACTAATCATGGAAAATATTGATCCTCTTCTATCCCCCTCCGAAAGTGCAATTTCAGAGCACATGAAAATAACAGCTGATCAATGAGCATAATCATAGAAAAAGCAATAAAGGTAATACCTGTGTGAGAAGTAGACTGAGGGTGCATGCACAGGGTAGAGAAAAAAAAGCAAAACACATTATCAAACACGGCAAATACATCTTTATAACCCTGCAGCAACAAAACTCCTACCACCTTGTATTAAAATACCATACGAAAACACTACAAACCCATCATACGAAGAGTCAGAATGTTGCTTAATGGTTTTCTCATTGTTCCCTGTTATTTCTGTGATGAGTTTCTACCCAGTGCTATTGTCAGCACCAATCTACACTAGTGGATGTATGTGTATTTGTGTGTGAGGCCAGACACACAGAATCTGGTACAGATCCCCAGGTGATGTAAATTGTCATGGCTGTACTGACGTCAGTAAAGATACACTGATTTCCTCCAGCAGATGATTTGCTTTTCTGTATGTAAAAAGCACAGCAACTAGGTGCTGCTTCAACTTTGCTCTTAGACACTGCAGACAAATGCTCATGCAAACACATCCTCTCGTCTATGTGCAAATATACGTATTGCCTTGCAGCACACATTGCAAGCAACGACAGGAGCTTGATGCTGCTTCCTGTGCTGAAATTTATAAAAAGGATCACTCCTGATCTGTCTGCCCACTCTTATCTGTAACAATACATCTCCAACTGCTTTGCTACAGATCTTAAAATACAGAGAGATGAAAGGGACTGTCCAGCATCACAAGACTGTTAAAAATACATTTAGGAGGAATTCAACTTTGATCTTAAGACTGTTAGTCCAATGCTCTAACTAAGAGATCTTAAACAGAGCCATTGGGCAGAACAAATCCAATACTCGAGACTCTCCTTTTCTCACCTAGGGCTTAGCTAAACGAAATTACAAACTCCAGAACAGATGAATACAAGAATATTACTAGTTTGTTTCAAGATATATCTCTTTGAGGGAAAAAAGGTATATACAGTTTTTGAAAAATGTATGAAAAAGAAAGGGAAAATGGTCACATTTCAGGCTCTGCCTTCATAAATGACCCTCTCCTGTTTTGCTTATTTGCTCTAATATGGTTCCATGGAATGTGGACCAAGTAATGATCACAAGCTACAGGTAATTTTATAACCAATGAAATATTTTCCATCTGTTAAACACAGGAATATTTCTGGCTTTCCATAATGTTTTCCTTAAGGAGAGCAACAAAGGTTTCATAACTGAGAATGGAAAAAGATAAATAAACTGCTGCTGAACTAGGAAAGAAAGGAGAAAACAAGCAACCTAACAAGGCGTTTACAGGGAAAATAACAGGAAAACAGAAGGTGAATAAACCTTACATACAGGAAGATTAAGGTAGAGAGACAGTAGCTCTTTTTTACTGTTTCTACTTGCATTCCAAGGCAGAAGGAAAAAGAAAATAGAACTGGGGAATTTCTATAATCTAATACATCTGTTTCTCTAGATATTTTTGCTTGCAGAAATGTACTTCATTTTATCACGTGAACACTTTTTCTTGAATGAGGAGGTAGAAGCCCAAATTAATACAAGACCAGACTTCTAGCTGATAGGCTCTGGTCTGGCACCATCTAAGGACTAGAAGAGCATCCCAAGGCTACATTTCTCCAGCTTACTCTGACTAAAAGTGCAAATAATTTCAAGCATGGTGTAGGTGGGAGAGTGTACAGTCTATGCCTCATAAGTAGCTGCTTGCTGCCTGCATGAACTGTATGAACCATGCCTGAATTCCATATTCCTGTGTGCGCATCCCTTTATGAAGGACGTGGAAGTATCAGTCGCTTCTTGCAATCTCAGAACAACGGGTGTCCTTCCACACTACACGTACTGCAAAGAACACTGGTGGGACAGCCAGCCCAAGAGTCACCTGGCACTGAGTCCCTGGCAGGAATTCTCAAGGACACTGTTAACACCTATTAGTTTGGGACATTTTTCCATTTACACCTCTTCCTAACAGCCATGCACAAGTTCTTCTGAATGCACAGAATAACAGCGTTGCTATGTGAGCCCATTGCTCCTGAAGTCCTCTCATAAAGCCTTACCTTGGCTCTGCGTGGGAAGTGACACCAAATGGGCCAATACAAAGAGTATGGAAGAAAGGCACCCTTGCCACCAGAGAACAGCAGCCTGGCTGCAACAGAACATATAGCCAAGCGACATAAAAATATCACTATCTTACCAGAAAAACAAAATAATGGATTTGCATCCCTCCTCATTTAAGCACTAAAAAATCACCTTTCTTGTTGTTGCTTTCAGCCCGTGGCTTCTCTTGTCAAAAGATTAGTATGAGTCTTTATTACTCCAGGTACTGCTCTAACTGGCCTCAGGACACAGATACACAGGTACTGTCCATCCAAAGCACCACTGGGCAGTACTTCACACAGATTCCTTCCTTATTATTGCTTCCTGAGGCTCCTGTCCAGCCAGTGAGATTTCCCACAATCGTATTTTCAGCCCTGACACTCTGTTGCTCTGGCCAGGACTTTATACAGCATCATATTGGGGTGCTGTCCCTGTGGGTGGAATTCCTCATGCTGTCTTTACTCAGCAGTTTTATACCTAGAACTCCATCCTGAGCCCTTCCCAACCTGAGAGGTTTTCCTTCTCTCACTTCATCTGTTATTTCTTAAATATTGTTGTGAATCATTACGTCCATATTCCTCTGCCTGGGATTTTACAGGCCCCGATGTAGCTATGACGCAGGTGTGTTCATGGCATGAAGGATGTCTTAGGATGATTACAGTGTGAACGCAACCAGTATGGATACATCTTTAAATGGGACGTAGTCACAGAGAGTCTGCTTTCTTTTCTCCTCTCATTACGCTCTTTATTTCAAAACCATCTAAGCAGGGCTTTAGCATCTGTGTAGCAATGACAACGCAGACCTCTGCCACTTGAAACCAGCTTACAGCACTCTACTCCAAATAACTCTTGATGCTGAAACGGTGCCTTGCTAGCAGGGATTTGCAGAACCCAGGGCAGCACCAACGCAACTATTTCTGGTGTGTGAAAGCTCAAGGGAGTTAAACTCCGAAACAGGCTGAGGGAAATCTGAATCTGAAAGAATGAAAGCAGAGGGAAAATGTAGCATTCCTTGTGCACCCAAAGTGAACGGAACGGGTACTTGGGGTACAAAAGCCATTCAGAGTTGTTCTGGTCGTCGTCTTTTTTTTTTTTTGTGCTGGTGCAATGCGCAAATATAGCAAAATATGTTAATAGTAAGCCATATTTACAGTTATTGTTAATATCTGTTGAAATCAGTAGGATTTTGTCTCCTGCCTTTACCCTGGAGATAATCCATAGAATAGAACATTAATGCATAGATAAAAAGAAAAATTATGGAAAACAGCACCTCTGCACATGCAGTATCTTCATTTCAAAGTTACATAATTGAGCTTTTGAAATTAAACAAAAAGACAGTAAACAGCCTCAGACCACAACAGCAACTAAGTGACTCTAACATTGTCTTTTAAAACTTGCCTCTTTACTAAGATGAAAGCTACTATCCTAAACCAATACGAAATAAAACAGAATAGTTTTCAGCCCAATGCAAATCGAAACGAGCTTTAAGACCTCTGTGAAAACATGATCTTAGAAAATTTCTTTCAAGAGTTCTAAGAGTTTGTTTTGCGTGAGGAGATACCTTGTAGAGACAGGCCAATAATTTAAAGGCAGTACTTAGATTCTTTATGTCATGCCAGACAAATACTGTTTCCATGCCTTGTTTTCACGGTTGGTGACGTCGTTAAAAGAAGACTTTAATGCCACTTTAATGCAGAATGTTTATAAACTGCACCCATGTCTTCTGATGGAAGGAACTGTAACGGATTATTATTCTATTATTTCAATTCTATTCATCGAAGTGATTTTTCCAGCTAATGCATGGGCTCAAATTCTGAAGTCCTTCCATAGGCAGAGCTCCTACTGAGAGTTTGACTGATAAAAACCAGCACAATTTAGACTTAATCTGCTAAATTCAACCCTGTGGCATTTCCCTGATACTCAATGAAGGCTACTGGGGACTGGCAAAGAAGGCAGGATTTTGATAAAGAAGGGAAGGAAAATTTATACTCACAGGATCTGAGGATACTTTGGGATGGTCCCTTAAGACAAGAGGCTGCCTGGTAAGGGTGATCTAAGCTATGCTAATTTGGCAACCTGTATTTTTGAAGCAAAACATTCCATGACGAATGACCTTATTTTTTTGTTTTTAAAGCTGTGAGGCGCTTATGCAATAGATTCCTAAGGTAGAAAGAGACAGATGCCGCGGAATAATAATCAGCCTAATTCTTGCTGAGAATCTCTGCAAAAATCTTTCTCCTTGCCTCTCCTTTCATAGGTAAGCTCAGTGCTTCCTTTCTCACACAAGACACGCACCAACAATTAGCGATCCTCTGCATAACGCAGGAATTCTTCCCTTTCTAGAGGTGGGCTTGGATTTGTTCCCTTTCAAAATGTAGTTGCTGGGGTTTTTTTTAAAAAAAAAAAAGCCTTTAAAAAAAATTTTATCTGTTTTTTTTAAAAGCTAATAACAAAAATCAGATGGAACTTTTCTTTAAAATACTAGAGATGCTTCGGTTGATTTTTCTTCTGAGCCTCTTACAGAAGACTGCCCCAGTTGACACGAACAGTCACACGTGTCCAAAAGCTCAGGTCTTCACTTCTACCCAGGGCTTGAGGTGAGCTGGGCTGCAAAAAAAACCTCAATCCTGACTCAAAATGCGCAAAATCCCTGGGCTGTGTCTGAGGTGAGAAGGGCCAGCACAAGTACACTTAAACATGCTGCCAGAACCTCCTGTTTTGTGAGAGGCAGAGGAAATTCCATTACCGGGCAGCGACAGCCAAGCACTGCCCGGGCGCTGCTTTAACCCTCGCTTTCAGCCACCGCATCCTGACATGCGAAAACATCATTTCTGTTCTGTTTAGAGTGGCCATTTTCTGTAGTGAACAGTCAGTTTCCTAAGCTCTTGGCTAAGAGAAAAAAATTGAGATAACATTGAATTTCAGGGTTTATAACAGAGGGAAAAGCACGTTCAGATGTGAGGAGGAAGCAAGAGAGGGGAGATACCTAGTCGGTGTCGGCATTAAAGTATACGTCCCCTGCTGTCACACAAAAGCAAAAATACAACTCTCAGGTCGGCGAGCTGGATCACAAGGGATACTGGGCATGCTGTCAATAAGTGGCGAAAGATTCCACCCCCCCTCCATCCAAGTTGCCTTTAAGTTAGATTTTGCAGTCTCTTTGATTTCCTTCTAACAGTCAGAGATGAGAGAGGACAAAACCCAATATATACAATCAACGGCAGAAAAAAAAGAACCTGCAGGAGCGAGAAGTGTAGACTGTTTTGTATCTCTCATATTTCCTCTTCTATACAAAGATTTTGGTTTGCCTAAGCTATAGAAGCAAACAGAAACAGTCTATTTTAATCTTCCTGAGTGAAGAACGCTGCAGGGATTGCTCTGTTATCCCCAGCAGCAGCCCTGACTTGCCACAAAAAGGCACCATCCACTCATCCATCCATCCATCCATCTATCTGAAATTCCAAGATTATTGTATGATATACTAGCAATCAGCTGTGTTCTCAATGCAATTCTCTTTGTGCATTTCGGTATGAATAAAAAAAAATCTACAATTTTTCCCCCAATCAAATCCCGCTGCAAAAAAAGCTCAGATAAGAAGGAGGAATTTAAGACTTATGCATAGAAATTGATTCTTCAATCCATGTAATGACGTATGTTAGAAACTCTGTGCAGCAGAAAGGAAAGCCCTTGCCGGTGCGATGTTTCTCACAGAGCCCTCACTGCAGGGATTCACTACTGAAAAAACAATGAGGTCCATTATGCATTTTTATATGGGTTTCTTGCTGTTTCGACTTCAGTGACTTAAACTGTGCTATTCTGGATTTGCACCAATCGGTACGAGTTCAGAATCTGGCCCTACATCTTTTTAAAACGCCGTCTATTGCATGATAAATGAGGGCCTGGTCCTGCAAATGCTTACTACCTGTATTAATACTCTGAGCAGCCCACTCACTTCCTTTAAGTCGTGAGTGCAAAACTGAGTCTTACAGGGCAGTATTTTAGAAGTCTTTTGGGATTTAAGTGTGCCTCGACCGTACATATTCCTTCAATAGTATTTCTTTCAATAGTAATTTCTCCACTGATTTTCATAGCGTCACGTGATAGACGCTTAGCTCTCATGAACTGGTGCAACTCCACTTACACCAGCTGAAAACCCAGCTCCGTGCTGTAGCTGTGGCTGTGCATTCAAAACAAACATGAGGGAGAAGTGGCCCTTTTATTCAAGGTGTCAAAAGAGCCAAGGAAGACGTTCTGGGCTATACGGTGTGCTGCATACTTCGTTTGTTTTGACATTACTATAACCAAAACAACACAGTTTGTTCTAGGAAAGAAATTCCAACCTAGTTGTACCACTTCTATTAGCGTCTTTCTTACATAAAAGAAGCCACATCAGAAACTGTACTCCTCTTCTTACCTTCACTAATTCTGCCTTTCGACCAGAAAACATTCCCCTGCTTTCAAAGTGCCCAAACAAAGGCAAAAACAATACTGAGCCGGCTGTAACTACCTGCTGATAACAGATGGCATACACTGGATACGCAATCCAAGAAAATGTGACTCTTCGACAGCAGCCTCTTCCACCACCTCTAGCGCTGGAATGCTCGTCCTTGTTTACTATGGGTGCATGCACACAGATCTGTATCAGTATTCAGCGCCAGCAGTCACGCTTGCTTCGCTGAAGAGGAAAGACCAGCAAAAAACACTCTGTCCTTTTGAAGAGCTGGATCAGCGTCAGGTGTCACTCACAAAAAAAAAAACCAAACGCAAAAAAAGAAAAGACAACCCACACGCAAGTGCGATCAGCATCCCAAATGTCAGACATATGTACAGCATCTGTATCTCTGCGAACGTACAACTCCTACCCTAGAGCCCCGACACCAGCGAGGGCAGGAAAACCCCAGCTCATTCCCGGGATGACGGGGTTGTTTTTTTTTTGACGGATACCGACTACTTCGGGCAAGCAGAAGCTGCCACGATGCTTCGCAAAGCTTTTCCCTGCCCGGGCTCAGCCGCACTCACCTTTGCTCCGAGACTTCTTTATTTCTGGCAGACAAGGAGGGCCGGCTGCTGTGCGTGGGCAGCCCGGGGGGGTTCACAGGGACCACCGACACCCGCACATAAAAATCAACGCGGCGAAGCGGGAGGCAAACGCCTCTGGGAAGCGGCACCCCGGCTCCCCGCCGCCCTCCGCCCGCTCTCCCCGGGCACGCACCGAAGGAGGGGGGCCGGGAGGGATTCCCCACCCACCCACACGCTGCGAGGCTGCGGGGAGGGGGGGGTACAGCCCAGCTCCCTCTCGGATCCGGGCCCGGGGAGCGCCCGCGACGCCTCCGCGTCTCCTACCCCCCAAGCCCTGCCCGCCGCCGGTCCCCCGGCTCACTCACTCCGGTCTCCGGCTCAGGACGCCTTTGCCGATGGCCTGGGGGGTCTTGTGCTGGAGCAGAGCGGCGCAGCAGCCCTTCTCCCGGCCGTCCTTCTCGGCGGGGTGCTGGTGCGGCTGCAGGGCCGGGTGCTGGTGGCCGGCAGCCCGCCCG
>Ga0065711_1007906_pt1 | contig 13864 bp, 7 predicted proteins | sample Hoacrofraction12_FD_59098 | JGI IMG/M metagenome (GOLD analysis project Ga0065711, IMG submission 59098) | Hoatzin crop microbial communities from Cojedes, Venezuela - Epithelial fraction 12 v2 (version 2) | ecosystem: Host-associated > Birds > Digestive system > Esophagus > Crop | place... | reverse complement strand
TTTTTTTTTTTTTTTTTTTTTTTGCTGAACACTGAAGAAACCACAAAAAACCCAACCTTAATGCAAAGATTTTCAACCATGAGTAGCCAGCTGGCATTTATGGCCAATGTTCTACTCCCACCTCCTTGTTATTCTTCAGGAAATTCTCTGTATCAAGACTGCTATTGCCTGGCTATTATTTTCCCACTGCACAGTGTCTTCCACATGGATTTGTATCTTCCAGTAGTTGAGTTTAATAGAAACCATAACGGTTCTTAAAAGAAAAAACAAGAAACCAGACGTGATCACGCATACCAAAATCCAAACAAAAAGTTACCCAAGCCTTTCTTCACCACAGCTTTCGCTGGTGTTGTAGGACGACGAGCAGTGTTTGGCTTTTCTGCTGGGCCTTCTCTGCAGTCTTCCCCTTTGTACCCGGGACAACATCTCCATTCCAGCTCTGTCACTGTCTTATACGCAACTGTGTACCGAGGTCTAAAACTTGTTCGGTATCTGCCAAAACAGAAAGCATTTCAAAAATCCATAACCTAATCTTCTATTTAAATTAAACCTAAAATTTAACCAGTTTGTTTTAAATGAAAATCAATTAATTTCATATACGCTTCATTTTTTCCTTCAAACACCAAATTAACAAATATTTCTGTCTAGGTTTTAAAGTTACCTGCACTCAACACAGCCACGCCAGGAAGAGCAAGTATGGCCACAGCAACAAGGGCTTCCCTGTATAAGCAGAGTGATAACATGTTGTGGGAAGTGAAGGTTCAACTCTTCAGACACTGTTGAGAGTAACAGTGATCACCAGTGTATTACTCTATAAATTCAAAACCTTTTTCCTCTAACTAACAACTCTTCCTTGCAAACCCACCCACAGGGCTGCTCTGGCAGCAACTCTTCTGGACATAAAAAATGTTTCTGCCTGCTCTATCCCATTTGTCTTTCCCACAGTCTCCACTTAAACCATTCCTCGGAATCCGTATGTACGGAACAGTCAGAGCTAGGAGGGATATTCCTGGGAAGGACAAAATGCTGAGAGCATGAGTCAGATAAGGACATGAAAGGAGTCAGATGAAAGGCTACAACCAACAAAGGGATCAACTCTTGCCTACTTCACTAGTTAAGTTGAAGACACATTATGTACACACAACCTTAAATTTCCCCAATTAATCACTCAAAAGTTAATAAATGTCAAACTGAATCTGGTTATGCAACTTTTTTTAATCACAGGCTTCTCCCATAATTTTCCTTCAGTACGCGTACTGCATGTTCAGCTGCACCCAGACACTATGGTAACCCACCAGACCATAAGCAGAGGCTGTGCTATTTTATAAAAACTAAATCAACTTAAGGTACAGCTCATTTTGGGTTGAGCAGTGAGGAAATAAGTGAAACAGGGATTTGCCACCTGACCTCCATAAATTAGTATACTTGGAACACACAGAGACAAAAACATTACCCTGATTTCTTACATTAATTCCTTTCTCTGAGTACTAACCCCCCTACAGCATTTTCAGATCTTTTTTTCTTAAGATTATTTCAGACTGGAACAACAGCTTGCATCCATTAACGAGCGATGCGCTCAATGCACAGCTGAGACGTCCCTAAAGTAGTAATACCAGCAGAATAAACACAGGACAGCAGCAAAGGACTCAGCAGGAGCTCTGCAAGAGATTTCTCTGGCAGCCTGGCTGGGCTCAGAGGGAGTGTATTCTGGGACAGAGAGAATACAGTACAGAATGGGCACCAGAAGCAGCCATGGTATCACACAAAAATCAGCTACATGTTTTGTTAAACATTGTCTTGTATTAATATGCAAAATTCCTTATTGTTTAAAAATAATCAGTGATCAGCTACCAAATGGGCTTAATTAAATCTTCAAAGCTTACGCTGACTGTGAAACAGTTGCTATTGAAAGCCCCAGAGTAAGAGTTTAACTGTTAACTCTTCAAAACTTCTCTTGCCATGCATGCAAATAATTGCTGAAATAATTCTGTGTTTTTTTATTCAACATCTTTCACCTTCAGAGACATAATTTTAATATAACACCCCACATCAGACAGCCATTTGCTATCCCTCTTTTGTAAGCTGCTTAACAAACTTGGGGCAGTGGGGTATAAATGTTAACTACTAATTACGAATAAGTTTCTTTTCCAACCGTATCTTTCCCAATTCTGCTGTAATATATACTAATTTTTGCACTCCATAAATACTCAGTGTTCTTTTGCATTATTACTTTACCTCCAACTTCTCATTTAAGGGGAAAAAGTTACTCTGACTAGAGACGTCATTATTTTTCCCCAACTATTTTCGGGCCGAGGAGTAGTTTAACCCTAATAAGCCTCTCTAGATTCTCTGCTCCTGTGCATCTTCATAGGAAGGCAGGGACAGTCTAGGCTGTAGCTCTGTCTACCAGCTGCTTGTAACTGCAGGGGTTTGCTGAGGTTGTCAGCTTTTCACATTCTGGCTTGGAGCACGTAAACTCAAGAGTGGGTTTCCAATCCTTTTTTACCTTTGCAACACCATATATGAAACAGCTGTAGACTGCCCTGCAGCTCATCACATCTTTTGCAATTTTCACGAAAACATTTGCCGAATCCTGTTTACGAATGTAAAGTACAGACATCTCCAAGGTCAAGTGCTTTAAAAACTAATGAGGAGTGCAATGCAGAGGGCACCATTGGCAAGGACACATCCTGGCCACCCAGGAACTTCCTCTTCCTTCTTCCTTATCTAAAGAATTAAACAAAATCTCGTGTAGGTACTTTGGGTTTGATTCCTTTCCTTCCAACTAGCTGCCAGAGTCAGAGGAGCCACAGGATTAGCTAAATGCTTTAGTGTTTTGAAGTGGTTTTGAGAGTCATTACAACTTCTCTCACAACCACCACATTACTGAAATGCAAACTTTGAACTTCCAGATCAATTTTCACATGCTGGAAATGGTTGTACATACTTTTCTCTGATTTCCGTAAAACACTTAACTGCTCCAAACTTTGTGTGTGTTCCTCTCTATACTTTCAGGGCCAAACTCCTTCCTGAAAATTACAGTATTTCAATTATCTTCAAACACCATTACAATTCTCTATTTTTTCCTCACAAAGTTTTAAAAATATAGTTGAAACACATTTTATAAAAGGAATAAGAAATAATTTTATGCATATTGTGCACTTCTTTGCTCAAATTACAAAATGAGGATTTTCCTTGTAACTTGTCTGCCTTTCCTATCATATTTTTGGCAAGTTTCTCATTGCATACCTTCTCTGTAGTCATGTTCACCAATGCAGACACCTTCAGATGACTTCAACATTCAGACAAATCATAAGACACATCCAAATACAAAAGAAGAATATAAATAAGTTAAAAGAAATCAAGCTTACTATTTTTCATATAGGCAAGTTATAAAATTTTTCCAAACTCCATCTTAAAAATAGTGAGTTCGACATTCTCACTCTTTTTTATTTCATATTTTCACGATCTTAATAGGCATAAATGTTTTAATATGATTTAATACGAAACTTACTTGAACTGCAGAAGAATCCTCCCATTCTAAATTATAAAATATAAATATTGCGTACCTACAACTTTTAAAACGTCGCAGCAGTCTATTCCTTACAAATTCTTGCAGGTCTGAGAGCTCAAGCAAATGCACGAATTAGATCTGTTTTGATTTCAGCTACGGCACATCAAATACAGACTAACCTGAATCCTAAACCACAATTCTCCTAGGGCAAAAATAAGCTAGAATCAAAATGCTGCAGAATCTGGATGTAGAACAGCTTTCATAGTTTACATCTTGAACGATGGTAACAAGACAGCTATAGTCATGGATGGCTCAGGAATTAAACTGGGATTTACTTAGCAAGAACTACTGCTCCTCTATACTGCCAGCCCAGCTGAATGAATCGCACAGGTAGTCCCATTTACTTCAGCAAGGGTAGTCACGTAAGGCTGGGAAACAGAAACTTACCCTAACACTTTTCTAATCTGAATCCAGTCACAAAAAAGTTTCTTAAAAATCACAGCTCCATTGCTACAGCTTCTCTGCTGCTGATATGCTTCATGCACAGCTGTGCAAGTTGCCCATGCAGGGAACGGTGTCACTGTGCCAGCACCGTCCAGATGCACTGACAAACGACAGTCACCAGCACGCATCCAGCCCAAAGGAGATTCCCAGTCCCAAAAAACTTGTTGCATTTTTAAAGCCAGAACTTCGCTTGCTCAGTGGATTTTAGTGGAGGAGCTGGAGACTTCCAGGATTTTGCTAGAATATAACAGTCTAACAGCACTGAATGCAATTATATTCTTAGTTACAGTTCTAATAAAAGAAACCTTAACTTTCTGCTACAGACTGCGTCCTGAGAATAATTTGTGATTCTACATATTTTAACGACACAGGACTGGGAGCTACTACAGTATAAAAATCAGCCACATCTTTATTTATATTTGTAGTATTCTGAATCCAATTACTCAGTCATAGTCACAGCAAACATATNACATACAAAAGCACACATACAGAATGCACTGAGTGTAGCAGGAAAGATGAAATGTTGCTTCTCTATGCAGCTGGCTAGAGTTACACGGTTAGAACGTAACATGCCCAAGTTTCACATCTTTTATCTTGTATGTGTGAGTCTTTACATAGTTACCTAGTGAGGCAATTTGGTCAAAAGGGTTCACAAAAGTTTCATAAGTCTGAGGCTCCACTTTAATGCCTGTATATGCTGGAATGTAATTAAAAAAATAGTAAAACATTAAACCTTCCTCCCATTGACTTGGATTTCTACTATTTGAGTAAATGTAAATACATGCAATTATTTTTAATAGTGTCTCAAAGATTTTTTTAAAACAAAATTATTATGTGGTTAAAAGTTACATACAATACACCAGCATTTATTGTGCCCAGTAACCCCAACCTCCAGTGGACTTCCAGCGCAAGATGATGGTCATATAATTTTGCTGAATTGGGCTAAATACTACAAATGAAATAATTCTTTGAGAAAGCATTAATAAAGGGTGATTTAGACAGTCTCTAATCTTTCCTCGCAACAGAGAAAATAAGAACAGCTGTTTTTTAGTAGTCTTTCCACAACGGCCTTGTAACAAACAACTCCTACTACCTTCACCATGAATTCAACATGCTGATCAAATGAGAAAACACATTCAGAACGCTAACACAAATCTCCACTTTTAATATCAAAGTAATCTGCAGCTGAAACAAAGTTGTGTAGTATGGCAATAGCATTCAAATATTCCTTCTCTTTGAGAGAAAACTATTTTCTTAGGAAAGTGCTTAATTGATAATACATGTTTGCTGCAAATGCTAGACACTGACTAGGGAACAAGCTATAATTTTCTCATGGTGCTAAACCACAGAAGGAAGCAGTTAGCACTGATATTTGGAATGTCACCTAATAGCGATAAAACAAATCAGAAACATTTGGATGAAACTGGTGGGAAAACATATGGCTCAGTTCTGTAACTACATATTAACATTCAATCTTTTGGGAAACACAAGGAGATAAGTGCCACCACATACTCACTGTGAGGAAGGGACTGTGGAATCAGCATATGTTTCTGCATAAGCAGCGTATAAAATGTTTATTCTGAGCACAAAACTTCAAGGTTGGTCCAAAATTCTGTACTCATTGGAACAGGTCCCATAACTTCAGCAGCCCGCAAATCACAGTCTTATTAAATAGAAGATAACAAATCTTCACTATTTAATGCTTTTATTAAGTGTAAATCCATTCTTTGTAAATTACATAGTCTGATCTCACATGTTCCCAGTCATCCAAATCTCCAATATATTGCAATGGGAGTGCTGAAGTAGCACACAGACACCCTTCAAAAGTACTGCCTAGGAGATATATGCAATCATATTTTGATGAAGTGTTTTTTATTCTGTAGGCTGCAAACGCTTCCGCTGAAAATATACCTAAGTCGGTCATTTATACTACACAGTTACTAAACTGGAACCAGTTGATCCCAAGTTTTCTGTCTCCCAAGAATGCAGGCCTAACTGCAACCCCTCCAAATGGTGGCAGAAATCCTAGCTCCACTGAAATCCCAGAGCCTTTTAGCGACTGTCTGTAACAGTGAGTTTCAGTACACCTGAATGCTGGGTGCCTACTCTGCAGGTATGGACAGGAGCTAGCTGTCTGCATTTCCATTACGGCCAACAGAAATATAGTTGATACAGACAGCAGAGTCGAAACAGGGCTGCATCTCATTCTAAAGTCATTATTTACATGCGATTACCTAAAGAGCATGCTGGACTCAACTGACCTGTAGGCACCTAAGCTCGCATGCTCACGTTCATCCCCCTGTACGGCAGACAACACAAGTTAGGGTGAGCTGAATCCCACCTCTGGATTTTTTTCTTTTTTCTACCACACAGCAGCGTTGCCAGCTAGCTGGTGTTTCAGCTCACAGATGAGCAGAATTTGAGAAGAGTATGGCTTTACTAAGAGTTTCTCCTAAGGCATTTACAGCAAGCAGTGGAAATATGTTTTGACAGGAGCAGATTAGTCTAACAAAAGTCTACGTGTTCAGTGAAAGAAAGCCAAGGAGTCAGTAAGAAATCCAAATTATACACTGTAGCAAAAATGTATTTAAAAAGAATCCGGTGAACCGCAAAATAAATTTTTATTTTGATCTTGCATTAGAGACACGAAGCTTCTTCTTACTGATGGACTTAAAGTCTTGTCTTTTCACTGCTACTCTTCCTTTAGCTGGCATTTTTTCTTTCCAAAAATTTATACAAAGAATGGCAGCACACGTGTTTGCAGGAGGTGAAGTCTGGGTAATTACTTGTCCTTCAAAAACCTGCCACTGACTTTACCCACTAGCTGAATGCCGGCCCAGTCACAGCCATCTCAACTGAAGTTTCCAAAAGGCCACGGTCAGGTCTTTGTATAACATAATAATCAGGCCCTAATATACATATTCAAAAGCAAGCAGATGATGTTTCGAAATTGTTTGTCCTGGGAAAAACACAATTTTGAGGCACCCCTGTGGAATACATCAAGTTACGACGACCTCCGCTAGCACATATCACCAAGGAGGCCAAGCTTCTCTGGGCACACACAGGCATGTAAGGGTGCTTTTAATAAGGTTTGCACTAACAATACAGCATGGCCAACATTTGCACAAGACCTATCCTGAGCTAAATCCTGAATAAAAAACTGCTACTGGCTGAGAGCATTAATGGGGACTGAAACCAAAGGAAAGCAAGAGAACAAGTCAAAGCGCTATGCATCCACAGGAATACAACCGCCTGTGATGCACACAACCAAGAAACTCCCCATCCAGGTCACTGTGAAGAGTGCTGAAATTAAATCAGACTACGAAAGCACTGTAATTTTACTAAATGTGGCATAAATGGGAATGAGCATTAGAGACTACGTCCTTTTTCCAGTGCTTATTGTTTGCTTTGTCCCTTCCCACCCCCTGAGAAGCACGGTGAGGGCAAAGACTGCCTTCCGTCTGGAAGAAATTGCATGGAGGCCTGGCACAGGCAACTTGTCTTCCTCCCTCCTACTCCATCCCCAGCATATCAGCTCTCAGGATGGAGGGAGAAAAGTTGCTTTCCTGTACCTCTGAAGAACACTGTCCCCTCATCTACTGGTGCCAGGGAAGGAGCAGAGAATCACGGCGCCCAAATCAGCTCACTACAGCCTGGTCTCTCACACATGGTTCTCTAATGCTGCACATCAGCTCAATACATCTGAGAGAATCTGGCTGAATTTTACTGCAGAGTTTAGAGTTTTTTTCCAGTAAGAGGGGCAGAAGATTATGGGAACTGGTAGAAGGCAAAAATGCTCAACTCTTACCAGACAACACCACAAGGTTTCATTTGTAGCTCCATTCAAGATCTCCAGAAGTGCCATTGTTCATTGTTTATACAGTAAATTTTTATGTCACTCATCTCAGAATTATTCTATTCAGAAAACTGAGATTCAAAATGCAATTTTCTCTCTTGGGAGAGAAATGTTTCTTCTTGGGAAGAAACAATGAAGGGACTGCACACTCTGAAACACGCCCCCATGCCTCATACTAGTTATTTCTAGTTGTTGTGTGCATACATCCATACGCACACACACATATTAACGCATCTGTCTAACACTCTCTCTCAGCTGCCAAGGATTTTATCTGGAAAAAGCTGACCACTGAAATCCAGTAGCAAATGCCCAAACAGTAAGTTTCAGGTTTAAAATGTCAGTACTCTTAATGTTCACGAATGACCACTCTTGAAAGCTAGGTAGGCATCCTCTTCTTACGAGCACAGAAACCAAGACACAGGATGCACTGAAGTAACTTACAGCCACAGACAGTCCATGGCAAGGCTCAAAGCAGAGCTTCGTTGTTGGAATTTATGATCTTGAATTACCTTACATGGTGCTTCCTTCCATTTTGTTGCAAGATAAACCTATGCCAGTCAACCACATGCTGAGGGACCAACAGTAAGCTACTAAAAACCCACTAAATAAAACAGGATAGGAGAACCCTGAAAATATCATCCTTTGAAAAGGATTTCAGAAAACTTTTGTAGAGCAGTACTGTGATGTAGTCTTCCAGTGATGGAACAGGAGTGACTTTGCAACAGGTTATGTGTTAACTACATCTTCACTTGCCTCTTACAGCAGCAGAGACCAAGTTTCTCACCTCACACGAGTGGAAAGGCCAAGTACCTCTGGCATTAGCTGGGACCCCAACTTTCATAATAAAATGCAGCTGATACTTTTCCAGAAACCAGGTCCAAAGTGAACCAGAAGGGAGAGGAAAGATGAGACATGAACGCAAAAAAAAAGAAGTCAGATGAGAGTAATAATCTGCAACGTGTAAAAATGGCACTGCCCACTTTCTAACAGTGCAGAATGTTCCTTGATTATTTGGGTGATTTATGATAAAACAGGCCTTCAATAGGTCAGCAGCTCCCTATAATTAACAATTTGTTGTTTTGGCAACAGTTTGGTGCTTAACAGAAGAGGCCCCAGACCTCCAGGTCACACAATTCTCACACCACAAAAGCATAAAAACTCTAATTATTTACATTAATGTGAACTGAGGAGCAGTTTGTGATTTTCTGGAATTGTTGCAACAAACTTGAATGATGTGTGAAATAAAAATTCCCTGTCCAGTTCACAGAGAATAAAGACTCCGTTGCATTCAGTGCGTGGAGGCAGAGATGCACAATCCCAGGCTCCGAGAGACAGCCAGGAAAGTTTACCACACCCAGCAGGCGCTCATAGATTTTCAAACAAGCACTCCAGGAAACTGAAGTACGTTCTGAAGTTTTTTAAGTTTCCTTACCGCTTTCAATGCACAAGGCCTTAGGCTAACCTCCCTATGCAGTCAGCTAGCTGGAGCCTGTACAAAGAAATTCTGCCTCATACAAAATACACTCAGTAGAAGAAAAAAAAAATCCTAAAGACCCCCCTTTGGAGGGGAAATATTAAACAGCCCTCACTTTCTCATCAACTTTTTGTGCATCCTGAAAGTTTTTCTTATGAGATATGCATTGCTAGGAGCCAGTGGCAAACACAGGCTCTGATCTGTGCTGACTCGTGTATCTTAGGCTTGACCCTGCCTGGTGCTGAGCACTCCGACACTGGTCTGTATGCTTAATTTCTAGCAGCTGAACAGTCTCAGAGAAAACTACATGTGGGTTTCCTACATGTTCCTAGACTGGGGCTGACGTGCTCTACTCAGGTCATTCTGGGGTTGCCAGAAAATGGTACATCGATGAAGACGTTAAACCTGAACTGGAAGTCTGGGAAGCTGTTTCTCAGTAATAAAATTTCCACTGTTATTCAATATTATTAATAAACATTGAATACTGCTTATTACAAGCTGTGTGATAGTAATAAGTACAGTCACCTATCCTGATATTTTGATTGCAGGAAACTAGCAGGAACAGTCTCTAAAGTTATTCCAATCTTTTGCTTTAAATCTTCCTCTTGGTAATGATTAAAACCGTGATTAGTTTGGCAGCGGGCTTATTTATGGTCATTTGAAAGTATTACATGACAAGAAGTTGGAAAATATTGCTCAATGAGAGATTCGGAGAGGCTTGGTAATTTAGCTATTGATTCATTCATCATTTTCTTGACCATTTTCTAAGTACACACAACCTAGTGAAATAATGAGTTTGCTTATTATATGTTTATCATTAGTGTTAAGATGAGAAGCTCACATTAAATCATGAAATCCACTACCCACCAGCTACGACAGGTGACCTGACTCATTATACACTTGAGCACACAAATACCTTTACTCACATGAGCAGAATTAATAGGGGCTGGTGCTTGAATTAGGGGATGTGATAAAATGCCCCTTCTTCAAGTCCCTGAGCAACCTGATCTAACTTTGAAGCCAGCTCTGCTGTTAGCTGGGGGCTATGGGGAATTACATGACCTCCAGAGGTTCCTCCTAATCTAAATTTTTTTCTATTTGATTTACTGCCTCATACGGGGTGGTCCCATTTGCCAGTTCTGTAGCAAAGATAGAAAGCCAGAAAACATACCTCTGCTTCAGTTCACTTCAAATTTTAAAATTAAAACCTTACTGGTGAAACTGGGTTTGCTCAAAAATGCTGGGCCATAAACTGGAGCACCTAAGGTACAGCCAGGTGTCCCAACATACTCTACAGCATAAGAGGCAAACAAGTTAACAACATCCTACCTTGAAGCAGCTACATTGACCAAAGGATGTCCAAGCAAAGCCACAACCCTAAAGAGTGTGTAGGATCTAGCCAGAAGGGCAACACATTTTGCTTTTAGAATCAGACAATGTTATTAGTTACAAATTGCTAATCATACCAATTAAGTTACTAAACCGTTCATAAGCAAGCTAGGAAAGGAAATTCACAACAAAAGAAGTAGGGAGAGGTCAGTTATTTATGAAGCAATATCGAATTTCAAAACACACACGTTCTTTTTAGTGAGTAAAAACACTAATATTTTTGTATAAGTATCTTTCAGTCCAATGACCCACTAATCCTTCCTTTGCTAGCCACAGTTTTAAGAAAAATAAATCAGGAGCCCCTAATACTTCAAAGAGAACATACTTCAAAGGGCCCTTCTGATTTTTCTTTCTACTCCCTCTCTTCCTATCTCTCAAGCAGCCACACTTCACCTCACATTCATCCTTGACACTTTAATCAGCCAAAACATTCACTAACTTTTCAGTGAGGAAATGCACTATCAAGCCCAAATACCTATAAAACACTTAAACAATGAAGTGTAATAGTTTCCTGAATTTCAGCTTAACATTTCAGGAAATAAACCCCGTAGCCAAACTGAAATTACAGTTAACACTCTTAGAAGTACAGCCATTCCAACAGTGCGGGGGGTTTTTTTCAGACAAATGGTATTTTAACAGGCCTAAAGGGTAGATAAAAAGGGTTCATGCATGCATATGATTTTTAGGCTTAATCACCTGACCTTTCTATTTCTAAAAAAAAAAAAAAAATTAGAAAAAAAAATCAGTGCTGACTATAAATCCATATCTGCAATACACACACTCTCTTGTACGCGAGGAACGTGGAATTCAGGAGCACACGGTATGTTTAACGCAGTGAAACACTCCCATGTGAAAAGCAGCAAGCCATTTAAGTAATTGTTATGCATAACCTAGACTGTACCTAAACATTAGAAGGGCTCTTTAAACCTACTCTTAAACTAATTTAAATCAACAGTAAATCCACTGACTGACAAAAAAAGCACTAATAGTACTTAAGTACTAATAAAACCCGTACATCTATGATACTGTTAACAAACTCTTTTTTTGATTTGGATCTCACTGTCCCCACTGTCTGCAGCAGAATGAGCTCTTAGATGAACCACGGGTATCAGAAGGTCATTACACACGGACTGTAGTTTATTCCGATGAATATCTGCTATTTAGTTCATTTTTAACTTCTCTAAGTAAGTGTATAAAGGAAAAAAGAGAATCACTTCAGAGAAGTCCTCACAGTCATTTCTTTGTTGCTCTTGTAGCTCCTTCCTGTCCTATTTTAGTCAACATTAGCTAACAAACATATATAAACACATTTTGTTAGTCAGACCACTACTCCTACTGAATTAAGCAATACTTTTCACAGAAATTCATTTACTCCTGTTCACAGGGGTTTGCAGGATTTGAACCATGTATTTCAAACACTCTGGATTAATTCATTTCTTACTCTGTCACTACAAGAATTTGTATACCAGCAACAGGCAGAAAAATAAAAGTCCAAGCCTATAAACAGAGAGTGTTGAACACAATGAAATTTCAAGATTTTGATATTCCAGCTGCTTTCAGTGTTATTCAGCTGATGCTGTGATAGGTACTTAAAATATTTTCTGTTAAGAATAAGGGATTATTTTGCAGTTGCCATTATGGTTATGGAGAAAATAAGTGATGTTCACCAAAGAAGGTCAAATTAAGGAAACAAAGGCTTACAGTAAGTATCTAATTCTGTTCTCAAAAGAACAAAAAAAACCCATGAGATTGGCCACAGCAGGAGAGACCAAATGTCTATTTAGCCCCATATTCCCTCTCTGACAGCAGCCAACTCCAGATGTTTAGGAGAAGCACAAGGACAGACAATGCCATTTCACAGAACCACAGAGTAATCTGGCAGGGACGGGACTTCTGGAGGTCATCCAGTCCAGCCCCCTGATCAACCTGGGCTTCCCCTTCTGACTCCTGCCAAAGATCTCACCCGCTCAAGCAGTTCTCAGTTCAGGAATTTCCTGAGCTAGAAGCAATGCCTTTGCACTTTCTTCATCATCTACTAGCAGATAGTCCAAGAAAATCCTAATTTACTGCCTCTGAAATTCCTTATCTTAATGCTCGGTGATTTATGTGTTCAAAGTGCTCGGTTTCAACCCCTCCTCACTCCTCCACAGCTCCACTACTGAGACTCCGCACGACAGAGGGCACACCCCGTTACACAGCCCGTAAGCTCAGTCAGAAATCCAACACGGCCAGCTCGACACTCCAAAGAGAAACCAGGGAAATTACACAAGAGAGTGTTACTCAGCTGTCTGCTGCCTTTGTTATTTCCCCCCAGATTACAGTGTTTATATATTCCCATAGAGAAAAGCTATTTTTTTAACAAAAATAACAACTCAAACAGAAAACAGCACCTTCGAATGCCAAACGCCCAACACCTATCGTCACAGGCTCCAGGGCGGCAGCCTCATCCATGCCTGCAGCCTATTTCAGCGGCACCCAGGACCTGGTAGTATCAGTCTCATCCTGCCCGTTCCACGTCAAAATAGAAACTAGTTATTCTTTGTCGCAAAAGAATCCTCACCACCACCTCAGTCCAGCTCTCAGCCTAAGCCCACAAAGGGTGTCCTTCCACTGGCTTCTGGGGCGAGGTCAAACTGCTCCGCAGAGTGCTTGTCACCCACAGCTTTCAAACCGAAGTGAGCAAATATTACCGCTTCTCAAGCGGGAAACTGAGGAGAGGGGGTTTGCTGGAGATCAACCAGAAGGTGAGATGTGGCTGCTCCCAGACTCCTGCTGTACCTGCGGGCCGACGCAGCCCCGCTAGAGCACACCGTGCTGCAGGTGGTTGCTCTACTGGCTACCGTATGGCCAAGTTCACTCGCCCAAAGCTGAAAACGAAAAACAAGCAGCTCTGCATCACCCCCTGTGAATACCTCTGCCCTGGCTGCTCTCCTCGCTGGACGGCTGGCGGGCAGGCACGGGCTGCTGGCTCTCCCTTGCTGCTACGCACCCAGCCAGCCACGCAGAGCAACCGTAAAACCGGTTCTGGGCTCCGCTGCGCCCCGGCAGACCCGGGCGGGGGTGCGGGGGTGCGCTACCGGCAGGTGCCCGCGGCGGGCAGCCCGCACGCCCCGCGGCCCGGCCCCGA
>Ga0065711_1044812_pt1 | contig 13865 bp, 6 predicted proteins | sample Hoacrofraction12_FD_59098 | JGI IMG/M metagenome (GOLD analysis project Ga0065711, IMG submission 59098) | Hoatzin crop microbial communities from Cojedes, Venezuela - Epithelial fraction 12 v2 (version 2) | ecosystem: Host-associated > Birds > Digestive system > Esophagus > Crop | place... | reverse complement strand
CAGCGACAGGACAAGGGGCAATGGGCACAAACTGAAGCAGAGGAAGTTCCGTCTGAACATGAGGAAGAACTTCTTCCCTCTGAGGGTGACGGAGCACTGGAATAGGCTGCCCAGGGAGGTTGTGGAGTCTCCTTCTGAGGAGATATTCAAGACCCGCCTGGACGCAGTCCTGTGCAGCCTGCTGTAGGTGACCCTGCTTTGACAGGGGAGTTGAACTAGATGACCCACAGAGGTCCCTTCCAACCCCTACCATGCTGTGAATCTGTGATAAAAATAGTCCCAGGAGGTGTACAGCTTGGAGCGGTTAGGAGCAGAGAAGAGAAGTCTTTCTGCTTACTGCACGCTAGTGTCATGCAAGAATTGCACCAGGGGTTGTCTGAGTAATGCCGGGGATGATTTGGTTTTGGATGCTGCATATTAGAATTTTGCACTGAGTGACCAAGGTGGTGTTGCTAGGTCTCCTCCAGCACGAAGAGTGTGCTGATGGTTATTACAATAATTTAAAATATTTAGTCTAGATAAACCACTGCAGCTTTATGAGAGCAGACATCATCTGGTTCGATAATGGTTATATTGACAGAGTTGAAAATATCTGTGTGCTTTCCTTTGATTTATCTTTTTTTTTAATATACAAAGACCAAATGTGAATACTGTATACTGGTGTGCATGTCACTTTGCCTTTATTCTACAAAAATTAAACATACATAATATGTATTTCCTCCTTATGGAACTGTGCTTCCCCCTTCCTGTTCTTTTCTTGTTGCCACCACAGCTATGTCCAGGCTCAGCAATGTCATTCACACTGTTCATTGATGCTTCTATTTTGGTATTATGTACATTTTCACAGCCAAATCTACATTAGAGGAGCACCCATCATGAAGGAAAAAACAGCTGGTTGGTGCTGGCAGGGTGCTGCTGTTCTAAATTTGTTTTTATTAGAAACAAGAGCCAAATAAGTCGCAAGAAAGGTTTGAGTGTTTTAATCTGGTTGACAATCACCAAGAGCTATTTAAGCCTAAGGAGTACTTCATTATGGTAGAAATTGTTTCTGTGGATTTACAATAGTTGTAAAGAGTTTTGAGTCAGAAATGAAAGTTCAAATCAAATACACAGTGGAATGTGCCCTCTTCACTTTTCAGGTTTTATCCAGTACAGTGATAGTGAAAAGTTTGCTTATCCTGCATGTCAGTGGAGAAAATAGTTTGACATGTTTATATGTGGCTGTAAACAGGGTCTTGCAATAGGAAGAATGAAGCAAATTTTACAGTAAGTTAATAAATGACTGAAGTAGAAGCAGAGCTGTTCAAGGGCTGTCTAAGGGCAGCAGTTTGAGCTGTGCCCAAGAAAGAAGTTTGCAGTGGAAGTTTTGGTCCTGGTTTTGAAGTTTTCCATAAATTAGATATGGACATTGGTGTAATGAGCAGTAAGTAAAGTTAAATGCTGCTGTACTAAGATTACTTAGCTGTTTGCATGATTTATTCATGCAATGGAATTTTAATTCAGTTAGTACAAGCCAGTTTAGCTAAATTGTGCACGTGGGGAAAGGGGGAAATCCAGCCTTAATTGATAGGTATTTTACCACAGATTTAAATGAAGTTAGACTCAGCCGTCTTTTTGTAAAGATTTTGCTTAACCATTTGGATTAAACTGTGGTGTTTATGAAGCTGAGCAAGCTTTAAAAATAGTTTAACTTATGGTGTAGATTTGTGTTACAAGTTTCTAACTTTCCCCTTTGGTAATTTAGAACTCATGGAAGTAAATGTATTGAAGTATGTGGTATGGCTTTGTGTTCATTTGCTTCTAGCGTGTTGCTATTTCAGGGAGTAAATGAAATGTTCGTATTGCCAATGTTATGACAGACATTGTCCATACAAATTAATAACTAGAAGGTACTATTCAAGGACAGATTTAATGACTAGAAAGTGCTATTCAAGGACAGTGAACTGGAGTTCAGTTTTCGTGGAGAGCCTTCCTTCAAAAGCAAAGTGTAAGTTAAAAGTAGGTTATGGAAACTGATTCAGAACAAACTGTTCTGGTGAGTACGGTTCTGTTCCTGCACCGTTACTAACATCTGTTAGCAAGTGCTGGCCTGGCTGGAGGAAAATCTTTTTAGCACTTGTAGTTTCCTTCTTTCTAGAAAACCAAGAAAACATTCTTGCTTTCAGAAAATATGTGTGTTTACAGGAGAACACTGTGTTTGGTTCTCCAGGCTCTTCCTGGTCAAGGGTCAATACCCATCCTCCTTAGCATATTGGCTGCTTTAAAAGTTGACCTGTACTGGTCTTCCTGAAATCGTTTCTGAGGCTACTTTCCCTTTTGGTTGTTCTTGCTCTTCTCATGTGCTCCTCTTTTAGTTTCATTGAAGACTGTGGTACTTCTGTCCAGCGCATCTTAAGAGTGCTCCAGAGCTCCTCTTTGTGCCCCCTTCTCCCCCCCACTTCTGATGTGAACACTGCTAATGTTTTACTTGGTAGCATTCTTTGACACCCGGTAAAAATGCACTCACAAGTACTTTCACTTTCAACTCCAAAGCATCATTTCACCCAAGTCTGTGCTGTGTTTTTTTGTTTTTTTGTTTTTTTTTTTTTTAAATGCGTCTTGTTTGTTATCTGGCCTACAATCTAAAATCAGGATGATACAATAATTAACCTTGTCTATGCCCACAGCTTTTTCACTTTATTCCGTTTGCATAGCATAATGTCTTCCTCCTGCTCGCTTGGGTCTGCAGTGTGGGAGGTAGTTCTGACACAACCTCCATTGTGTGCTGCTTTGTTCAGGCTGTACCAGGTCTGCTATTTGTTCCCCTGTAGGAGGTTTAAGATTTCTTTTTTTTTCCTTCTGATTATGGCATTCATGTTTCTGGTTTTGTTTGAGTACTGCAATATTGTCTTCAGCTTGGAGTTTGCTCCCTGGATTTGCCTTCTCTCTCAAATCCTCATGAGAACTAAAATCATCCTCCCTGCTCACTGGTATGATTAAACTACTCCTGGGCCACATCCCTCAAGTAGCTGATCCTCCATCTTTACATGCGATGGAGGCTGTCTTTCTTTGTGTTCAAGAACCTCTGTAAATAACACTTCGAGCTTTTTCTGCTTACACAAAGTCAGTGTGGTGCTGATAGCCTCCCTTTAGCAATGCCTTCTGCCTTCAACTTTGTATCGGATGTGGTCTCTCAGGCACCTACATTGCTCCACAGGTGTGTCACTCTGTAGTTTGAAACCTGTTGTGACCTCTTACCAGCCCAAAGCATTGGCTGTGGCATATAGCTGGTGGTGATATTTGACTGCTGTCTGGTTGTTTCTTGCCATCCTGCCCCTCCGATTGTAGTTTATCAGAAATCAAGAATGAGAGAGGTCTTTTGGTTTTTTTGTTTCAATGTGTGTGGTGCTGTAGTAGAATACAGCAGTACTTTGGATTCCTTGAAATGGGAAGTACAACTGTCTTTGTAAGTTAACCTGTAAAGGGTACAGGAGTGAGCTATAGCTGATTTAGCACATCCATGGGTCAATAGTGCTGTTCATTGCTAATTGCTGTCATGGGTAGAGTTACTGATTTATGTCATCAGTCAAGGAGTAGAAACTCAGCTGGGATGAACTCAGTGAAATCTTGTAAATGAATATAAAATGCATTTAATTTGGTGGATCTTTATATGTGGCTGATAGTTGCTGAGATCAGAGGATGCTTTCATATTGTTAACATTGGGTTTTTAAAATGGGGACCAGTTGCATGCATATATTTACGTAGCTCAGGTCGTAAGGTTTGTAGGTGAGCAAGGATGGAAAAGCTGGTAGAGGCAGAAACAAGACACCAAATGGTTACAGTGAGGGCAAACACTATTGCAAATGAAACTGCTAAGTAGAGGAGTGAAAAGTATCTAAACGGCTGGTGATCATAAAAACCAGTGGTTTCATGGTTTGTATAGCTTGTAATATGCCCATGGATTTTTAAGTGAAAGTCAAGCTGTGACAAACATCTTCATAATGTTTTGTGTAAATGGAAGCTACAAGCAGTTGAATTTGCAGCAGGAAAAGAGCAAGTAAAGTACAAAACCAGCATATGAGCTATTTTCTGTAATTTCAAAACCCAAATGCATCACTGAACAGATGTTTACTGACTAAGAGGCTGTTTGCACTGCTAATGATCCAATTCCTGGCCTGGGCAACTCAGCTGTATGGAGAGATGCTTGAAGAATATTGGTTGTGTCGTGGTGCAGTTGTTTTGAATAGATAGGGGAAAAAAACCACAACAGTATTATCAAATCATGTAATGACCTGAAAGAATTATTGGACAGGGTGGTGGGTGTTTTTTTTGATTAATCTTGTTGCAGTCATGAAACATGCTGCTCCCAATATTGTAGTTCGTTATTGTCTTTTACGGCATTGCAGGTGAGGGAAGCGTGGGGCTTAAATCTCTTTTGACAAATCGCTTATGTGTAGAGTCTACTTCATTAGGGTTGTTATGTTTGGGACACAACACAGGGATACGGTGTCCTGTAGGTGAGATTACTGTTCCGTTGTGCATGCAGAGTTGTCATTAGAAAAACATGGGAAGGCTGTTGCAAAGCACTGTCTAAATGCAGTGCAGAGCACTTTTTTTAACCTGGATGATTTATTAGATCAAAAATGTTAACATTGCTTGTTACAGTAACAGCTGGCCTTTGCAGGCCTTGACCAGCCTCAGTGTTTTTGTAAATTCCTCCAGGCAGAAGCGCAGATGTGTGCCCTGATGAGCTTCCCCAGCAGTTCATACCTGGTTCAAAGGTGCATCATTTTTGATGTGATTGCAAGCAGAATGGAAAACATGCGGTGTTCAGGAGCTTTATTTGTGGCATTTTAGTACTAATTAGTGATATTCATGGTTCTGCTTTTTTTTACCCCCAGTACGTGAGCCAGAAATTATTACATGAAGAATGATTAAATCGGTCATGATGCTCATGCAATTTCTTACTGTCAAAAAAATCAACTTCTTAATTAGAAAAAACCCACCTTACTGAAAGAAGAAGGAAAATTAAAACTTTAAAGTATTTGCTTTGAAGTTTTGGCACATCTTTGATTTATTATAATTATAGGATAGATCAGAAACTACAGGAGGTGATGTGTAAGTAATTCTACTTTTTGTTGTCCTCTCTGGTCATTATGATGTTACTAGCTTATTTCTCTCGGTATCTGTTTGTATGCTGTTGACTTCTCACAGCAGCTGTTGAAGTTTTTCAGCCTGGGAAGGGTGCTGAAGCTCACGATTACAAACCCAGATGGGAGCCTGGAGCTGTACACCTGTGTCCTCCAGAGGCTGGCACCACCATACTGGAGCCCTGCTGTTCCTGGTCCTAGGGAGGCAGGGAATGAAAGCAACCAGTTAGTGGTAACTGGTTTTCTGTAGATATCTGTAAGGAAAATAATTGTGGTACATTAGGTGACTTGGTAGAGAATGGTAATAAATTGCCAAGTTCAGTAATATAATTTGAAGGAACAATTCTTATTAACATTTGAATTTTTTTAAACTTGAGGTAGATGTTATTTCTCTGAAAAAAATATTCAAATAACCCAAATGGCATTGTTACTCTGAGGTAATTTGTTTTAGTAGCTTAATGTCCAGTTCTCAGATAATGCAATTATCATTCAAAGAAGTGGACATTTTCTAATGAATGTTTGCTTTGGTGATAAGCTTGTATAGATGTTATGTGTTGGAGATTTTCATGATAGAGCAGGTGATTGTTTCTGGCAGGCTTGTGTAAATTGGAGGGTCCTGCAGTTGTTGCCAGTTTAATGGCTGCACACTGTGCTGAGGTGAGAGAAGGGAAGGCACACACACATACACGCACTAAAATGGAATTGTCTCACCTGTATTAAAGTACAGATATAAATGACTTGCAAAAGTGTTGAATGTCCCAGTAACCCTAACTGTACAGATACTAGGGAGTGCTCAGCTTTTTACGGTAAACCAGCCCCTTGATTACGTGCTTTGAGGTGACCAGAACAAGTGGGTTTTCTTCTTAAAATAGCCAAACACAACTGGCAGCTCTGTTTGGACTGAAAGTGAGTTTTGAATCAAAGTTCAATCCTTTTTGAAGGATCCAGTTACATCAGCACTTTGCTGTTGTAACTCCATACTCTAGACTGTCCTGCGTGTTGGCTGGTCCCTGGTAACTTCCAGTGTGCATGTTCTGTGTTTTAAATGTGAAAGTAATGTCTGTTTTCTTTGAAAGGTAATTTAACTGGACTTTTGTAAGGGTAAATGTGTGTGTACAGTTTGATCTCTTGCAGAGGAGCCAACATACTATGAAGCAGCGTATGTATGTCTGATGCCAGCTTGCTCTTGCAAGCGGAAGATCAGTTGCATGCTTTGCTTTGTTCCAGGTGTTGGTGAAAACGTTGCAGTAACCTGCAGCTAGAGTGCACATATTCAAATGGAGAAGGACTCTCGAGCTCTTAAAGCTGGCATGCAAATTTTTAAATTTTTATTAACAGCCTATGAATGTTTGTTGGTATATTTGTTAAAGTCCTAAAATACTTTTTAATAACAACTTCTTTTCTGTAATTTATTCTTCCTTGAAGTTGATTTGGGACATAAATCTTTCTCTGTGAAACAATGGATTCATGGACGTGTTGCATGTGTTAATTTCTTGGACATTACTTCTTCCAACATTTCCTGCCCTCACTGTTAGCACTAGGAGTTAGAAATTCAGCAATTTTAATCAAAACAATGTAGTAATGAAAGCGAGACGAGTATGGGACAGAGAAAGACTGAAACTGTCTGCATGTTTGACATGCAGATAGCAGTGGTACTACAGGAGAAGAATAATGCTTTTGTAATGGTGGTTCCAAACCTCTCCTGAGTTAGGGAAGAGAAAAAGTCTGTGAATATATTTGTTTTTCACAAAACCAGAATATATTAATTTTCTTCATTTTGAAGAAAATGAAGCTGAAATGGGTTTTTATGTGCCATCGATCTGCTGAACTGAAAAAGGGAACAAGCTTTATCTTTCAGGCCATCTTTAACAGTTTAATTTTGTGCTTGACTGGCTTACAACATTTGTGTCTCTTAACAGATGTTCTTTTTTATGTATGGTATAGGTAATAGGCTTTCATTAAATTAGAATTGTGAAGAGTACTTTCAGCATGGATTCTTCCTCTGAGAATTTGTAAAAGTAAAAATGATTGTTACAAATCTGTACTTTAAGATCATGTCTAAATTTCCATGGATATTTTTCTGAGTTCTTAATAAAGAATTTTAAACCATTGCTATAGTAATTAAATCTTCCAGTACAAAGCTTAGAATACAGTATTTTTTGATGTAAAAAGGTTTCATGTATTTATATCTGCTTTCCATTTATGTGAAGGAATCTTTCTGCAGAGGCAGATAGATGTAGTTAAAAACAATTTCTAGCAAGTATACTTGAATCTGTTCTTCTTCCTGTTTTATGTTGTGCCTGTCTCTCTTGCTTTTTATCTATAACGGATAACTGTCTGCCCCTCCATCCCTTCTGACTGTTCTTTTACAGCTATGCTACCTGCTTTCTTGAGTCTTTGTCACCTCTTCATGTCTTTGCCCTTTTTCCCCTATATCTACAGTGTCCATGTCCTCATCTCCAGCAAGATTTCAGCCGCACCTTACAACAGGCTGCTTGGCACTGTTCTTTTCCTGTACATACTTCGATAAAAAGTCGTGGCTGACAGGGACCTTAAGATGGACATAGAAGCAGCAGCTCCTTAGAGAGCATCCTAGGGAGGACATAAGTCAGACTCTTCTACCTGTCTTCATCTTTCACGTATGCTGGTGAAGTGCAGGGTTCCGAGAGGGAAGGATAACTTTCCTGGCCAGCTTCACCAGTTTACTTTGTACTTCACACCATCCTACTGCATGTTTTATACTACTTCTGGGCTATGCATTGCCATTTTTACTAAACACCTCTTGTTAGGGTTTGAGGAAGAACCAAGAGAACACTATGAAGACCAGTGTGGTATTCAAAGAATCATAGAATAGTTTGGGTTGGAAGGGACTTTACAGGTCATCTAGTCCAATCCCGCTGCAATGAGCAGGGACCTTTACCACTAGATCAGGTTGCTTGGAGCCCCATGCGGCCTGACCTGGAATGTTTCCAGGGATGGGGCATCTACCACCTCTCTGGGCAACCTGTGCCAGTGTTTCATCACCCTTATTGTGAATAATTTCTTCCTTATATCCAGTCTAAATCTGCTCTCTTTTAGTTTAAAACCACTACCCCTTGTTCTGTCACAACAGGCCCTGCTAAAAGGTCTGTCTCCATCTTTCTTATAAGCCCCTTTTACGTATTGAAAGGCTGCACAGTAAGGTGTCCCGGGACACAGGACTCCTGGTGGGGGTCTCACCAGAGCGGAGCAGAGGGGCAGAATTCCCTCCCTCACCCTGCTGCCCACGCTGCTGGGGATGCAGCCCAGGATATGGTTGGCCTGCTGGGCTGCAAGCCCACATTGGTGGCTCATGTCCAGCTTTTCATCCACCAGTACCCCCAAGTCCTTCTCAGCAGGGCTGCTCTCAATCCCTTCATCCCCCAGCCTTAACTGATACTGGGGGTTGCCCTGACTGAGGTGCAGGACCTTGCACTTTTCCTTGTTGAACCTCATGAGGTTCACACAGGCCCACCTCTCCAGCTTGTCCAGGTCCCTCTGGATGGCATCCCTTCCCTCAGGTGTTAGCTGCACCAGTCAGCTTGGTGTCATCTGCAAGCTTGCTGAGGGTGCACCTGATCTCACTGTCTTAAGTCATTGAAGAAAATGTTTAACAGCACTGGTCCCAGCAGGGACCCCTGAGGGACACCACTTGTCACTGATCACCATCTGGATGTTGAGCTGTGGACCACTGCCCTCTAGATGCAACCATCCAGTCAATTCCTCATCCACCAGACAGTCCACCCATCAAATCCTTTCTCAGGCCAGTATTGTATTTGCCATACAAAAAAAAAAAAAAATTTCTGATGCTTCTGATACAGGGAAGTAGGAAGAGGGAAAGGCTGAGAAAAGAATCCTTTAATTTATGGGGAACAGCTGTGTAGCTGTCAGAAATCCTTACTTACAGTATTAATTGATGTGTTAAACTGTTTTAATTATCTGAAAAGATAGGACATGGATTCTTGTCTTGAAGTGGAGAAGTTAAGCCTCATGATAAAGCATTCTGTAGATATTGCAAATACTTCATACTTGTTATTCCATGATAAAAAAAAATACTTCATTTATCTCTGAAATTTAATTAAAGGATTTGTGCTTTGAGTTAATCTAGGTGAAAGCGTGTAATATAGCAGTTATCTGTATATGTATGAGCTGTACAGGGTTTTGTAAACTCCTTGCCCATAAAAAAAGTCTTTGTTTCGTGAAGAATTCTTAGCTGTAAAGAGAAAAATAGCCCAGCCAACCTTCTTTGGCTTACAGACAGCTTAAAAAAAAAAATCTTTAAGGAAAGCTGTAAACCGATGACTGGATTTCACGTTTTTAAAATGAATTTGAAGGAACATCCATTTTCCTAGACAAGCTTTTTAATGCATTTTTCGATAAAGTTTCATGTCTCCATCAAAGCTCATACAGGGTCTAGCTTTGTGTGCAGCAGCATTATCAGGACAGTGGAGAAAACATGTATTTAAACTGAGCCGAACAAAATTATCTGCCAAACTAAAAGATGCTATAGACCACTTACGCCTCTTTTGGGTGGGTGTCTTACAACCAGGTTCTCCTAATGACTTGATTTAGGCCAGCCTTGGAGGCTGAAGAGGAGGAACTGAACATAGCATAGGGACCAGTGTACCCAACACAAGACAAGGATTCTGCTCCTTTCTGATGGATTTCTCACATAGGTTTGCCGAGTAAAGGCTGTGAGAAGGGGTCCTTCTCAGCTACTAGAGAATGTGTGATGCTCTCTGACTTAGTGTACAGAGGCATCAAGACATAGAAAATAGTCTTGAAGCTAAGCTGAAAAGGACTGAAAATAGTGAACATAATAGTAAACATTTAGCTATCTAATCTGCATGTGAGAAATTCAATGTGGCCCAGGTTTCAGACACGGCTAGATTCAGAGCACAGACTTGGTCTGGCATACGAATTTGAATGCTAATGCCTTTGGGTTGCTGAAGTAAAGAAATGGTTTCATAACTGTTATAATCAAATGCTGTTGTGAATAACTTGCATTGAATTATTTTTTTGAATGCGTATTTTGGAATCCGTTTGCTGTTTATTACTCACAATCATAATGTAATTTTGTGAGCCCTGGCAGAGCGGAAATACCAACTACTAAATAAAAAAAATTGTAATCCTGAGGAGCAGAGACAGCTGTTGGTGAAGATACCTGGCTTTATGCTGTCTTGTGTAGCACAGGTTTCTTGATCAGATAGAATAGATACATCTCTCTCACTTGGTCCAGGCATGCTGTGCCTGAGCATGCACATAACGTAGGGTCTGGATCTATGGTCTGTCAGAGCCCTGCATTTCATACAGTCCATTAGACAGGTACTGGGTTTGAAGTGGTGACTTTGGTGGTAATATGGAAGACGGGTGGAAGAGCTCTGTAACTTAGTATGAGTGTAGGGCCTTTGAAATATGATGGATCATCTTAAACATAAAAGTGCGATAAAAAGCATAGGTAAGGACTGTGATGAGACAAACCACCTCAGCTCTTATGTGAAAGGAGTAATCATTACACTTCTAATATCACTGCATATTGTACTTCTAGAATTGTTCTAGCCTGCTCATACTGTGATGTCATGCCCCAAAACGAAGGCAAAAGACTGAGGAGAAAGCAATAATTGTAAGAGAAGGATCCTGTGACTACCTAGTCAAGGTGTATACATGCGTTTTAGGAGTCTACAAGACAAATAAAGGAGTACTGATCACAGAGGACTTGTATTTGACTCTTGATATTATGTCTCTAAAAGGATTTAAAGGAGAAGCTGGGGCTTCAGTCAAACTAGCAAATAATTGTGTGGCTTTTTGATGTTACAAAAGTGATTTGAAATTCACATTAGACTGTGATGTATCATTAACATTATCAAATGTTATTAATTAAAAAGTAATATGTTTGATTTTTAACTTACTGTGCAAAAGGAACCTTAGTAACTTTTCAGTGGTATTGATGGGTTAAGCAGTCGTTTCTGCTATTGCATGGTCCCTTTGATGCATTCGGTACAGAAGTTATTGTGTCTTCATGGTGAACTGCAGCAGGTAACTGGGACAGGTGAAGAACCACTATAGTCATTTGTTCTTTCTGGGTAACTTTTTCACTTTAGGATTCTTGTCCCAGTTCACTGTATGGTTGTCCAAGCTTTTATGCCAGTGCAAAAGGAAAGAGATAAGAATGAAGATGTTGGGGATTTACAGGACTGTTGTTTGATGGCTGTATTAATCTATGTGAGTTTGAACTGATTGTCAGGCTGTACTCTCGGTTTTGTCAGTGCTGTGCTCTAAATAGGATCCATGATGTGATAAATTAAAAGAAAAAAAGAAAAAAACTCCACCACAAACACTTTATTTTAACACAAGTACTTATTTTTTAAAAAAAGAAGTGATTTTTTTTGTTTTGAAGCATGGTTGTGTTGACAGTTATACAATTTAAGATTGTTTGGAGAGAGGACCCAGTAAAGGTCCCTTTATTCCGGTCCATGCACATGTAGCATTTCAGATGCAAGTCATGTGTAAAGTGGATGTGTATTAGTAGGGATGCGTCTTCAGATGCTTCTGTCTCAACTTTTACTATGAGTAAAATGTAGACTAGTACCTTGTACCTTTTATGTTATGCTAGGTGAAGGGAATTCTTGTGGTTTTGTTAGGAATGTTCTTCATAGAGAGATTTCAATATGTTATGGCAGCAACTTTGTGTATTTTAAAATACAGGAACTGAACAAAAAGAAGGCAGTGTGTCTTATGTGTGAAAATCCTTTATCTGACAAAAATAAACAGTTTCACTTACTAGCTTTATCCCTCTATTCCCTTTAATATTGTAAGCACTTCATTTTGTTAGTAATAATAGAAGTTTTATTCATCAGTTTCCGTAAGTTTTGACTTACAAAATCTAATAAGTTAGAGTAAATATCAGTTGCCAGTAGAATTAAAACACTGATTTTTTTCCTTCAATTTTTTTCTTATTTAAAAACAAAACTCTGCCACTTCTGTTTTCAGTTCAATTCTACAGAGATAGTGTGCAGTCTTGTGGTATTAAAAATTATATTTTGGGCTGAACCATTGCCAGAGAGAGCATTGACTCAAATCAAGGCCTCCAAAGTGTAAACAGGAGATAAACTGAGTTTCAGTTTTGAATCCTGATCTGCTTTTTCATTTTTTTTAAGTATACTGTTAAGCTTGTGCTACCTTGATCTGTTTCCTTCAAATGTATTTTCCATTTGTACAATAATTTAACTAGCTTTTTGCTGTTGGCTCATTGATCATAAATCCTAGCAAAGCAGGAATTGAATGAATTGAATTAAAAATATTTAATGTACAACACCTGTATGTTACATACTAACCTGAGCCATGGGAAAGATAACTTCCCTGCTTTTTCACTTGTATGTGAAATCAAGGTATGTCGCCACTTGTGTTTAAATTGTGCCACTCTCAGTTACAGGAATATGTCAGTGAAAAGAGAATTTTGTATATAGAGAGCCTCATTATTAATGCTCTTCGTATTTATCATATTAGAAATGTCAGTATGTTTAAGCATCTTTGTACATCTCACAGGAAAGCATGAAATAATTTGTTGAAAAATTAAGAAGTTCATTTCATCACATTTAATGGATTCTTAAATCTGTATCAGCTTGTCAAAGGAAACATGAATTAAAAGTGTAACTGATTAGCCAGCTGTTTCCTGTTTTCTGTCCAGCAGCCTCTATTAAAAACATTACAAAAATGTAAAGCGCTTTATCTGAGGGAGATGAGAAGTTCCCCGTGCCAAATTCTGCTCAAGCAGTGAGATTTAAATGACAGTTTCTTGTTCAATGCATGTTGGGTGACCAGTATCTGTAGGCATGTAGTACTTTGTATGGAAGCAGGCCACATTATCAGTTTGCAGAGAAACCACTTTTAAAATGTGACATACATGGTTAGCACACCAGAATGCTTTGCTTGGTTCCTGGAGGGAAGCACTGCATAACTAGAGCTGAACATCTGGTTGCATTTTTCTCACTATGCACAAGAAATCCTCTAATAGCAGTGCAGTTCTCAGGCTAGGCTTGTATATTGAGAGCAGTAAATAGGCACATACTGAAGACAAGCTCTACCTTGCTGATTTGGCATACTTTAATGACATAAAACGTACAATTCTTTTCTACGTGGGTAGATATTGTTTTGTCCGTTAGGTTTACAGTGTTCATTCCCAAGCTTGGAAATTACACTCCGCAGGTACAAGAAGGGCCTCATGGAACCGTTCCGTATTTCAGTTTTCCTTTTGTGAGATGATTGGGAACTGCAGAGGTCCACTTGATCATGAAGGATCTCTGCTGCGCTTTCAGATCTGCCCAGTTAACAGTGAGGCTGTAACTAGCCTCTTTTTGTGATGATAATACACCTTCTGTTCAACTTGTGCAAGGCAACTCATGGCCAAACACAGCAGCTGTCTTTCTCTTTCCAGAAACCAGAGTTTTGCCTTTCTGGGGATTAACACATAACTCTCAGGGTCTGAAGACTTCTTTGAACATTTGTCTACCATTTGCAGGTTTTTTTACTGTATGAAAGCAGAATTTCTGTTTGAGTTAAAATTACTAAAAATAAAAATCCTATTTGTCATTAGCACAGGTGACCAAAACCCCAAAGCCTCTTTTGTTTTTGGTGTGGAGAATGAATGCAATATTCATTCTCAAATTAAGATGTGTAACAGTAAAGGTTCCTGCTCCTTTTTTTTTTTTTTTTTTTTTT
>Ga0065711_1044811_pt1 | contig 13866 bp, 7 predicted proteins | sample Hoacrofraction12_FD_59098 | JGI IMG/M metagenome (GOLD analysis project Ga0065711, IMG submission 59098) | Hoatzin crop microbial communities from Cojedes, Venezuela - Epithelial fraction 12 v2 (version 2) | ecosystem: Host-associated > Birds > Digestive system > Esophagus > Crop | place... | reverse complement strand
AACCCAAACCTAGATGTATTCTTGGGTCTGAATGGAATGCCATTTATTACAGGTGTTTTGGATTATTTTACTTGAATGTAAGTGGCAATCACATGACAATAAAATTTACCTTTCTGTTCAGTAGCTTTCTAGTGACTCAGCACAGTTTTGAACAAATCTTGCAAAGATCCACAAAGACTCAGTCTTCAAAAGTAAGGGATTTTATTTTTCTTGGGATGAAAGAATGGCACTGCTATAGCTTTTCAATTGTGGTAAACTCTCAAAAGAAGGCTTTGTTAAATGATTTTTAATACTGTACTACTTTATAATTGAGAAAAAAATCATGACACTTTTACTTTCATGTCAATATGCTTAGAAAGGAAGGTATCAGTTCTTATCCCTATCTTCCAGATGGAGAATTTGAGGCATTGGGTCCTTTGTGTGTTTTTTAAGTCACACAGCATGACAGGGATTAAAATCTGGCAATTAGATGTGTAGCTGTGTTATGACTCCTTAATACCGCAGAAAAGCTTGGAGTAGCTGACAGGCTGTAAAAGTTCCAGATGTGATTGAGGATGACGAAGACCCTGTTGCAGGGGACACGGAGGAGATAGCACTTAGGGCAGAAGCAGCCTGCCAGGGGCAAGCTGGGGGAACAGAGTGGCTAAAGGAACTGAAATAAACACTAAACCATTGTTCAGATATATTAGTAATAATTAGCCTGTTAGAGAGTCTAGTGCCAACTGATGATCAGGGTACAAATGGAACACTTGGAAAGCTGAAAAGCTGAAGAAATAGAGGTCATTCCGCAGCCAGAACCCTCTTCAAGATGGGACAAAGGGAAGTAAACCAGCGGGGATCTGCCTGAGACTGAAGTGACTATGGGTGGAGTTTTAGAGAAGAATCAGCACTAACCAACTGAGTTTTCACTGAAATGCTTGAAGAAAATGGAAACGGAAAATTGCTGAAATACTAAAAATAATGCGTAACCTTCTCACTGTCACTCTGACTTAATCTTCTTCGGTATCTGAGGACTGGAGTGTGGCAAATGTGTCACCACCCTCTACGAATGGTTCCAGGAGCATCCCAGGAACTGTAGGCCTGTAATCTGACAGGCAAGATAATGGGAATTAAGATAAAGAACCTACGGATCAGTAGATACCTCGATAAATACAGTCTACTTGAAGGGAGTCAGCATGGCTTTTGTAAAATGAAATTCAGGCTTACAGACACATCTGGAGTTCTTTGAAAGAATCAACAAATGTGTGGATTGGGGAGATTCAGCAGATGTAGTTTATGGAGACTTCTAAAGAGATTTCAGTAAATTCCCTCACCAAAGATTTTTTTTTTTAAAGAAATCGAATAGTTCTGAATAGAGAAAATGCATATACATACTTAAAGACTTCATTAAAGGGTAGAAAAGAGTAGGAGTAAATGATGAACTCTCTTTGTGGGGACACGTCATCCAGTGGAGTTCCACAGGAACCCATACTGGGACCCTGCAGCTCAATATTTTCATAAATGATCTGGTAAGAGGGTGAGTAGTGCAGTGAGAAAGTTGATGATGGTATAAAATTTGTCAGGATAGGAAGGAGAAGGGCAGTTTAAGAAGATTTACAGGAAGACTTTCTATTTACAGTTTGGAAATTAAAATGGCAGATAAAATTGAATGCAAGTGAACACAAGATAATGCATGTAGGGAAAATCAATCCTGGCATCATATATGAAATGCTGGGCTGGAATTTACCATTACTACTCAGGAGGGAGATTTTGGGGTTACGGTAGAGAGTTGCATTGCATCAGGCAATGTTTGGTAGTCACCACAAATGCAAACCTAATTTCTGGAATTATTAGGAAAGGGACAGTGAACATCAAAATCCCACTGTATTAACCCCTGGCCTGACCACACCCTGAATACTGCATGTAGTTGTGGTCTCTTTATCTTAAACTACTGGAAAAGCCACAGCTTTCCCAGGAAAAACTGGGTAGCAGGAATGATCAAGGATGTAAAATGGCTACGAAAAAAAAAAGTGACTGGATAGGCTGGGACTCTTTATCTTGTAAAAGAAACGACACAGTAAAGTATCAAATCATGTGGCCTGGAGAAGATGGATTGGTGTTCAGTATTCCAGTTCAAGAATGAAATGCTGTCAAGCAGAGTTACAGGCAACAGGGTCAAAAGAAAAGGAATTGTTTTCTTCTTCTAAGTGGTGATACCACTATGGAACTTGCCACCAAAAGCTACTGCAGATGCTGCTACTGTGGATGAGAACCTGGTCGAATAATTGAAAGATCCGTGGAAGGCTACTACCTAAAGGAATCTTGTCGAGCTTGTGTGACTCACGAGCTGAAAATAGTCGGAGTGTGGGAAAGCACTCAGAGGAAGCATACTTGCCCTGTTCTTACTCTGCCTTGGGCAGCTGCTTTTGATCACTGCTGTACAAAGACAACTGGGCTGGGTGAACCTTTGGTCTGAACTGGTGGAGCCGTTCAGTTGGGAATGCAGGCAACTACGTGACACATGCCAACCTGAGGAGCTGAATGATACCCAAGCTGGCTTTAAATGAGCTACCTCAGATGCCAGTAGCGGCCTGTCCTCTGGCTGCACGGAGAGCTCATCCCCTCAGTGGCATCAATTAGCCTGTGCTGAGTTTCTTGCTGTCATCACTGGGATGTTCCCAGTACTAAGCTAGCTTATAGAAAAGTATTGCCATACTACACTACTGTTTGCTGTGTGGGCTTACCCACTGTCTAAGTGGGCATGGTGCTGCACCAATTATTTTTGCAGAGTCTACAAAATACAAAGTTACTAAATTCTCCAAAGCAGATAAAAAGGATTCCAGCTTCAACTCTCAGTTTGTTTCCATTTTCTGTTTACTCACTTCACAGATCTAATAATTTTTCTGAGTGCCAGCTCTAGTACACTTAGCTTGGGGTCAGAAAATCATTAGATTTTTTTTTTTAATTTTTTTTTTTGCTGATATATCATTGTCAGCAAGAGTAAAGATATGCAGCCAGAACTGATGCTATATCAAGAACAGACTCCAGTGTATTATCTTTTAACTGTGATGGCTGTGAAAATCTAATAGCACTGAAAATTAGTAAATAACTATTTTTATCATTGAAGTCAGCAGTTCTGACTCAGAGTGTCCACTAAGGAAATGAACTTTGAGTAACAGGATTTTTTTAAAATATTGTCACTCTTTATCCAACTACACTTTAAAAAGGAGTGATGTCTATTATAGAACTGAAAATATATTGGTGTCATTACCAACTAATGAAGAATGCTACTAAGTACTTATGTAAATTAATATTATTGCATATTTTAATCATGTGATTCTCGGAGTCTCCAGTTGGGGGCACTGAGCAAACATGGAAACATGGCAAGGGCCCGCAGGAATGACGCTTGTGCCTAGTCCGGTATTCTGTTGAAAGGTGGGGGCAAATCCCAAGAAAAACAGATGTGACATACAGTTGTCACTCTGGATTTAGGAGTTTTTTAAGATGAAATGGATTTTGTTTGCAAAACTCTGTTGCTACTACAAACAATTTTATTGTTTTATTTTCATTACCCATAAATCATCCAGTTTCTTTTGCAAAACTAAGGGTTGGTGATTTTAAAATCATCTCCATAATCAATAACTTCAAATTGTAATGGGACCAGGTAGAAAAGTTTTATAAATTTAAACTTGTTACCATTCAGTTTCATTAAATTTTTCCAGCCTGGTATAAATCATTGGCTGTACCTACCTTCACTATTGCTATTTATTCATTTACACCAAGGGAAGAGCTAGAGAAAAGTAGAAGATGCTCCTCATTTATATACAGTGTAAAGTCCAGCATGCTGTAAGCTTTACATGGGCCTGTATACTCACAGATTTAGCATTTAAAACAAGACCTATGGAGAAGATGCAACATACTATTTTGTTCAAGGAATATAAAATATACTATTGGGAATATGTCATAGAGACCAATGGTGGTTTCACAGTTTCAACTCATACCCTTGAAAGACGATATAAAATAGCAGTTCAGGAATTCATAGCCTGAATTTTGTTAATAAGGTTTTCTAAGACAGGCCAGGCACATGATTTATAAATTGACAAAATTATAAGTGAATCGAGTATTCAAAAGTAAAATTTGGTAGCACCTGTAGGAGAATGCATGAAAGGGTGAACATACGTATTGGGACTGCACGTCTGTAAATGGACATACCGATAAGGAAAGTAAACATTCAACATTGATCTAGGCTCATAGTAGCCTAGATCTTCCTTCCAGCTAATATTTTCAACTAGGTTTTGCAATAGTGCAATGGATTTCCCAGTCCCTGGGGCTCCTGGCCTTCTATGTGACATCTGTATTACAAGTTATGACTGCTTGCAAAGGATTGAAGCCAAAAGTTTTTGTCTACATCACTGGCTGTCAAAACACAGGGACTTCTGTCTGGCTGTAGATCCTTCGTTTTGGAAAGGAAGGACAGAACATTGTGTTCATCTTTCCTCATGCTTCTCCACGCGCACACACACCAACACAGAGAGAAACAAACCAAAGCCCTAATCATGCTATACTTCTTTAGTATCTTCCATGTAACCAGAGAAAACAGTCTATAAATATTAAAGCTTCACAGCAGCAAAAGCATTAAACCCATTAGGTAGTCAGAAAGCTGAAATAACTAGGCAAGGTTAGGAAAGTTTCAGGAGTTCTAATTTCTAGTCCTTTAATCTAAGCCCTAGGCCACAAATAAGAAATTAGCCTGGAATGCACCATCAGCCTTGAAATAACAAAACTTTGTTTATACCTTGACAAGCAGCGAACAGTACCAACTTTGCTTTGTAAGACCCTTATTGTTGCAAACCTATAAAACATGTTTGCTTTTTAATATCTCTTATGTTGTTTCAAGAAAATGAAGTTGCTCCTGGACCTTGAAATTTAGAATGAATTAAATGACACACAAATAAATATATATTAATTCTTTTTTATTAAAGTATCAAAACAAACTTGAGAATAAAAAACAAACTGCTTTTAATGCATCTTAAAGGTTCTCCTGAATAAAGCATACTTTAAGAAAACTCATGCAGCGTACTGCTCCTGTCTAGCTGTTTAAGCACTCTTTTTCTGGGCACAGCCGAATGAACTTGAGTACCATAATTTCTAGAGTCGTGTGCAGGAGCACGCATGCGCACACACACACATACAAGCAGTAGAAAGCAGCTATGACTGCACATACAAAGAAATAAAAATAGACTGTCTTCTGACAATAGTAGTGGTACCATACTAACATTTGGCATGCTAAGTAAATAACATCAAGCAACAAAAGCATGACGCCTGCGTCACCAGTGATACGGTTAAAAGCAACCATACAAATTCCCTAAGGGAGACACATGAATCCTGTCATTATGTTCTAGTCTCTGTGGTAACACTTTATAGCAGTACAGGAGGCAGAGTTTTGCCTGCTGGTATTTGATGGGCAGAAGGCAAAGCCAATGTGTACAATGCCGGGACGATGCCTTGGTTTTGTATTTCCACATTACAGAAGTCAAATACCAATGAACATCTTTTGACAAGTTTATTGTAACACTTCTTGTGTATATCTATTCTCTGATAAACAGCTGGCCCAGTTCCCTGTGGAATTTGCCCTATAAGCCAGGGAAGTCAGAGCAGAGGCTCCGAACTCTGCCTACAGGGCATGAATAAAACTCTCACTGAAGTCAGCGGAAGCCCCTTCCAACATACAGAAAGACAGTGGATTCTCAGGACAGAATCGGACCTTGTATGTCATCTTTGTAATACATTCACTTTTCAGATACATGAAGTACATATCTTTAAAACATGATATAGGACATTACAATATATCCAGATCTTAGGAAAATGTACTAAGAAGTTCTGTTGCAGAATATAACGATCATATAAGGATCAAGTATGCTATCTGATAGACTCATCGGGACTTGGAGGGTAAGAAGCGTATGGCTGAGGTATCTTTAATTTTAGCCTTTAGAACAAAAACACTGCGAAACTGGTGTAAAATATTATGTACTGTAAGCTCCATTCTTATTGTCTGCTTCACTTAAATTGCGACATTGAGCAGCTAGACACCACTGATGGAGGTACAGAATTTTGGAAGGTATAATCTCTGCACCCAGTCGTTCAAGATACTCAGTGCCTCATCTGTGGAAAAGATGAAGGATAAGTGTTTTCAATAGTGGTGTCTCAGATACAACTGGTGAAGTTTAGGAATATATAATATTAAACACCAAGAGATAAAAGTAAAAAGACAGCGCAACACTTGTGTTTTCAGCTTTATCTTGCTCGCAGTATTTATTAACTTTACTCATGAGGATATTAGTGATAAATAAGGATAATATCTTCTTTTACAAAAAATTGTAAGGATATATTTTATAGAATTAAACAATCTGAGAATTTCACAGAAACATCAGAATTTAAACACTCATAGCTCCAACTGTTTTGTCCAGCAGCTCTTCTACCAGTTCAAACACATCTACGGTTAGTATTTGATAAAAATAAAGACAATTATTCACTACATCAAAACTCTCGCCTCCTTTAGATTCTAAGTAACACTTTTGATTGACTGTAGATGCCACTCGAACGTAAAATAAAAGTAGTTGCAATCACAATTTTTCCCTCTGAATCACCTGGCAAAAGGAAGTAATCCTGACCAGGATGGAAAAAGCTTTGTCAAGCTCTTATCTGCATAAGCAGACCCACTGCAGTCCATGGAACCCCTTCTGTGAGTGAGGGTTAATAGCACGAATTCAGGCTTGTAGGATTAGATCCTAGATGAATTTTTTTTTAAAATTTCCATGATTCATGAGCCTGGGGTTCGGTCCTGCAGGTCTTCACTCAGGCAAAACCTGTATCGATATCCCTCCATCGTTAGTTTCTTCTTTCCAGTGGGTCCAATTCACCAAGTCACCAAGTGTTGGTACAAGCTGCTCTTCAGCAATTCAAGCAAAAGTTGTAGTCCCCAAAGGATGGTAGGTGGGGTTCCAGCTCATGAAATACAAACTTAGCTACGTGGACATTTTGCAAGAAAGATTTCTTTGTCACACCTACTAGGCTTTTCAAATCCAGTCTCTGAGATGAGTCATTGAAAAAAACCCACACAAATATTGTGAAAAAAATGACAAAGCTTAGTTGGAACTAAAGGCTTTTTGTGTGTTTGTGTATGCGTGTGTTAGGTTAGAATGCAACATTACCTATCAGTACATCCTGCCACAAACCATCCTCCTGGAAACTTCGGAACTTTAAAAATACTCGCAGTCTGCTTTCCCTACCAGCGACAAGGAAAAGTAGTGTCCATCCAGCACAGCTGTCTGTGCCATGTGCGTCGTCGGAAGTCAGTGTTCTAGCACAAACGCCGTGAGTGCAGATGCTGTATACTAGCAGAGAGCTAAAACTTCTGAAGCTGTTGTCTGTAGCTCCTAGGAACAGCAAGTATAACAGGTGCAAAACCTATGTTTGAGGCAGAAGACTCTTCAACTTGATTGAGACCAGGTCTTCCAAGGGGAAGAATCACTGTCAAGCCAAAATGATTCTTTCCGCTTAAGCAAGCCATCTGCCCTTCCTAAAGGCTCTTGACTAATAGAATCCTACACAGTATGTCCGATCCTCCGTAGATTCTGGCAGTTGTTAGAAACACTACAAATGTTTCCATGTTTGCCATATCACTTAACCTTGTAATGTGCCTTCTTTGATCTGTTGAATAAAAAGATTCCTTTCATCTTCAGGTGTCCTTCCGTTTTGTGCCCGAACTATACAAGTGGGCCTGTGAAGATTTAGCATGTATATCAAATGCTGCTTCTCATTCTTTAGCTCTTCGATCTGGGCTTTTAATTCAGCGTTGATAGTTTCCAGCTTTTCTGATTCCTAGTCACAAGGGACAGACAGAACTATTAGACTGAGTACTTCAAATAGTTAATTGCAATGTTTGTCTAATGGTTGCAGTCTTTTATTGGTGGGAAAGCACATGGCTAGCTGAGAAGGAAATCGCGTGTTCTTAGTGTCCTGTAATGGTGAAACTATACATCCCCCAATCAATCATAGTCTAACAAAAACAGATTGACGTTTACATCCTGAAGTAGAAGGACCAAATTCAGATCCGTATTGACCCACAAGAGCAGGTATCCAAAGCACTGTTGCTAGCTTCTGCGAAATTATTTTGAACCTTTGGGGTCAAAAATTTACCCGAAATTCTCCATGTTTCTTATTAGCTCCCTGTAACATTGTGTCACATATCTGTAAGTCCATGTTAAAGTAACAGAGTAAGGACATGGCTTTTTTCCCCCCCCAGCTCCTGGGTAGAGGAACAAAGACAGGCCTGCTGCTGCTGTAAGATAGTTTTACACCATGGCGGAGCAGGTGAAGGCACTGCTGGGGTCTTAGGACAGAGAACTCGGGGCTAAGCTACTGTGCCACTCATTTCATAAAGAAGTCAGAGATCACTTGTTGATGTTTGTGGGCTCTTGATCTCCACAATGGATATTATGTGAAATGAGATTTTACTTCTTTTTGTGTTTAATGCACACATTCAAATTCATATTATCCCCATAGACAAGACTGGTCATTGAAACCATAACTGCTTTTCACTCCTACCACGCTTTCACTTTTTTCCGGTTTTAATCAGGTCGGATTTAATATATAGCACATTCATTTTTTTTTATAACTGATGTTTTGACGGGTTTACAGAGTTTTGGGTGACATCTTTCTGTATTTCCTACTACAAGAGTGCCCCTGTGCTGTCTGTTCAGATCCTGGCAGGATGACAGATTAAGAACAATTCACACCAGTCACTTACTTTCTGCAAACATTCTGTTTTTTCCTTCTTTTTGTTTCGGCACTTTGCAGCAGCAATTTTGTTCCTTTCCCTTCTTCGTTTCTTTCTTTCATCCTCTTCAGGAGAAAACTATCCCATAAAACCAGATACACACAATCCGTAAGATGTTGTAAATAACCTGTATTTTGATAACTTCTGCATTTTTAAAAGCAACATGGATAGCATTGGCAGTGCTCACATCACGAGTTACACAAGGATACGACTCTGACCTTGCTTGCCATACAGTAAAATGTTAGTAACTATTAGAATTGTCAATAAAAACCTGACTGGAGTTTGGGTGGATGCAATCCATGCGATGGCTTGTTTTAAATCAATGGTACCCAAAAGACTTGCCAAGCGTCTCCCCAGGCTGGCTCCCGCAGCTCCATCTCTTCTCCACTTCCCGAGGAGGAAAAGGAGCGAGGGGCGCGGGAAGCGGAGCGGAGCACGTAGCGTGAATGAGGCAGCAAGAGCACAGGGAACTAAAGGCATTGCCGAAAAGGGCATATGAACACACTCCGCCAAGCTTTATTTTGTTTTCTGTGGAGGCTCAGACCAAGGTGTAGCTATTTCCCTAACTTAAGCTATTTCCCCACTTCGTAACAGAAGGAAGCTTGTCTGATATAATTACTGGTCTTGTGGTGAAATTTTATTAGAGAATTAATCATTCAGACTGAAATGCTGTTTAAGAAGTCATACCTCTGTTTTCATGATTGATGCTTCAATTGGCCTTTCAGAAACGGTCACCGTGTCCAATGTGGAAGACATCCTGTGGGACTGACGCTTATTCTGAATGGCGAATCTCAGTTCCTCTTTCACCAGTGGGGTTAAATTTGTGAAATCATCAAACCCCAGTGACCCTGCAGGGGACAAAGTGGGAACAATTGCGGAGGCGCTGACTTCTAATGCAGACACCTGGCCTGAGTGCTGGACCATCATTTTGCTGAAAGGTAAAAAGAGACAAGAATAACAGTCTTTCAACAACTTTCGGAAGGCAAATAATGTCTCCTAGAGGTATATTTTACAATGTGAAATAATGCTGTATTTCTTGCATTGTGGCCCCATTCCCCATTTACCTCAAGCCCTCACTAGAGTCAAGCAGTTAAGAATTCAGTCACTAGTAAAAACTTCTGCTTTAGGTTTACTTCAAGTTGGTCTTTAATGATAGTAATAGCACATCACACTACCTAGGTCTTTCTGAAAATTAATATAGAAAAAAATATGTGTATATGTATGTATACTTCAAAGGTTTAAACTGGTAATATGTGGCATACAAGAATCCAGTGAATGGGAAGAGAAGAAGGAACAAAAAAATCAGAAAGCAAAGAAATATTATTATTATTATTTAAAGTGCAGAAGGAGGTTAAGAATATCTCCACCCTCAGTTCTATACCACCACAGATTCCAGCTTCAAATGGAAAGAGTGTACCTTGATCTCAGCTACGTGTAGGCACAGCTCAAAGAGTTCTAGAAGCTGAAGTTTGCTAACCAAGACAGAATCTGCCACAAACCTCTCATGTTCAGTTTTATACAAAGTTGTAGATCTAGTTACAAACTCCTGAAAAATGGTTAACAATAAGAGCCGGCACAAAGGTAAAATTCTATACATGCTCTGGGGCTTCAAAGCACAGGCTGAGTTGGAGGGATTGAGTCACGAAAAACGTGAAGCCGTTTATTTCATTCCTCTGCTCTTGTAAAATCTGAAACTGTCCTCACGTGCCCTCAGCGGGAGGTTTGAAATTCTCAAGTATTTATGGTCAGGTCTCCTGCTGATATAAAACAGTGTAACTGAAAAGACTTCAAGGGAATTATTCAAAGAGACACCCATGGAGGCACCTCATTTCTAGTAGCTTTCCTAAGAAAATGAACCTACCCAACAGTGCTCTCCACTTTCCTCTTTTTAGTTATTCTTATTAATTTTTCAGCCAGTTTTGGAGTGAGAGAGGCCCCCTACGCGCTCTGTGAAAATTGGTGTCCCCACTGAGGGAGAAAGAGGCAAAACTCAGCAGTCAGCCATCCTAACATCGTGGGCAACCTCGCTAAGCCAATGCACACAACCCCACATGACAGAAGCCAGCTCTTGCCCAGAAGGGCAGATGATGATGGGCAAGAAAGCTGAGTGTTTTTTGTGAGTGCCCCAAGGGACAAGGGGTCCAAATCCATAGCAAAACAGATCATATTACTTCCCTTACTCATAAAGTGACTTGTGTTAAATTGGATTTTACCGTGTTGGTTTTCCAGCTTTCTTTGGTGTGTAGGTTTTTGGGGGTTTTTTAATAGGTGTACAGGTAATTACAGCACGTGTTACCTACTCTTGACTCAAGCTGCAATAATTACAGCAAAGTCAATTGTAATGAACTTAGTGCAGGTAAACAAATAGTTGCCTCAGGGTAACAGTGTGGGTAAGTTCAATTTCCACATAGTCAACCCAGAATTGCATAGTTCCCCATACGCTACTTCCCATACCCAGCAAGAAGTGTCTGGGGTCATGTGCCTTGACAAGAAGATAAATTTTGCTCAGAGATATCTAAAAATACACTGTAAATCCACACTGGTGCAAACGAGAGTAGAATCTGGTTCATCGCTACTTGAGGTAAATATAAAAATGCGAGGACGGTGAACTGCTGGTTGGTAGAAAACGCCACGTCCAGCTGCAGAGGCTTCCTCACTTCTTCCTCACCCAGTGACCACAGAGGAGCTGAAGACTTCCCAGAGTCTGGGGGTGAAATCCTGAACCCAGTGAAATCAACAGGACTTTTTCTGTTGACCTCAGTGGGGCCAGGATTTCACCCATAGTTATTAAAGATGAGGAAATTATTTGGAACAGTTTGTTACTCAGAAAGACCTTGGGAAATTTATGTAATTCTCTTCAGAAAGCCCCTGCTCATGAGTCACATTTAAAGTACTGATACGGTTTAATCCTATAATCTCAGAAAGCTAGCAGTTTCTCTTTTCCAGCAAGCCAGAAACGGCCCTATAATTTCCAGCTGAAGCCCTCCCAGCATTATTTACGCTTTAGCAACATTCAACCATTCAACTCCTTTAAACGGGCTAATTTCAGACGACACCAAACCCCTCATTGCTAGCAGAAATTCCAGCTGTTTTCACTGGATCGCTCTCCTTGGCTGCTGGTGATGGCTTCATTCAACAAAGTTAATTCTGTATAATTCAGCCAAGCCAGGAGTCTTAAATTAACAGTAAACCTGTTTCTCCAGCCTACAAAATAATTAATCGGGCTAATCATTTTCGAGCTCTGGCAGTTTATTCAATTATTTTTCAGTTTAGGTGAACTTTTAATTAAGGTCAGCCGCTGCACCAGAGGAAACCAAGAATGTTCGTTCCTGAGAAATTGTGTTAATTGTGGATTTCTACTGGTTAGCGCTAAGCATACCACGAGCACCAACAAAGCCCTGCTATAATGTCCTCAGGTACTCTCCTCTGTCTGTCTTCAGTGTATAAGAAAAATAAAAAGGAGTGGTAGGGTGCTCACGGGGCGGGGAAGCACAGAGGGGGAAGTGTCCTTGACCATAGAAACTTGCTGCTCTGCTGCCTGAACAGCTCCCTGACCTTCCAGACATCCTGAAAGGCATCTCTATTTACTTAGACTTTAGGGAAGGGAGGGCCTACCAGGGGGCTGAGGCTTGTGTAAGGATTTCTGCCATGAGCCGAGCCCCATTTTGCAGAGCTGTTTGCCACTGGTTTGCCTGCCTGAGGCTCTTTCTTGGGGCAGGGCTTCTGCCCAGTGCCTAGGAGGGTAGGCTTCCAGTCTAGCACCAAGATCGTTAGGAGCCACCGCAAAACAAATAACAAAAATAATCAGCCTTATATCAGATGTACTCAGTAAGCTGAATAGATTCCCTTTTTGTAACAACAAGGTAGATATTTTCCAGTTTCTGAGGGACACATCTTCTTTCAGAAGCGCTTTACAGGAATGAAAATTAGATTTTGCTATTGAAAAAAATGCAACAGGTTGCCCTTCCTTTCCTCCAATTTTTGTACAAGTTGTACTTGTCCCTCTGTCTATCAGCCATCAAGAGCACTGCCTCATTTTCTCCGGGTTTGTAAAGGCTGAGGAAACAGCAGGAATAAGAACATCTAGCCAGAAAGCGTGATTACACCGGGGCCTTTCTGATACGATCTCTGTCTGCTTTGTTAGACCCCGCACACGGGTCTCGGCTCCAGGCTGGTCTGAGCCCTGCTGAAGTTACTGGCACTGAAGGTGCCGGGCACTTCACAGACCCGCACTGGAAAGGCACAGCTTGTTCCCAGAGTGAGTTAATGATGCGTTACTTTATCCTCAGTTTTGGAATTCTCCAGGGAGAACAGCTTTTCTATTAATGGTACCGTCCCAGTTCAGGTAGGTTCAAACAGCTTTGTTCATTGGTTCTCCCCCTGCTTGTTGTTTGTTCTTCTGCAGACAGTTCTTTCCATCTACAGTGAACTTTTAGATCTCATCTGCCAGTATTTTAATTGCAGAACATACTTCCTAGCTTTGCGTTTCTATTATTTAAGGGTATTCTTGTTTAATATTAAAAAGGGACTACTTTCAGCCTTGCCTTTTTTCCTCAGCTGCAGATGGCTGGCTGCGCCCCTTGGTTTTATTTCTTCAGATGAATTCCTTTTCCTCTGGTGCTGATGCAATAAACCCCGCTAACCATTGAGGTTAATCTTAAACAGCATTAAGAGCAATTGCAGTTCACAACCTCTGTGCACGCCGGCTGACCTTAAGCTCGCTGACATCCCGCATCACTCCCGACCCGTCCTCCGCTGCCTCCCGGCTTCTCAAACGCTGCTACCGGGAGGAAAACCGATTTCCGAGAGGAAACTCCTTCCCTGAAACGAGTTCGCTGCTCTGTCACGCCGGACTCGGTTGGGCAACAGTTTTTTACCGACTGAGCTCCTCGAGGCACCGGGGACAGAAAGGAAAGCGGCTGCCCCGGGGCTGGCAGCCGGAGCTCCCGCTCGTCCTGTGCATCGGTATTCGATGTATAGAGACATCGACACAGACGGAAGGGGGAGGAGGAGGGGGTTCCACGGCCTGGCCAGCCCCGCCGCAGCCC
>Ga0065711_1007905_pt1 | contig 13867 bp, 4 predicted proteins | sample Hoacrofraction12_FD_59098 | JGI IMG/M metagenome (GOLD analysis project Ga0065711, IMG submission 59098) | Hoatzin crop microbial communities from Cojedes, Venezuela - Epithelial fraction 12 v2 (version 2) | ecosystem: Host-associated > Birds > Digestive system > Esophagus > Crop | place... | reverse complement strand
CTGGGGCCTGGGGCAGCCGCGGGCGGGTGGCGGGGTGGGTGCGTTCCCCCCTGCCGCCGGTTGGTGCTGGCGGTAAATCCGGGATCGCTTCTGCCGCTGTAAGCTCGGCCCAGGTGGGTTTACCCTGTCTGTCGTGGGAAGTTAAAACTTGCTCCTAAACATGCCCTGGCCTTGCCCTTTCCTGCCCGCGAGGAGGGGAGCGTTGCCTCGCTGGCTGCGGCGCGGTCTTCTGTCGCGACGTGTCGGGGGCACCCCGTGAGCCCGTGTTTTCTCTGTCGTTGCGGCCAGCTCGGCTCCCCGATGGCCAATTCCCTCAACGGCCGGAACCCGCGCAAGGGACGGATCCTGGGCTTCATCGATGCCATCCAGGATGCCGTGGGCCCCCCCAAGCAGGCGGCTGCCGACCGCAGGACGGTGGAGAAGACCTGGAAGCTCATGGACAAAGTGGTGAGCGTCTGTCTGTCCGTCTGTCTGTGGGGCTGCTCGGGTGGGCACACGCGGGGAAACGACGGCTTCCTCCCTGCCTCAGGAAGAAGGGGGACTCATGTTTTAGGTTATTTAAGCACCATTTGTCTTCCCCCATCACCCCATGGCCTCTGGCTACGTTTTTTTAAATCTTGGTTTATGGAGGCAAAACAAAAGTGCGTGTTTGCCTTAGGCTGTTGTTATTTTCAGGCACTGTAAAATGACTCAAACTTGGAGAGCTGTCCTAACGCAGAGCTGCTTGACTTAGACTTGCAGTCACGTATTCGGCGTGTTTCGTGTTGGGTCACGTTGTTAGTCTGCAAACGAGACCTCCGAAGTATGAAACTTCGGCTGAGCTGATCGCCCTGTGAGACGTGCTGGCGATGGCAGCGTAGATAGGTTTGTGCTTTTAGGAATGTGCGTGGGGACTGGGGGATGTCACTCTTGTCACTTTAGTAAACAGATTAGTGTGGCACGCCTAACTTTTAAGTGTGTGTTCTGCATTTTAATGATTTTTGAGTAATTCTGCTCTTCATTTTGAAGCGAGAAATAGACTGTGCTGAAACTAATTTTTCAGGAAGCGGGATGATAGAACGTAGTGTTTTAGATCTTGCAGTTCTCTGCACTAGCCTGATACGTTTTGTTTATCATTGCACAAAATGACAGCTTGTATGATGATAGATTAGCTAGGAGAGTTCCTTTACCAATGGTAGGAACAGTTTGGTTATAACACGGATAACCGTGCAGGGGATACAGGTGCTCTGTTTCGTGTGTGAGGTGGTACTTGAGATCTTCCGCTTGAAACTGCTGGGGAGTGAGGATTACTACCTGTTAGCCTTGGGTCTCTATGGCAAGAGAGCTATGACTTTTTAACTCGGTGCTTCTTTGTGAATTAGTGTCACCGGTTGCTTTCCCTGTGGGTCTTGTAAAAATACAGATGCTTCAGATGTTTAACATTTCTTAAAGTTCATAAGTAGTTACACTGACATGACGGAGATTATTTCATGTTGTGTGCCGTAGTAAATGGTAGTTTTGGAATGTTAGGTTGAGTCCTTGTATGCGCTTCTTTTTGATGCTCCAGACATAGCATCTGTATTTCCACCACAATCTCTGATGATGGCTGTAAACTTAAAAACCAGCCTTGATAGAAATGGTTATTATCACAAAGACTTTGTTGACATTTTCCTGTTAATGATTAGGGTGCTGTAAACAGGGAGCATCTTGTAGTGAGAGCTGCAAGTACCAGTACTTGGAAACAGCCACTCTTCAGCAGAGGGAAGTTTTTGGCTTGGAAACCAGGAATCTGGTTTGTTGTTGAAACCACGTGGGGAATGTATGGCTTAATTTCCCCATGTGTCATGCCATTTACAAATCTCTATGGTAAGGTCGTGCCCCGAGTGGTTTGTATATACACAGTTAACAGAAAATCTTAGTCCCGCTGCTTGGACTTGTGGATTGCTTTTATTCAGCTATTGTAGGATAACTGTGTTTGTCACTATGACAGCAGAGCATCAGAACAGCCAGTAAGGCCTGTTCTGTAGAAGTAGCTGGAAAGGCTGGATGTTGCGCTGTGCTTTCTTTTTCATTTTACTGGATAAACGTCCTCAGTTTGGATCTTTAATGTATCCTCTTTAAGCTGCTCTCAGTTAATCAAATTTTATTTCCAAATTATATTAAAGTATACCAGACAGGATGATGTCATAGTGTGAGAATGCTGTAGCTTGCTGCCTCAGTTTTTAGCATTTGGTACTTACAGTGAAAGGATGGGTTTGAGTAAATTTAATATGTTGGCAAACAAATTTAAGTCTCTTAGCCTTATGTGTTAGTAGACCTTACTAGAAGGTAATTTTCTGGTCTGCTTAGATCAAAACCAGGGATTAAAATCAGAAATAGAAACCTGCTCGATAGGCTGTTGTTTCAAATCCCATTTCTGGAGTATGTCCTACAACTGGTTTGTGTGGTGGGCCACTGATCAGATTAATACCTAGTGACGGCAGTAGGCTCTACGAAGTCCGTGGGGTGCCGTCCATGGTAAGGTTGTAGCTTTGAGGCCTATTTTGCTTGTTGTAGTAACAGTCATTATCCTTGTTTATTCTTTAACTGTAATAGCTGTGTTAACCAGCTTTTTGCTGCAGCTGAAGTTTGCAGTAGCTAAAGTTTTCTCCCATTGTAAAGATGTTAGGGAAAAGGAGAATGGAAACAAAGCAAAGGTATTATCTTGACAAAATGATGAAAAAAGACCAGTGTTAAGAACTAGGGGAAGAGCTCGATAATTTCTGGTTTACATTACTTTTTTTCTTTCTGAAAATTGCCTTTTTTTTGGCTTTCCTTTATTTCTTATGTAATTTCCTTCTTTGGGAATGAGATGTTCTGCGTGAATTACTTGTTTTTAACAGTAACAGATTAACCAATGCTACAAATATTGCTACTCTATGAGAAATATACTCTGAGTGTGGTTTTATGGTGTATGTAAAAGTTCTGGCTACTTAGATACCATGCAAACTTCTCTGTGTAGAACTGGTTGTATGTCATGGTTGGGAATTGTTCAGATTTCCTGGTAATGTTTGTTTTTCATGGGCTGATGCTTCAGCTGTTATAATAGGCAGAAGGTTGCAGTTCTGCTTAAGCATCTTCTTTTTAACCTTCCGTTACCAGTTTGAAAAAGTGAAGGGTTTCGAAGAGTTCTTTAGCAGCAGAGAACGTTGGGATAGTGCTCCTGGTTAGAGCCCTGTTTGTAAAAGTTAATGTAAGCAACATACTTGCAGGAAAGTAAAAAAAAAAAATCTTGTTGTAAGTAATCAGTGAATGTGAATTGTTACCTGTCTGTGTATCTTATATCTGCATCTTCGGTTTTGTACTTCATCCACTGGGATCAGTACTTTTTGAGGTTTACTGGTATGTCTTTTTTTTTTTTTTTGTATGAATTTACAGTACTAATGCATTATTAAAGAGGCATCAACTGTTAGCATCAATGTCCAGTTTCCCTGCTGCTTCTCTCATGGGCAAGCAGTAGCTTTACCATTAAGAACCAAAAATATTTTGTTTAACCCTTTTGCAATGCAAAGGATAATACTCCTTTTATGGTTTGGAAGGCTAGCACTGCTTTCCAGTGCTAGCATTGTATAAGCAAGTTGACCATATACCTCTGAACTTCTAGCAGGCAAATTACTGTTTTTAAAACATGATGTGTATTTTAGAAAGTTCATAACCTGTAAATAAAAAAAAAATATTGCTAACTAATAACTCAAAGTCTTCCTTTAAACTATGTGTAAATTGCATGGGTTTTTTTTTTTCTGAGATTCTAAACCTAATGGTTTTTAAACCTAGAAACTTGCTGTGTATTGTTATTAGAAGATTAACAATATTGTCAAAACTGTTTGGACGTTCTGTCGTGGCCCACCCAGTTGTTTGACTACATAAATGGGAATGGCAATTTGATTGGCTATTTAATAATTACCCAAGAGGAATTTAAAGTGCGTCTCCAAAGCTCATGCTATTGACTTAGTGAGTAAAAGCTATATTACCTGTGTAACTTGTTAATTTAAAGAAAACCACATTACTATTTGTCAGCATCGAAATTTTCAACAGCATCTAAGTGAGTATACAGAGCACAGTAGTTGAAACTATGTGTGTGTTGGTTATTTTGCAACACTTATGTGATTGTTAGATTAATGTGGGACTTTCCAAGTCAGTTAAATACCATCAATCGTAACCATGGTATTCTTCAGTGTATTACCTGGTCGAAGTTGATAGGAAGTTTTAGGTCCTGCATACTTTGTTTGTGGAAAAAGAATAAACATTTAAAAAGAGAAATGGAAGCTTCTTTCTAATCAGAAGAAAGTATAAATGGCCCACCGAAGTCAGCTGTCAGGGTTGTTATTGCTTGTTCCTCCAGGGTGGAGGTATATTGCACAGTTCCAGTGTGGTAGCTGTTGAACAAGCACTTACTGTATTCTCAGCTGAAAAAATCGGTGATCGGTCACCTCTGCTTACATTTTGATGAGAATTTCTTTCAGAAAGAAAACCCGTATCTCCATCTTTCTGTGGAATGTTTTGCAGTTAAGGTAATTTCTGACAGGAAAAAATACGTGGTAAAGGAGCGTAATGATCAGATTTCATCCGTTTTGCCTAGTAGCTCCCTCCCTGATTTAGCTCTTTAGAAATCATTGTTGGTAGCATTGTGTGTTGTGGTTTTCTGGCGAAATCTTATGGTATCTTACTACAGAACTACCTTTATGCTGTCTGTGGTGTGTCAAAAGTGTTTTTTAATACTTTGACTTTTTTGTAGTGTGGCAGAAGATACGGTTCAGTAGGCGGTTTTGAAGTGTGATGTGCGAGCACTGGCGATCTGATTGTTCTATTCCATTCCCTGCAGCTGAAAACAGTGCCTAGCGGATGTCCTACTCATTAGATACCTGTTCTGTTTTAGCTGTGTTACTTTCCTTGCATTGTCTTTGACTAGCATTAGGTGTTTAAACAGATTGTTTTAGGACCACTACACTTTGCTTGAACAAAAGTTCTTTTGTCAAACGAGTCCAGGGCTTTCAACTTCATTGTTCGCTTTAGAAAGTGAATAGAAGATACAGTTTTCTGTAAGAAACTAATTGTCTAAATAAAACAGGCATCCATTACTCTCATCTCTGAAGATTATATGAAATAGTGCCTGATAATTTAAATCAAATATCTTAAAAAATGTTACGAGTAATGTATTTATTTTGTTTGGGGAGTGGGGAGAGGAGGGAAGAGGAGTTTGAGTTTTTTCTTGGCGGGCACTAGAGTAAGCTTCTGTGGAAGTTCCTGAGTTAACTGTTTCAAAGTCTGTTTCTGATACACCAGAGTATGCCTTAGTTCTTCACGATCAGAATTGCACTCTATTGTTTCTGTGATTCTGGAGTAAATACTTGGATTTGCCCTGAGTTGAGGTAGTGAAAGGAGTTTAGCTTTGTCTCAGTTTACCTCAATGAGAGAGACATTTCTTGCTAGCTTGCTGACTGAGTGCTTTTCATTTTTGAGGCTGAATGCTTGCTAAATATATACATGCTTACTTCCAGTCATAACAATACACAAATGATACAGTGATATGATTGGTGTCTGCTCCTGAAGTGTTGGTGAGGGTTGCTTTGTAAAGTGCAATATGGAGGTCTTTTTTTTTTTTTATTTGTTTGTTTGGTTGTTTTATTTTGAGTTCTGTTTTCTTTTGATGGAAGGTATGTGCCACTTCTGGTGCAATGGTAAATCTTTGGCGTCAGCAGATGTCGTTTGTTATTGCATACTTTTAATTGTGAACCGCTGTGGTACGTGTCAGGACATCCTGACTCTGGAAACCATATGGTTTACCAGTCATCTCTTTACAAACTTACTTCCTTTGGACAGAAACCTTGTGTGCTCAATGAAGTGAAGAAAGCATTGTACTACTGCACCAGATGACTGACGTGAACTAAATGTGAACATTTTTGTCAGTGAGAATGCATAAGACTGAGTTATACTGTAGAAGAGTTCTTATATGACTCTGTTAAAGGCTTGTTCTGAAGTTAAAGGTTCTAGTGATGTGCTCTTTTTGTCTCTGTAAATTCAGCAGAAGGTGAAGCTTTGTAAACCATGATGACCACAAGATCCTGTTTTGATGTCTATATGACTGTATGTGATGGTACTGGACTGAACAAGACTTTCTAGAACATCTGAAAGAGAAACTAATATTTCTTTATAACTGGATGTTCTTTTTGTATAGTTGAATGGACTGACTGTTGAAAATACACCAATCAGCATAAGCAATTTGCTTTTTTCTGCTTGTTGGCATATCTGATCGAAAAGATGGACTTCAGAAAGAGAATTAATTCTTTATTCATGAGATTTAAATTAGAATAAATAAGCAATTCAAAACAATTGGGGCCTTGTCTGCTTGTGGTCTGCTCTCATTGCTGACTTTTTCCCCTGAATAAATATTTTCCTCTTTTCAGCTGTTTTTTTTTTTTCCTTGTGCTTGTTGTTCCAGAAGGTTGTAACGCCTGACCAGTGATATTGATTTGTGTCATCTGTAGTTGGCTTTGGGAAGAATGTCAGTCTTGTTTCAAGCTTTCAGTAAATCAGAAATCGCAGGGTACAGTAGTTCAGATGAAAAATGTCTACACTTTTCATAAAGGTTTTAACTTCTGTCTTTGGGATTCCGGTTCTGCTAACTCTTCTACAAAAAGAAATTCATGTATGTCTCTGCATGGGTGATTTTGAGATCTGTCTACACACATAAAATTTTTTGGTCATGCTTCTGAAATGTTCTTAAATAATTCTATCTGCAGTTTAATTTCAGGTAACTAAAAGAAAATGTTTAATATCCTTCTTAAGTCTCTCTTGTTAGTTCCTTTCTTGATCTTCTGAGGTGACACCATCATCCTGCCTTCATTCGGGCAACTCCTTTACCTGAACTGCTTTTTAAAAATTGCATCTGAATCTTTGAGATCAATCTATTCACCTAAATCTCTCATCCAGGTGTTGCTATTTTGTATGTCAGTAAGTTCAGCTTTACTTTTGTGACCTTGAAAGAGTGCCATTGTATCCAAATGTTATTCTTTGAGAATGCTGTTGCAGGCATCTCATAACCCATGATTTGGACTGTGTTGTCTTTTTTTTTTATCCTGATAATCTTTTCTTTATCACATTAAATATAAACAAGCTATTTTCAGTTTCAAAGTCTCTTACTGTCTCACAATTGCAGTTCCAGATTTCATCACCTGGTGAAGAGATGACCAAACATCTATATGCTTTACTTCCTTGATGTTTCCTTCCAGCTTCTTCCTCAACTTAGGAAGAAATTCTTTTATAAGCCACCAAATTACTTTAGAGCTTGCATTGAAGCTTTGCTCTTTATATCTAGAAATACTTAACTGCTAGTGCCCTGAACCACTCTTTAGCATGTTGAACAGTGTTGTGCTCATGTATTCGTGTTTGCTGGTATCCACCTGCTGTCTTTTTTTTTTTTTCCTGTTGAGATCATGAATTTCTCTGTGGGAAAGACTGTCTATTCTACAACACATCAGCAGGGTTCCTGATCCGTTGCTGGGTCTAGTAGGTGAAAGAAAAGTAGAAATTACTCAAGTAACAATGGATCAGTGAAATGAGAGGAGGGGAAAAACAGTTATATGTTTGCTTTGCTGTTCCTGGGGCATAAAGTTCTGTTAGTGGCAACAGTCTTAAGACAGTGAATTTCTTAATGATGTAGATCTAGAAATTGAAGGAGGGGTCAGCAATAGCGATAAAGCTTGGAGTTTAGAGAGGTAAATGTTACAGGGTACAAGTTTAATATATAGTGTGGCAATCTCCAAATGATACCTATAAAACTTTTATACCACATGGACTTAATTTTTTTCATAAGTATTTGCATATGTACAGCTGCACACACATGTCTAGAATGTGTCTCTCTGCAGTGTTTTAGTGAAGTGTGAATAGCTCGATGCAGGAGCACTCAAAAACAACCCGTATCTCTAGTACAGAACAAACTACCAGAGAATTTGGGTATCCAGGAGATAATTACTCTAACTTTGTATATGTTCAGGAAGCGAAAACAGTACCTTCTTCCAGAAACATTTCCAGGGGAGACTAGATTCAAATAAACGTGTTGAATTAATCTGAAGTTTAAGTAATATGTATTATTCAGTTAATTTTTGTGCCATTTAGGAACATGATGATTCCAAGTCCATTAAGATGTTATCTTCTGTTACAGCCAAGAACTGGAAGACATTGAGTTTATAATGTTTTGTTTCCTGGTTTACGATACCTGTGTATGAGTGACTTAATTTCTGTTGGTTGTAGCTAATAGCTTTTGAACCACTGGCGTTGTTCAGACCGTTTTCATATATGTAGACCTCTCAAAGCTCAAATTCCTGTAGGTTCTAAGAGGTTATATTGCTGAATAGAGAACAGAGAGACCCAGCAGATGACAAGGTAATTTATAAGGTCGGTTCTTAGTAGACATTTAAACATCCATAGGGAAGTTCACCTGCAGCGAGCAAATCTGTATGAAACTACTGCTCCTGGCATTAGTTGCATACTTGTTTTGATAATATACTCCTCAGCATATAGCAGGCAGGCAAAGACATTCTTACTTTAAAAGCAAGACCCCACTCAGTGGAAGTATGTTTTTATAGATGTGACAACAGTAAGTTAAATTTTACATCCTTTGACATTAGAGACTATGTAGAGATTTCAGGGAATATAAATGAAGTAGTATTTAATTCTTTGTGCCTGGACGCTAGAGAAGTGTGCTTACACCCATTAGTTTAAAGATATCAGATCAGTTTTTGCCAGAACATATTTCTTGTCTTTTACATTCTTGTTTTTGCTTACAGGTAAGATTGTGCCAAAACCCAAAGCTTCAACTGAAAAACAGCCCACCTTACATACTTGACATTTTACCTGACACTTACCAACATTTGCGACTTATACTGAGCAAATATGATGACAACCAGAAACTTGCACAACTCAGTGAGAACGAATATTTTAAAATCTACATTGACAGTCTCATGAAAAAATCAAAACGGGCTATAAGACTCTTCAAAGAAGGAAAGGAAAGAATGTATGAGGAACAGTCACAGGACAGGTAAGTGAAATATTTCAATATGAAGTAGATTGTCTTGCCTGTCTGCATTCTTAACACTGTTTCTCTGCAGCCATTGTATTTTGACATTTTTAATTATTTAAAGAGCAGAAATATTTATTGTTTGGTTTCATTGAACCTGCAGGTCAGTCAGTAGTTTGCTGGATTTATTCCAGTGTGTGCTCTTATCTGTCACTTTGTGACCTTTAAAACCAAGTGCATTTCCTTCATAAAACATTCATTTCATTGTAATTGCTTGTTCACAGGGCCTTACAGTATGTAGTTTTTCCTCTGGCAGAGAGCGAATGCCTGTTACTTGGACTGAGCTTGACCTCCCTACCCTAGTTCTTAAAACTGTGGGAGCCGTGATGGATATTGACTTCGAGCTTTCGCAAATGATGAAATGAAGCAAAACAATATTCACATTTTTGAGAAGTTGTGTGATGTTAGCGTAAGGTGAAGATAATGTTAGTTTGGTGCTGAGAAGCCTTTACAGGAACCTAATGGATTCCTGATTTGCAGTGTTTCAGTTTTAATAACAGGGATTAATGTCCACTTTATGTATACTCTTGGTGGTGAGTGAAGAAGTTTTGAATATTTGATTTTATTACCTAATATTTAAAAAAATAATATTTCAAGAACTCCTGTTCAAAATCTGGAGTTTTGTTTTGGGAAGGCGTACAGCGGTGTTGTAGCAATTAGACTCTACTGTCTGTGGTATATCTTTAAATCAAAATATATGATGCTGCTTCCAGAGTCTTTCCTTTTTGAAGGAGATAGTGGGGAATGGGAGATAGAGGGGGAGTGAATGGAGGATTGAATCCCTGCTATTTTGTNTGCACCTGAGCTCAGAGACAGGGTTGTAGTATAGTTTTACAGCTGGTGAAAGCGTTGTTAGACACAGTGAAATGTCTACGTTCTTGTAAATGTCACTGCTGTTGTGTTTGATTTATACATATGTTCCTTCCAGATCTTTAGCAATGATTATAGGTATTCAGTATACTGTGATAGTCTATGGTGCTTGATAAAGGGTCCAAAGCTTGCTTAACGTCTAAGGAATTTTTTTTTCTAAGTACGTAAAGACTGTCCAATTGTGAATATATTTGGAGCAATTTGCCTAAGAGGACCAAAATACACTGTTTGAACTATTTTAGTGATGGGTGAAGATCTTGATGAATGTTTTTTGTATTTGAATACTTAAGTATGTAAAGGAATGTTTTTGCTGTGAACGGATTCTTACCAGAACCCCTGGAACAATTGTTCAGCGCTGAGCTTAAGAGTTCTTTTTTCAATGTCTCATTTGTTGTATGTCCAGAAGTCGTCAAGTTGCAAAGGAAGTAAGAACTTTTTTGTAGTAAGGGACATTTGACTTAAATTACATTATGTAAACAGTTTTTATTTTGACTTCCCTGTGTTGTATGAAACCCAGATTTCCTTATGGTTTTGCTTACAGTTTGCAATAAATTAAAGGCAGTTTCAGTGTCGATTTTTGAAAAAGTCTGATACATGGTCTGTACAGTCATTTATCAGTGTCTTAGTAACTGTATCTAGTTGCTAGTGTTGCTTTCTTCTTTCCAATTACCCACTTCATGCCCTGCATAACAGTAAAAGTGATGATATAAGGATGTCTTTTGTGAAGCAAACAGTTTTTTGAAGAATGTTTGGACCATTTTTGTGAGATGATTGGAGAGGAGGGATTTTAAAACAAAACATAGTGGTGAAGTGCACCAAATCATAACAACTACTTCAGGCTCGCTAAACTTGTGTTTCAGAAGGTGACAACTATGTTATTTTGCCTGACTGATGGAGTTTGAAGCTTGATGAAAGGAGTACAGTAGAAATGTTTCTCCTGTGCTAAAATTGTTAGCTGTGTTTCCTATACAAACTATGTTCTGGGTGTATGTCAGAATGCTTAAACAGAACAAAAAATCATAAGCATTGTTTCAGCAGTTCGTGCCTCATGCTATTATAAGTTAAAGTCTACATCTTTGTGACTACAGCGTACTCTCATCTACTGGTGATGCTTTATCTGTATGCATAGCTTAGTTTGAAGTTGAATTAAGGTATTTGTGTTTGCTGAGCCCTATGACTAGGTGCTAGTTTGCTCTGTCGTGCTTCAACATACTTAAATCTTGGTAAGTTAGTAAAAGGAGCTGTTAATGTTTTTAGCCTTTTTTTCCAAATATGCCTGCATTAACCTAAGTACTGTATTTGTTAATGTTTTAATGCCAACATAGGGGTGATCATTTAAGTAAGTGTTTTTGAAGATGTTTCTAAAATGACTGTCAAATTGAAGTACAGTCAATTTTTTTTAAAAAAAAGGCAAGCCAGAAGCCTCTCATGTTGACACATGGCTAGTTTCTGTGGTTTTCAGTCCTACATTTCTGTGTTTAGTTTTCTGTTAGTGTCTCTGGTTTCTGGATAAAAGGTCATCATGAAAAAGAGAAACTGGCTGCATTTGGAAGCATTCTGTGTATATATTTGATTGGTATACTTCTCACCTATTGGGGTTATTGAATGATCTTTTAATTTCTATAGTGATGGTACATTTAGGAACCAATGTCAATATATATGTGATTTTTATGTCCCTGATGACACCAAAATTACTCTATTGTGAAGAACTGGGCATGAGTTTTAGTTTTCAAAGATCCTGTAGATGAAACAAGATAGTGTACTAGTCAGATTATGCACAAAAGCTTACTTTGTGATGGTGTTGCCTCTGTAGCCGGTGTTTGATACCAAACGTGTATGATAGCCATTTAAAAGTAGTTGGTGCTGTCACTCTGTACTCTGTAGGATGAGTACGAAGCAGAGAAAGTATGGCTTGCAAGTTTGTTTATTGTATATGAATTTGAATTGCATCTACCTTATGGATATGGTGCCTAGTATAAAATTACGTTGTCTCATACTCCTCTTGCTTAACGAAGTAAGAGATGATGTTCAATAAATTCTGTAAATTGTACTAGATATAGGCTGCACAGAAGTTTTTCTATGTCTGAAGTAATTGAAAGGTCTTTTTTGTCACAGATTTTACTTTTTAAAGGTTATTAATATAAACTTTTTAAAATTACTGGTTCAGGTATATCTACCCTTCTTAAAAGGCTTTCTGTGTCTTTGAGGGTCTGGATTTGGGGGGAGGAGGGGCATGTTCCCCCCACCCAGTTATTTATTGGGAAATAGACTAAAGCTGAAAGATATAATTTCTGTGAAGCCCAAACTTCCTTTTGTCTTGCTGCATTACAGAATTACGCATCTAGAAAATATAAAAACTTTGTAGGCTAGCAGGTTTTTTTAGACAAATATGCTAGCCAGGTGTGGAAATGAAGCATGTAAGTTACAGTAATAAGACTAGAGAAGGAGTAGTGGCAATGGGGAGATTATATTTGGATTAATTCAAGATGCTGGACATGGTCTTCAGGGCTAACACAACCGTTGCTGAATAATGGAGACAAGTGTGAGCTTTCCTGTGCTTACCTGTAAATCGTGTCCTTGAAGAATACATCTTGAGATTAAACTTGTTAGTTTCTGTTTTAATATTGCATGCCTTCTGCTATATGCCCTTTATAAGTGGAGAAGAGGAAAAGTATAAACCCAGGGTCTATACTTACTTTTAATAATCTTAAGTGCTGCTTGGTTCAGCCAAAATTTGTTGGCTACTTGTTTTTAAGTGGCTTTGCGGAAGCGGAAGACTAAGATAAGATGAAAGATGGATATTTTGTAAGTAGTGGGCAGTACGTATGAAGATGGCAAAAGGAGAAGACCTGAGGTGGCTTTGGAAGGGAAAGCCAGAGTTAAGGAGGTCCTTCAAGGTGATCACAAAACCACTCCTGTTCCTGTACAGAAGGTCTCGCTAAATTCTCTTGTGTGTCTGGCCATTCAGTGTCTTGATTCACATTGCATGCCTCTAGATTTTACATCTTGATTAAGTGTTTTGTAAGTGCAGAATTCTTACATTGCCCAAGTCTTCTAGGGAGATCTTATACCTACGGTCTAAGTGATAGATCAGGTTCTTCCTTGTTACTGCTCATGTTGATTACTGGGTTTATGAAGTACTGCATTTCTCTCCTTTTAGTCTCTGTTGACAACTGAGATCAGTTAAGGTTCTTGAATCCACGTCCCTAAACTGGCACGTCAAACTACACGGCATTGTCAGTAAAGACCTTTTCACTGCTGAAATTTCTAGCCCGATCCCTCCTTATTCTGAAAGTACAGACTTGGGAAGAAGGTACACGGGTAAGCATGAGGATGGACTTCAGTTATGTCAGCTGCAGCGCAGTAGCAGTTGTTTATGTACGTCTGTCCTGTGGTAAGTGAGAGGTAGCTTACCCTACCTGCTTGAAGTACCTCATCTTCGACACAGTCTCCCATAATATCCTCCTAGGGAAGCTCAGGAAGTATGGGCTGGATGAGTTGTTGGTGAAGTGGATTTAGAACTGGCTGAATGGCAGAACTCAGAGGGTTGTCATCAGCGGCGCTGAGTCTAGTTGGAGGCTGGTAACTAGTGGTGTCCCTCAGGGGTCAGTACGGGGCCCAGCCTTGTTTAACTTCTTCATCAACGACCTAAATGAAGAGTTAGAATGTACCCTCAGCAAGTTTGCTGATGACACCAAACTGGGAGGTGTGGTGGATACACCGGAAGGCTGTGCTGCCATTCAGCATGACCTGGACAGGCTGGAGAGTTGGGCAGAGAGGAACCTGATGAGGTTCAACAAAGTTAAATGCAGGGTCCTGCACCTGGGGAGGAACAACCCCATGCATCAGTACAGGCTTGGGGTGGACCTGCTGGAGAGCAGCTGTGCGGAGAGGGACTCTGGG
>Ga0065711_1044810_pt1 | contig 13868 bp, 4 predicted proteins | sample Hoacrofraction12_FD_59098 | JGI IMG/M metagenome (GOLD analysis project Ga0065711, IMG submission 59098) | Hoatzin crop microbial communities from Cojedes, Venezuela - Epithelial fraction 12 v2 (version 2) | ecosystem: Host-associated > Birds > Digestive system > Esophagus > Crop | place... | reverse complement strand
GAAGAGAAGAGAAGAGAAGAGAAGAGAAGAGAAGAGAAGAGAAGAGAAGAGAAGAGAAGAGAAGAGAAGAGAAGAGAAGAGAAGGCAAAGAAGCCACTTTGACTGACAACTGCTAAGGAACTTAGACTGCTCATAAAATGCCAAGCTTGGCTGTACAAAAACATAGACTCTCTGACTGCAGCGATCCAGAAGGGAGTTAGCCATTCTTAGATACCCTTGAGAATCTGGGCCTGAAATTCTGATTTGAGAAACAAAAAAATGAAAACTCAGACTTTCTTTTGCATCGGCTTGCCCATGGGGGAACCACCAGATGCACTTTTGAGAGTAACAGAGGGCAGGCAGATCTCTCAGCACTAAGTGAGAGCCATAAGTCAATCACATCTGTTTTTGATGTTGTAGTTATTCAACACATTCTTCAAATTATTCACCAATTCCCCCCAAATAGATCAAATTAAAATCTCTAAATCTCAAGCCCTAAATACGTTTGTTTTTAAAAAACCATCTATCATCACCACGCAGAGTTCCTCTCCCTCCTCCAAGCAACAATTGCTTTAGCAAGAGGTGTAATCAGGCAAAGTGTACATGGCAGTGCTGTCCATGATGAAAACATTAGCTAGCTCCGAGTGCCCACAGAGCCCTGCTGGGGCCATGGGCAATGCTGGGCCTCAGACAGGTAAGCCTGATGGTCGGGTGAGTTTGGGTCTCCAGGATGCACAGGGAGCTCCAGGACCAGGCAGGAGGCAGGAGCAGGAGCGGGTAGTTGCATGTGTGGCTCATCCCTGGGGTGCCTGCTGCTCCCCCAGACCTGCTCCAGGCAAACTCATCCCTGGCATGGTGTCGAGGGGAGCCTGGTCATAGCTGTATGTCCGCACGGCTCCTGCGCCCATTGCCAGATGCAGGAGTCAGAGGTCTCTACCCACACCCTTGCGCTGGAGTTGGGGTAGTGAAACCTTGCTAGGAGCAATAGGAACAACAAAGGAAAATATCATGTACCTGAGAAATTAGCTACAAGGTCTGAAATATTTTGAATACAATTAAATTTCACTTGGAGCTTTCCCTCACATCAGCCAAGCCAGCTACTAAATATCTTTTACATGAACCTTAGGAAGATTTGATGCTATAAACCAATAAATCCAAATATTATAATATTTTTCCCCCCATGCTCAGTATGAACATCTTATCCATTGTGCTGCACCCACCGCAAGCTATTTCTGCCTTAGTGTTTTTGTCCAGTGCCCTAAACTACTGCAATCCATCTACTACTTAAATTTCCTTTAATGGATTGTAAGAAGTTCTCTGTGCAGCATGCTGAGTGAGTGATCAGAAGAATTGGATTTTTTCCTACCTTTTCAACATTTTCATGCATTATCTTTAGTGACTCATGTGCTTCATTTTTTTCCAGGTGTGCTTCAGGGGAAAATGAAAATAACCCACCTCCAGCATACACTCAGCATCTCAGGAGAAACTGTAAGTTTTTGTTACTATTCTAAACAAGTGGAAGATCCACTTAGAGCCGTTCTTGTTCCCTGTATCCTCTGGGCAGGAAGTCTCTTCTCAGACTGTTAATGGCTTGCTATTTTTTTCCTATGGAAAAACAATAAACAAACAAACAAACAAAGGACCATCATCAGCAAAGCTGTTCATATTACAGGTTCGGTTGCCAGAGGAAATATATAGATTTTCATACAAAATTTTCTCTGTAAACCTATAGGTAATTACATAGATTTTCATTCCTGTCAGCATAGCCATTTGCAGATCTGCGTTAAACAATGAATTTCAATGCTGGTGCTATAAAAGTGTCAGTCAGCAGCTCTGTTGCTTCTGGGTCTGATGGTAACAGATTGACTAAGAAATCTGGACACGTTCATTTTGCCAAGGGATCGTGTGCTGCTGGAGGTAATGCACATCAGATGAGATGTCACACTCTCAGAAGAAGTGCAGAGGCGTTAAGACAAGCCAAATTCTGGGCTGTTTATATCCTCCTTTACCAATCAGGATGTCAGGATGGGGACTGAATTTATAAATACTGGAACGGGGTTTGTTGCATGACAGAAGCTCCTGGAGAAAAGAAATAGGTTAGACTTTTTGCCTTGTTATGTCCAAAAAAACCCTGATTATCTGTGTTCACAGTTAAAATTAAATAAATATATCTGGACATGGAACGACAGAGAGATTTCAGAAAAAAAGTTCTTCAAATATCACATGCTGAGGATTGTGAGGAGGAAAGCAGAAAAGAGCAGCCAGCTCCGTTTTGTGCTGCACAGTTTTCTAAATGGTTTAGAACAGCCCTGTGAAATTTTGCAAGTGCTTTAGAAACAACTGTCTCCAATTAGCACTAGTTCTTGGCTCACATTTGAAAGCTGGTTTCAGGTCAGTGGTAACTTCCCTGAAGAAGGAGTGAGGGGGAAAAAAATCTCTGCTGGGGAATTAGTGAGAGCCAGAGACATTGCTGTGATTTCATTGCAGCTGTGGAGGCGCGAGTAGAGCAGGGAGGGAGGACTGTGGCGGGATGTTGTTTTGGGTTTAACTGTGGAGAGCGTGTGTAGCAGCGAGAACATACAGTCTAAAGTGCATCTTGTTAGCTTTTTGCTTTTCACTCTTTTTACCTATCATGATTTGACTAATCCTTTAAATATATTTTGTGTTCATTTCTCAAATAACCAGCAGACATATGGTGCTAATGAGAACTAGAGTGGGTTTGTTTTTTTAATGAACAAGAGCAGCTGGTAAGCAGAATATAAAATTAAAAATGGAGGGAAAAAAATAAGCCCAGGGGGATAGATACGGTTATTAATCTCAGCAGAATTCCTCAGCTTGCTCTTCTGATGAGAAGAATCAGGTGGAATGGGACACTGGTGACCTTGAGACAAGTATGTGACAGCCTGTTGGACTAGGTGAAAGCTCACAGCTTTCTTTAAATGAAACCCACTTCATTTTCTGCTATTTAAAATGTCTTCCTAACCAACACGGAAGAATAAGAGAGAGTTCCTGGGATGCACTGACTGAGAGGCTGGAAAGGCAGTCACTTTCCTAACACAAACCACCGTTCTGCCCAGTAGACCAGAGTTTCTGCTGCACTACAATGCTATTTTTTTTTAATCAAGCTTATTTCATTTAATGACTTGAGGCAGACAGAGCCCAACTAATGGCTTTTGTGCTAACTTACCTTCACTGTGAAATATATACTTTTCAAGATAGCTGTGAATCACTGTGCCCCTTCCACTCAACAGAACTTGTCCGCAATGCATTAAAGCCTGTTCCTGCTAGAAACCTCCTGCTCACATGTTTACCGTCAGCCTACAGTCAAGGTACCTCATACACTCTCCTAGACAACACCCGAGTCAGGACTAAGGTTACTACAGACATGACTCATCCTGCGATGCAGGGAGCCCCAGGTTTTTGGGTGCCCTGAGCACTTTTGGCTGCACTGATGGGGTTGTCCCCATCTATCAGACCCTGCAGTCTTTGTCAGACAAACCCGCTATGTTTGTAGGTGTGGCTAAGCATGAAGACAAGTCAGGTTGTCCTCTGGTCTTTGCACATGTCTGGCCATAAAAGATAGAAATTATCTGGCCTGGTTTTAGGTGTCCATATGTGAGCCAGTCCATAGGTTTCTCCTGTAGTCGAAGGACAGAGAAAAGAGGTGTGACTTGTCTCCACCTGATACAGACATGATACCCTGTACGGGCTAGTAGCTTTAGAAATCTTTCCCTACTGTGGACACATCAAGGACAAAGGAAGGTCCCACCGCTCCGTGTGCTTACTGGACTACCCTTCTATCCCAGTAACTGTGGGGCAGAATGATTGTGGTCCCGCTTCCCTTCTCCCCTAGGCGGGCTGAGGACATTTAGCAATGCTGGTGGCACTTTCAGAGGACAGTACCGGTCCTTTCGTTGCTGGGAATGGTGAGGAAGGACAGCCATGGTCAAGTCAATCCTTTAGGTGACCTTTATTTGAAAGGATCCAGTTCATATCCACTGAGACCCAGTTCATGATATAAATTAAAGTGCAGAAAAGGGGTGGCTGCAATGTGTGTTCTTGATCTGAACTGAAGCACCAGTGTAGATGCACCTTAAGAGCATTTAACAGGCTGCAGCATGAGCACTACCCGTTGCTTGCTTCTGTGGCTCTATCGATCTCACAGTTCTTGTGCTGAGAGATAGTGATGATTTACACTACACAAAAGCAGCCTTCTTTCCAAAAAGCATCTTCTTTGGCAAGTTCCTAATCCCTCTAACTTGGTCCTGTTCATGACTTTAATTTCTGGAGTCAAATGGATGCTGCAGTAAAGTGGCTGCTCTGAGAAGGAGTCCGTGCCATGTCTTTTCCTCCTTGAACAGTGCAGGCACCTTTTCTTCCTCTGAGGTTCACTGAAGGTTGATGTTTCTTATTATTTTAGTAAAATGTACCTTTTTCTAGCTGCCAGGGCAGCAGACCAGTCATTGTAACAAAGGATTGTGATTTCTTTACAAGGAAATAAGAATCTGGCTATATGGGAGAAAGCCCTTGTTTGAACATGTTATTTGCACCAGCAGCAGAGAGCATCCTCACAGCTGAATGACAGTAAGTGGATTTTTCTGTTTAGCGAAATATAAAAAAATATCTCTAGATGAGCTGGATGAGTAATGGAAGTGCTCAAGCCCTCTAGGGACACTCTTGCTGTCATGCAGAATCGGGCTCCTTCTGCATCTGGGAAAGGAAAAATTGAAAAGATAACAGTGGGACAAGATTGCTGCTGGTAACAGCAGTGAAGAATGAGTGCAGCTGTGCTGGGTTTTGCCCCCTGCATGGTAACAACCTTTCTAGGAACAAAGAGATGCTGTGTGCCATGGGATTTGATGGAAAAGCAGGGGGTGTGAAACTTCAGGGGCATAGCTGAAGATGCTAGGTTCAGAGAGGGAAGGAAACTATTCCAAATCCATTTGCTTCTTATGTCGACCTGGAAAGCCTTTGGTGGACATAAGCATCAGGCATGCTGTGGCAGCCCAGCTTTGTGCCTAGAAAATATGCTCGGCACCAGCAGTCTCTTCAAGAAAAGGCTCCACATGGCACTCTCACACCAGGGCTGCAAAGTACTATTTGCACTGTGTGTGCTGCGAGATTCCTGCTAGCCCATTGTGGAGGATGCAGATTTTTCAAGATCTGGCTAAGGCAGCTCTATCTTATTCACTGCCCTATGGTGATTATAACGATATTTTTTGCTGCATACTGTGCTGAGAGAGAAAGTGTGCCTGAGTGTCGCACAGTGCAACGCAACACGGTGCTCCCTCCCACCTCTCCCAGACCCCCCATCAATCTCTCTGCAGGGAGAAAAAAAGCTCACGTAAAAGGGATGTTTACAGTGATGTTATTCAAATGAGCAACGTACAAATAAAATGATATTTAGGCATTGCCTTTGCTTCTCTATAAGTTTCTCCAGGCAAAATTACCCACAATGGTACTTAAGCCTCCTCGGGGAGTCCATAGCTGTTGGCAGTATTTTCTTTCCTGCCTGCTACAGACTAAGGAGAAAAAAATATTCCTTACTCTACTAGCAAAGTCCACAAACTTGCTGAGGCCTAGATGTGAACCACTTGTCTTAACAAAAGCCAGAAGGAAGAAGAAACCTGAAAAGCAGCAAAAATCATGCAAAGGGAGACATTTACAATTGTACAAAGTTCATCCCCCTGATTCAAATATTTCCATAACTTATTACAAAATTCAGCATTTGTAAGTAAGAATAAACACTCACTGTATTGAACAGTTTCTGGATAACATGTTTGTGCAGAACAGAAATATTCTAGGGCCAAAAATCAATACTCAGAGGGGACTGCATGGCTCAAACTATGGGTGAGTATATGGAGGCTGCTATGAAGATCTTAGCACTTTGAAATTCACACAGGTCAGCAGAAATGGAAATTAATTTCCTACTAATGCCTTTTCTGAGGCCATTAGCTAGAACCTGCCCTGTTAATATGACCTCTCTTTCCAATTTGAAGAGGGCAAATGCTTGTATTTCGTGTTTACGGGGTGTTTGTCACTGGAGCAAAAAGCAGTCTTAGCTACTAGACTGAAAAAACCCCTAGCCACAGAAACAGAAACAGTTCCTCCATGGCAGAGCAATTGCATACTGATGGCAGAAATGGAAAGGAAATGTGCACAGCAATGAATCACCCACTGGAGAACAGTGTCAAGTGTAGTCAAACTTCTGTGAGCTTAAGCGGGTACAGGGTTTGGTCTGCTTTGTGTGAGGGTCAAAGGAGTAAATGAGACGTGTCACAAAGCATGATCAGGAGAGAGGTTGCCTATTTTGATTTCGTATCCACTTTGATGTGGGGGACCCAGAAAAGGTCTCCAGCCTCACCACTTAAGCAAAGGACAGCACAGGCATTGAGTGTAGGTGACTGATTTGATTGATTATGGGATAGAAAGGCAGGAGAATAATACTGACAAAAGGGGTTTTAAGGAAATTAGATGATCCCAGAAGAGCTTCACTTTTTCTGATTAAAAACCCAAGTGCTGCTGAGCAGGGACCTACCCCAAATCGCATAGTCATTGTTCCAGCGTAGTCAGAGGTTGAACTCTTCAAAGAAAAAAACCCTCCATTAAACCCAGACTGTAGATTTGATGACAATTGTAATCTATCAGCCACTGATAGTTTCAGCTGGAGCCAGGGGATTTTATCTAATCCTAATTGGAAGCTGACAGGTGGTCAGCAGGTCTGTCTTTGCCTGCTGGAGAAAAGCTCCATTCTGTCCTGTTGCAGAATGATTAATTCACCCCCTCCCTCCACCCAAAACAATACCTTCTGCTCAGAAGACCAGATGGAAAGTGTTGGTTGGGAGCAAATCCTTAGATCTGCAGGTCAGCTATGTTATTGTCCGGGCAAGTTAGAAAAGCCAGAAACAGCAGAATTACAGAAGTGACCCAGCGGGCGATGTTTTGGGAGGAAGCCCATTGCAGGAGGGCTGGCCAGCTGTCAGCCCCCGTGACCTGGAGTACTGTTGGGAATGGGAAGGATGAAAGATCCCGCTCCGAGTTGCCCAGCTCCAGTGGGAAGATGTCCGTGCCAGGCACAGCTGAGCTTGCAGGAGGTGGGTAAGGTCACTGGCACGTCCTGGTCTGACGTGAGTGACCATGTCATTAGTTGTGAGGCACATGTACTGCAGAGCACAGAAACCTGTGAGACTGTACAAGACCTCGCTAGAGTATTTTCCTTCTCCTATGGAGACTCAAGCTCGTACTTTCAGACCCAACAAGAGATTTTTACACATTGGGTCACTTGGTTTCTCTATAAATAGATGAGTATAAACATATTGAACTCTCTTCATGTGCCCCACTCAGGAGAATACCACAACCAGACACTTCCAGGATCTATAAAGATTTAGAGATAGCAGTTGCTGTTTCTCTTTGCCTGCTGGGAAGGTGCTTACATTTCTGTAGCGCTCTTGTTGCCTCGAGCCTGACCTGACCGAGACAGTGGGCAGTCTATTCTGTAGCTGTTACTTGAGCCTCTTCATAGGGCTTTGTCGTTTACTTTTGCACACAGGAACTTCAAATCTTAGTGACCTACTTTCAGCTCTGTTTATCTGCAGCGGACGAGGAGTGGCCCATACCCCTTGTGCTTCTGCTCTTCTCTGGCTGGGATGAAGTCCGGCAGGCGTGCTGCGGTGCAAGGGGCTGTGCTCCCCGAGGGACCCCCGGCTGGCTGGCAGCTCCCCTCTTCTCCTGGGGGGAGCTGGCACCGCCGCCACCACAGCACGGTTCCCTGGCAAAGCACAGCCTGTACAGGGTGAGGCTAACATCAGCTGGCTGCAGGAGTTCCTTTCCTGAGCACTGAGGAAAAAATACCTTCCTTTCTTTGCAAGCTGACTGTATGTGCTGTAGATTATATCCATCATATTCTTGTCTGTATTACCTGCATTAATCTAGTACAGCGTGGGATGAAAATGTGCCCCTGAGACTAAACATGTACGTAACTTTAACTACCAGCTGCCAGCACGGATGTAAAGTTATCTCTTCAAACTACGCATAAAACCCTGTGGATAGTGACATTAAGTAGCTATCGTGTATGCAATGCAGGCATTACATTTGTGTTAGTGTGTTGACACATCATTATATTTCTCAACAACGTAAATTAGATCAATGATATGAAATTTTGTCTTGAGAGCATGAGGATTTCTCATGGTTCTGGGAACCAGCGTTAAGACAGACTGTAAAATGGGGTGTAAATATTATAATGGTGAGTTATTCCTTCCTGCTTGCTAAGAAGCAACAGACATCACTGGTAGAAGCCAGCACATCCCATATGGATTACTTGCATTATATTTTAACAACTGCTTCATGTACTGATTTCTTTCAGTTCATAGGGACCAAAGATAATGTTGCAAATACTCAAAGGAAAACTTACTTTTCGTAAACAGCAGCCATGGCTAACCATCTCCTCAGCTGCCTCCTTTATCCTGCTCTTGCTGTGAAGACACCCATGCTGGATCTTCATTTTCTTTGTTGTTTTTTCTTTTTTCTGCCACCAGTTTTGATATCCCTGTGAACATGTCCAATAAATCTTGACACACTTGTTTCAGGGTCTAGCTGTGTGGCTCCCTGTGCTATAGGTGCCTACGAGGATGGGTTCCCTGTGTCCTTCAGATTGCTGCACAGATGGTGTGTGCTGCCTGAGTCATTGTGGTACAACCTTGGGCCTGCAGAACCCTTCCTCCTCCTCAACCCCAAGAGCTGAGGGCACCATTTTGTCTGTAGCACCACAGCCTTTATCAGGAAAGAGGACTGGAATCCGGGAGAACTGCAGCCACCAGGCCACGTCACCGTTTTTGGGCACCACCTCTCCCTGCTAGTGCTGTCTTCAGCCCATCTACTCCAATAAGCCAACAGGTATCCCGACTGACTTACTATAAAACACCCCGCAGAAAGGACATTTCCACATGAAGGCTGAACAAGCAAATATAGAACTTAATACTCCACAGGATCCCTTCTTCCCCATGCAGATACCTACTTGTTTTCCCCTCTTCTTGTTTTCAGAGGCATACTTAAATTCGAAAATAATTAGGGCTAGGCCTCCTGAGACCTCGTCCTGCAAAGTCACTGTTATGGATATTCATAGTCTCAGTGGCTTCCAAGTTGCTGGACGTTGGCATCTGCTTGGCCTGTGTCCCACCTCCCAGTCAGGGGAAGGGGTGGGTGAGCACGACTGTGCCCTGATTTTCATATGGAGAAAGCCTGACTGCAACAGCAGGGCACAATGCTGGGTGCTCTGTGCTCACACAGGAAGCAACTGGGCAGTATCATAGAATTATAAAATGGTTTGGTTTGGAGGGACCTTTAAAGGTCATCTAGTCCAATCCCCCTGCAATGACCAGGGACATATTCAACTAGGCCAGGTTGCTCAGGGCCCCGTCCAACCTGGCCTTGAATGTTTACAAGGATGGGGCATCTAGCGCCTCTCTGGGCAACCTGTGCCAATGATTCACCACCCCTGTTGTAAAAAGTTTCTTCCTTATATCCAGTCTAAATCTGCTCTCCTTTAGTCTAAAACCATTACCCCTTGTCCTATTGCATCAGGCCCTGCTAAAAAGTTTGTCCCCATCTTTCTTATAAACCCCCTTTAAGTACTGAAAGGCTGCTATAAAGTCTCCACAGAGCCTTCTCTTCTCCAGGCTGAACAGCCTCAACTCTCTCAGCCTTTCCTCCTAGGAGAGGTGCTCCATCCCTCTGATTATTTTCTCATTGTCTCCTTACATATATTTAATAACATATACATTTAGCATTAGTTGCTGTTCATTAAGTATTACTGATACCTGATCCAACCTTCTGCATACTGCAGGAGTCATCATCCTGCTTTGCACCCAGCAGTTTGTGTTTGATCACAGTAAGACTTGTATATTTTCACAAAGAATGTTACAAAAAGTCATGCAGTCTTCATGTGAAACCACAAAGGGGGAGAGAACATATCATTTTCCTCCTTTGTTTGTCCTGTTGGTTAACCATCTTTGTTTTTATAATTGTATGCTTTATTTCTAATTTAAATTACTCTGACTTTAGTTTCTAGCTGCTGCAACTCATTTTTTCTCTGCAAGACAAAGAAGGCATGTGCCAATGAACATCTTCTCTGCAGTCAGGTCATGCTCCAGGCTCCTCCTTTGATAAGGGAACTACAATGACTGCTTTAAGCCTTATGAGGTATTTTCCCTAGCCCTCAAAGTATTCTAATTAATCTTTTTAAAAAATCTCTGATTTTTTTTCAGATCCTTGGGTTGAGCAAATTCTTCCAGTAGCAATTTCTGTGAATGGAAGTAAGCTGAGCTGCAACTGCTGCCTGCTTCCCTGTGCTGCTCCTGTCACACGCAGTGAGACCTCGCTGCTCTCCAGCTTGTCCACTTTGACTCTTTGTCCCTTGTGTTTCAGAAATCATGAAGACTGCATCTCTTGCTCCTAGATACAGACCTTTATGTCTGACTGATTCCGACACTAAATTTTGTATTTCACTTGCTGATAGTTTAAGGTAAAACCAGACAAATAGCTGGAGGATAATGCCTCAAAATCCAGGTTTCTCTTCATGTCCTCTACCCCTTTTACTAAGCTGCAAAGGCTCCTCTTTGTTCATTTGCTTTCTGATTCTTCACCTCTGCCCTCAAAACTGGGAGGACATAGTCACAAAGAGGAGTAAGAAGTGATTGTGTGGCAGCCCTGATACCATTACAGGAATTTGGGTACTCGGGCAAGCGGGGATGCAGTCCAAACTCACCCAGTCCAAGGAGGGATTGAATTTGTGTCTTCCCCTTCTTGCGTGATTGCTCTGACCACCAGCCTTTTCTATCACCTTCAGCTTAAAAATGAGGACTGAGGCAGTGTCATGTACCCAACAGAAAGGTGACAACCTGGGAGCAGAAGCCTGTTTCTCAAGCACCCTGGAAGAGAGGCAACAGGCTTAAATCTGTTTCAGACCAGACCTTAGCATCTGCAAAGAAAGCATGGGCTTTCCAAACCCCTATTGCAGGTGCTTTCCTCTCCTCATTCTCTGCAGAGGAGTCTCGGGAGGTGAGTCCAGGTGCGTAACCTGACCCAGGCAGCCAGTGGTGCTATTTAAGCCCTTTCACGCAGCTGAAATCAAGATTCCCGGTTTAACACCTGATTCCTTCTGTAAAACAGACCTGGCAATGTTTCCCCACCGCAAAGGAATGTTGTGTTGAAAGATGTGCAGATATGGTGGGGTGAGTGGCAGCTATGTTTCTTGAACAGAATTTCCTTCATATATGGAGAACTTATCAGCAACAATATCAAATTGTACTTAAATCCCCACAAAGCAGCAAGTATCTTCTCACTTAATACCATTATTGGTGGTAATAAATCCTTAATTAATGGTAAGTATAACTGCAAATCCAACACTAAATTCTCCTCTTATGTGCATCTGTGTAGCTCTGGGGAGTAAAATGGTAGTTTAGTGCTGTGAATGAACAAAATTTGGCTCATAGTTATTTCAGCTTGGGTTTGAAATGTCTTCTTTGATCTTTTGTTAGTTATTTCTTTGAGAGACAGGCAACCGCTCCAGAGGTGAAACTGGAAGGACACATGAGTGAACAAATAGTAGCCAATGGCACGCAGAATTCAAGCATTCATGCATGAAAGTATAACCATTGTGCACACTGCCATGTCTCATAAACACCTTTGGATAGAACTGCTAAGGCAGGTCACAGCAAACTCTGACAGCTGATCCATTTATATTGTGTGCTTTTTGCTTAAAAAACCTGGACTTGTATAATTTGATTGCATAACGCAACAGAGCTCTGAAGTTTTGGTTGCCGGACTGTGTTTTAGCAAAAACGACACAAAGAGAATGCAGACCTGATTTCTAGATCATAGGACATAAATGCATCAGATTCCAGCTGTGGATGTAGATTTTTTCTCCTAATGACCAGCTATCAGGAGAGGCTCAACAGGAACACCTTTCCTTTGAGTGCCAGCCGACATTTGGTTTCCGTGCCCTTATAGGTCTATGGAAATTAATATTTAATCTAGACAGTTAATATCAATGCATGAAATACTGGTTCCCTGTCTCTCTTTTAAAAACATTTTCTAGTGTTGTTCACATTTCTGACTCAGCCAAGCTCTTCTCAATGAGAAGCTAAAAGGAATCTGCACTGAATTAACGGGTCAGAAGCAGTCTGTAAGGTGTACACTAGAACTGTGATGTACACTGGGGCTGGTTATCAAAACCAGGTGAATGTGTGCCTGTTGTAAATGGGATTGCTTATAAGAATATGACTGGCCTGAATTAAGAAGTTTTATTTTATTTCAGGCACTGCAAGTTTTGTAGAAGAAAATGTTCAGATTCTTTCCATCATAGTTAAATGAAGCGTGTTGCTTGTATAGCTGCATTATTCTTTTCTTTGGAAGCAAAAAAATTAGATATTCTTGAGCATTTCCTTTACCTTCCAAACAGTACAATTGGACATTTAATGACCTGTAGACTATGGCCCACGACAAGGAAACAGTCACTGACACCTAAAATTTATAAGAATGCTTCTAACAGAAAAGCAGAATAGAAAGTTCCAGGTTTTATTTTGGATGTCTTGTAATTCTAGAATATCGATCTCACCATTTATGGTCTGTCTGGCTCTTCACTCCTGATAATTTCCTAAGTGCACACAGGGGCAGAGCTAAACGAAAGTAAAAGTCATTCCAAACAAAGAGATATTTGCCTTCAGCATTGCTTTTTCTTCTCCAAAATGAAAGCATTTAGTGAAAAATTCTCATTAATGCAAAGACAATACTTCTGTTTATCACTTGTCATCCAGATAAGAATTTCTTCATCCCATTCCTACTGAAAGCCAGAAGAGTATATAAGGGTCACTGGATGCATATTGCTATTTCTGCTGTGTTAGTGGGACCAGATGGACCTTTGATCTGTTCTAGTGTGGAAGTTCTTGTATTTTTATTTAATCTAACGATGTATTGAACAGAAGACGAATTGTGGGGGGTTTTATTAGTTCTGCAGACTGAGGAGTGTATGTCCCTGCAGTTACATCTTTATACCTTCCATGAAACATGAACAAGAAATTGCTGTAGCATACTTTGCAACTGCAGCTAGCCTCACAGTCACAGGCCCTGGTTCTCATGGGGGACTTCAACCACCCTGACATCAGCTGGGAAGACCACGCAGCTAGGCAGGCGCAATCCAGGAGGTTCCTACAGAGCATCGATGATAACTTTCTGATGCAAGTGGTGGAGGAACCAACAAGGAAAGGCACTCTGTTGGACCTTGTATTAACAAAAAAGGAGGGACTGGTGGAGGATGTGAAGGTCAGAGGTAGACTCGGCTGCAGTGACCATGAAATGGTTGAGTTCAGGATCCTGCGTGGAGAAAGCAGGGTGATAAGTAGGATCAAAACCTTGGACCTCAGGAGGGCTGACTTTGGCCTCTTCAAGGAGCTACTGGGAAGAATCCCGTGGGCCAGGGCTCTCGAAGGCAGGGGGGTCCAAGAGTGCTGGTCGCTGTTTAAACGTCACTTCCTTCACGCTCAGGAGTGGTGTATCCCCCTGAACAAGACATCGAGCAAAGGAAGCAGGAGACCTGCATGGTTGAACAAGGAGCTTCTAGCGGAGATCAGGTGGAAGAGAAAGATAGATGGAATGTGGAAAGAGGGGCAGGCCACTTGTGAAGAATACAGGAATGTGGTCAGAGCATGCAGGGATGCGACGAGGAAGGCCAAGGCCCACCTGGAATTGAAGCTGGCAAGGGACGTCAAAAACAACAAGAAGGGCTTCTTCAGCTACATCAGCAGCAAAAGGAAGGCTAGGGACAATGTGGGGCCACTGCTGAATGAGGCGGGTGTCCTGGTGACAGAGGATGCAGAGAAGGCAGAGCTACTGAA
>Ga0065711_1044809_pt1 | contig 13868 bp, 3 predicted proteins | sample Hoacrofraction12_FD_59098 | JGI IMG/M metagenome (GOLD analysis project Ga0065711, IMG submission 59098) | Hoatzin crop microbial communities from Cojedes, Venezuela - Epithelial fraction 12 v2 (version 2) | ecosystem: Host-associated > Birds > Digestive system > Esophagus > Crop | place... | reverse complement strand
AGAGCTGCTCTCCAGCAGGTCCACCCCAAGCCTGTACTGGTGCATGAGGTTGTTCCTCCCCAGGTGCAGGACCCTGCACTTGCCCTTGTTGAACCTCATCAGGTTCCTCTCTGCCCAAATAACCTGTTTCTGATTTAAATTAAGTTAGACATGGCTTTAAGCGACAGAATTTCTACTTTTTCAGTTTGTCTGTTTAATATTAAATTAGAATTATATAATATGACAATTGAAAAGTCATCCATTTAGTAGTTCAGAAATACCATAATTAAGGTTGCCTATACAAATTTAATCGGTATGTAGTCTGAAGTTGTGTGATCCCACACTTCTTTCCTTAGAATGCTTCCCTCATTCGCGAGACCGAATGAGCAAGGTTCCCATACTGCAGAAACTTTTAAGTTTGCAAGTAAATTGGGCAAAAGGTGGTAAAAAAAAAAAGGATGTCTTTGTGGAAAAAGCAGACCGATGCCACTGAATGCACCTGTTTTTGCTTCACAATTCTTACATAGTGCTGACAAATTATGTAAATCAAAATAGCCACATTAGACAGCATCCTGCATGGGGGAGGGGGTGGTGGAAGGAGGGAATTGGGTGCCTGAAATGAAGTATCTGGGTATGGGTTAGGCAAAAGGGCTGATCAGCAACAACTGTAACAAATCAATAGTCTTGAGCTGTGCTTTCAACTTACGACATGGCACAAATTCTGTAAACATTGAAAAAAATGAGTTCTAAGACATACCACCAGCAGCCAATACCTGCATCAGCACATGCTGGGGGTTTTGTGTAGATAATCACTGCCTCTTTTTTGTCTTTTTTTCTTCTTTGTGTGTGTATCTGGTTTTTGGTTTCTGTACTAAGGTGAGAAAGATTTGAGATGATAAAACGCTAATTACTGGATTGTGTTAGACTTTGATGGATGACTGTCCAAGTGCCAATATCTGTGTCTTAAGAGAATACTACTAGAAAGTTGGTATATATTTTTTGAAGTTTGAACCCAGTTTTTCAACTTTGAACATAATCAATATTAAAATAGAGGTAAATTTATTAATGAGATTATAAGATGTGATTGCTTGCTGCAGTGTGAACTTGACTCACTGAGCCAGGAAATCCTTTTAGGGTCTCTTGTGTTTTCTTCCAATGCTCTTGAATGGCCAACAAATCACTTTGTTTTGTTCAAGATGGGATTTGGGCAGTGAGCATTAAGTAAAGCCTGGTACTATCATGAGTTCAAGACACGCAAAACAAGTCTGAATAAATGAGGCAGGCATCCTATACAGAAAAAATACCTAGCATTATTTACAAAACACTGTAACATAATGTGAATGTAAAAGGAGTTGAAATATTTTGAACATGCATCTTTAATTTGACATTTCTTAGTTCACAGTTTCTTAGTCAGGAAGCGTTATTTTCTAAAAATAAACTGTGGTTGCTCTGTAATTCGTTTGCTTAGAGCTTTTGTTACTGTTTTGAGGCTATATGAAGCAAAAATTGAGATAAGACCTGGCTGACTTTTTTTTAATGAAAAATAAATCTCTTTTGTTGGCAAGGTAGTAAAAGGTGTGACTGGCCTCCCATTGATTGAGGTGAGAGAGGGTGAATATGTCCTAGCCTTGCTGTCAAGGTACCTTTTCCCTTGCCAGTATTTCTCAATGATCTTGTTGATCATACTAAGCTGATTTAAAGGACGCCGTTTTTTGGAGATGTCTTCTGTAGATGTTCTATCAATATCAATACAAGGTGTTATTAGGGATGATGTACAAGCACAAAGTTCTCAGAAATGAACCCCATATAAATCAGGGGTAATCATACAGCAATGTTATTAAAATGTAATCGTTTAAGACTCACAGGTCAATATTTCTGACATCCATTTTCCAAGATTCCTGCAGAATTTCTGTTTCATCTTAATTTCTTAGTCAGCACGGATATAATTGGATTAGTTTTGTCTGTCCACTATTTTGTCCTCTTAAATTCAATGGAAATGCCTGCAAATGCCCACAGCTTTGCACATCTCAGTGTCAGCTATGCAATTCAGTTGTCTTACTGGTGCTTCAGATGAGAGAGGTGAAGGTTAAGTAAGGTGTAAATGAGACCTCAGTATCTAGGGTAGTGTTTTCAATGTAGCATCAGTCACAGTGAAGCATTTAGCAGTATCATAGGCTTTAAGGAAAACCGTGATGCTCAGAGCACGCTTGCAGGTCCCTTCTGGGAGAACTGGCTCCCTGTGTCCCGCTGGGCTATTGCTGCCTCTGGGATGATTCCAGGGAAGACAGCCCTTCAGCGGAAGTACTACTCAGCTAAGCAATTTTCAGGTGAAAATTTTCTACAATTTTTACTCAATAATATCTGTGTTCCAAGGGAAGTCTGATTATCAACTCTTTGTACATTTGTTAAGTGACCAAAAATAAGCTACACTTATTTAAACATATCTCATTCTAGAGCTATTTTAAACATGTTTTATCCATTTTTCTAGACCTCTGTAATGGGTTTTTAGAGCTTCACTTTCCTTGCATCTTTTTCCAAAGCCTTAGAACAGTACAGCAAATTCTGGTGTTATTTGTCTTTCCACAGCAAGGGTTCAGCTTTCTGAATCTGAGACTTCATAAGGTGAAAAAACCTGAGGTGACTGTTTACAATACATGGACACAATCTGTTCTATGATGTAAATTAATCCCTGTTCAGCAAATATCGATAAGCAGCTTCCTCTTTAGACATTAAAAGCCATGTAGCTGCCCTGAAGTAGTTAATAGCATCAAATGCCAATTAAATAGTGACCAAGGATCACTTCTGGCAAAGTGTTTAGTGCCTGTTATAAGAAATTCAGGGTAATGCCTCTGAAATCACAGAAACTAAGGCAATTTCTATAATCTCACAGCAGTTAATCTTTGAGCAGTAGGAAATGAATGCCCTTACCTTTCTATAACAAACACATCATTTAGGAAGTGAGTTCCTTTTCAGTTTTGAAATGATGATGTATCTTGTATTGCTTAGAGTTTATAGTGGATTATCTGAATTACTTTTAGATAAAAACAGCTGTTTTCTTTTTTATCTAGAAAAAGATAAAATGCAGCTGTAAACCTGTATAAAAATTTGCCCTCCGTAAAAAATTCCAGAAATCCTGGAATAAATCTTTGTAAAGGCTCAAAGGCAAGCCATAGTTTCTAATAGAACTCTATTACTCACCTAGTCAATCATAGTAACAACAAGCAATAAAGAATCTCTTTTAAAAGGACATGTATTATAGTGCACCTATAAGAACTTGACCTATGCTGCAAGATAAATAGAGCAGTCACAGAATACTGCAAAAAGGAAGAATAAGAAACACATGATTTGTGTCTTTTAAAAATTATACCACTGGAAGTAATATACTTTAACAACACCTGGAAATAAATTAGAAATTGTGCCTGGGACATATTAAATAACTAAGGCTGGTGAGAGGTTTAAACTGAGTATGGTCAAGCAAGTTAAGGGATAAGCACAGAATATCCCTGAACATAGATTTATTTACTCGATGTAAAGAGAAATTAAATGCACAGGCTAAACCAGAAACTTGTGCAATAGAAACAGCCATTTTAAAATTACTAGTCCATCAGAATGTGTAATTTCTTTGTCGTAATTTCAGAGAGTATGGTATTCCTAAATCTACTTTTTTATAATATCAGGTTGGACCACTACCATGGTCAGATTTTGCTTCGTAGCACAGGCCATACAATTTACTCTAGTGAGTCCTATGTCAAGATTTTGCACGGTAAGTGGTGAATGTTAAAAATTACTTAATTCCATTCTGTCCTTTCATGCTTGAAGAAGGGTGTCCTATACTTAACGTCACTTCACACTAGTGCCTAATGATGTACGTGCTTAAACATAGATGAGGCAGAAGTTAAGGCTGGACACTCTTCTCCTACGAGAGGCCTGAGGACCTTAGGGTAACAGGTGTTTCTCATTTAGATACCTTGCTGAAAAGACCAAGTCTCTGCAGAACATGGGCTGGAGAGGAAGGGGGATAAAATTCCAAATTTCCTCTGCTGCTTTTCCTGACTGCTTTAATCCTAGCCAAAGGTCAGCCAGAGCACCAACAGAGAAAGAGGACAAATCCGAGTTCTTGCCAAGGTGGCATTAATACCCACACCTCCCTCCTCGTTTGTAGGCTGCCATTTCTAATCATCACTGCAACAGGAACCCTCCTCGTTTTTAAAGGAATGAGTCTGTGTTTAACTTGAGGGCACAGTTTACTGTAGCACTGTATACTAGGTGTTGTAATACTGTTACATTAATACCTATAGCTCTCTGAGCATTTCATCTAAATATCTTTCCAAAGAGGAATACAGTACTGGGGAAGAAATTTTTTCATCCTAGTAACATCCATAGAATATGTAATGTTTTCATCATCCCATCCATCCACCAGTATCCCCCAGACCAGTTAGCAAAGCTAAGATACATATGCAGCTAGTTGTTACATTATCAGCACCAGCTGATTACTTTTGAATGACATTTCAAAGTCTAATTTTTTTTTTTAACAGAATTAATGTAACTTTTCAGCTATTGAAATTTCGTAATCCACAGCTATAGCAACATACTAGATAGCCACTCTCAGACACCTGGGACAGCTTTCTGTCCTCATTTTTCAAGTAAAACTGATTTCTATCCGGTGCAATATAGTAACCTCTACACACAGAGGGGATGAAGCATAAGATGCTTCTTTTCTTGCAATGTTTCTCCTTCAAGTTTATACAATGCTGGTTACCCTGTGGCCACATTTTTTGCAAACAACATGAAATATAGTTAAAAGGTTGTATCTCACTTCACTCTCTTTGTTTCAAAGTTGATGCAAAACTTCAGTGCAGGGATGTGGAAAATGATTGCAATATATTAGGTATCTGATTCTCTTTTGCTATCCAACTCAGTTTGAAATGAATACTATATATACATGGGTATGTTACCATTCCTATGTTCTGAACACACTTAAAAAGGATCCTTGGAAAAGGAACAGGGTAATATATGGAACTTTGTAATGTTTTCTGATTTTTTTTCAGTTGTGTTTTGAAACTATTTCCTTTTAATCTACAAAGAGAATTCAGAAATAGCCTTCTCAAGGTCTTAAATGTCATTTAGTGCCACCATGGGACAAAATTGTTACATTATTCAGCATAGAGTGCAGTATAACTCATGAGCTTAAAAAAAACCTAGCTGAGAAAACACTTCTATAGGTGTCCAAAAGGCAAAATGCAGATGTGAAAGCTACAAATTTTTTTCTGTCAGAAACTACAGGTATGTCACTTTGTGTGTGTTTTATATTAATCACTCATCTCAGAAACTAAATCAGATGATGAAATAATAAAATCCTTGAGGTTTTTCGTATTCAGTTTTCCTTGTTGCAGCGTATGAGAGCATTTGATATTTACCATATGTCACCTCCAATGTTATTTTCTCCATCAAAATCACTCTTCTTGCAAGGCAGTATCATGAAGAGGATATTTTCATCATTCAGTCCACTAACAGGATATAGAATAAGCATTTCACTGAGTGCTCTGGCTACACAGAATAAATGAGCACTCTACAGTGAGTTTAGGTGTCTACTACAATGCACTGGGGAAGTTAAATATCTAACAAACGGATTCACAGCAGCCATGATACAGGGGTGGGATGTCCTGAGCTAGCCAGGAGAGAGTGATGTGGAGATGGGTGGGCTTTATGGCTCACTCTGCTGGGCCCTTTGCTTGCCTTGGATCTAGTCTCTGATGCTACACTTATCCCTTGGAGGATTCATCAACAAGAACCTTCTTTAAGAGTTTGCTGTCTACTCCAGGTCAGTCCTTTTCAAAAAGCTCAAGCTAATTAAAGAGAAAAAGTGACTGTTAACATGATAATACCAGATAGCATAATGATTAGAACAGTCTTCTGAGGTATAAGGTACTCATGATAATCTCTGATTTAGTGCTGAGATTTAAACATGGGTCTCATTTCCTGTGTGAACATCAGAGTAGATCAACAAGGACCTCCATCAGTCTCCATTGCAGGAGAGATTTCCTTTGTATTAACAATTTAAAATATTTATTCTGCCAGAGACACCTTTAACTATCCCTGCTGATGGTTGGTGCATGCTATGAGAGAGAGGTCTCAGTTCTTGCTCAGTGAATGTTTTACTCTCTTTGGTGTGAGGTGCAGCCAACAAATCCACGTTCTGAGACTTCCTTCTAGATCAGGCTCCACACAGGAGATAAGCAGAGGAACACCCAACTGATACATGCAGGCAGAGAAGAATCCAATGACAGAAATATGTATGTCTGAGAAATTTCGCTATTGAGGCTTAGACATAGCCTAGGTAATCTCTTATCTTACCCAGTACATATATATGTGCAAAATTTAAAAAGCAAAACTAGTACTTACCTACCAAGGAGTTGTTATTTTTTGTCATTTCTGCTTCCAGAAAACATTTGAAGATGCATTCCGCAAAAAAATATTAAGGATGAAGATCCTATAGAACACTTTTTGCAGTAATAAAAAATTTTGGAACTTACCGGAACTGAAATTTCAGGATTATTTTTCAGTTTTCCAAGTACAGAAAAGCCATCAATGTTGATTTTCCCTTTTGGTTTTATGTTTAAGGATTCTATTTTAATACAGTCAATAAAAAGCGTGACACTGTTTGCTTCCACACTTATCATAAGCTTGTGCCATTGGGAGTCAAACAAGAAAGGCAAATGCAAAAATGATGCAGTTTGGAGGCTTCCATCTGCTCCTTTATAAGAAAACTCAACACTTTTCATTTGACCATTAAGATTCACTCCAACTTGTTCTTTTCCTGAAGAATCCTGAATCTGCCATATAGTCCAGTATTTCTGAAGTGTGGCCCCAGTCATCCGAAAAGTAGTTAGAAAGGAATATTCATCAGGCAATCCGTTGGCATATATGGCGCTGTGTAGGATCAAAATACAGTACATTTGTTGTGTGTTTGTTCTGAAAACTCCACAGATCACCAGAGTAATGAGAAAGAGTTACTCAGCGGAACCATATTGCAACCATGCTTTTATCAGTGCTCTCCTGCATGCAGAGTCCCAAAATGGGATGTCCTTTTGAGTCATTTGTGTTGCTAACGGCAAAAGGAACAGGTTCAGTAATGTGGGTTCTTCCAACATTGTACAGTATTTATGATAACCCTTTCTAAGTGTAATGGGTGGAGTAACAACGGACTCGTACTTCACATTTAGAAAGTATATCCTATAATTGTGCCATTTTCTACTCTTAGACTTACAAAATCAACCAACATCGTGTGGCTTTATAATTGGCCAGGTGGACAGTGCAGATCTGATTTGTTTTCAAAGAGTTAAGAATGTCTTTTGTAGATGCATTTCCTTGTTCAGCCTGACAGTAACCATTTTGTTACTGTATTAGCGAACACTTCAGCAGAAATAATTCAACAAGTCATTAATTGACAAATATAGGCTTAGTAAGAACCCACATTAAAAATGTATTATGTCCTGTGGCATTCAACCACAAGACTACAAGTAGCAGGGAACAGATTTGCCACATATTAAATATTTCATTCTTTTGCAACTCCTGTAATATGTAAGATTTGGAAACACAAACAAGTACAACTGGCTTTGTCACAGTGCAAAATAGTAATGTCATTTTTTGTCTCAAATGTGTCAGTGAATCCAGTAGAATATTTAAGAAATACACCATTTTGTATCCTATGGATCATAAAATTATAGTGTCATAATCCATTTGACATCAACACATTCTTTGCCGTCTATCCTCATTTAAGAATAAGTTGTATTTGAATAAATTTCTTAAGTATAGAGACATACAGAGCTATTTTGTTACCAGCTTTCATTAGAATAACTTCTCAGGCAAGTAGGCGTTTTGAGCAAAGATTATTTTTGAGCGGCAGATCAGTCCTATCTCAGCAGCAATTTAGCCAGCATTAGTGAACCTCAAGCTTTAGGCTAAGGGGAAAAAGTATGGAAAAAATTGAATAAAATAGTTCTTATTCTGTATGCTTTATGATTACTGCTTTAGTAAGAGAGTACTTCCCGATAAAGTCTCCACAGTTTATAGTGTCCAAAGCTGTAGTGCAATCATGTTCCAGCAGGCGACAGCACAGCCTCAACAAGATTTCTGCAAGGACCAAGGAAAGCCTGGCAGCAGCAGCTTCCGCTTATTAATAAACTACCCGAGCTGCTGGTGTTTCTCCTCTTTCCCCACGAGCTTTTACATACACCTGAAAGCCGGTGTATGAGGAAGGGGAATGTTTAGCTGGAAGTTTATCTCATTACACAAAGTGTGGAGTTACACAAAGGTGGTTCCTTGCCATTATCTTTAAGCTGCCTATGGTTTGCTATGACTTGTGTCTCTGTTGGCTGCAGACGCAGTACTCTGTCCCAGCTGGCTTTGTCTGAAAGGATTTTATCTAACTTGTGTTCTCTTGTTGTTGTGTTTCAGTTTGTGTATTGCCATCTTAAATGTAAATATCGATGCGTGGACACTGTACCTTTCCTCCTGTTATGAGCCCTTTCCAGTGTGTGCTACTGTCCCCTACCCTTTTGTTAGGCTTCTGGCTTACACGATATATTTATATGTTCTTTCCAGTTCCAGGAACAGGCTTCCTCTCCCTATCCAGACACACATTAGGCTCTTACTAAGCTCCTGATCCAGTTCAGCACATCTTTCATGGCCCTCTGCGTCCTTCTACTACCATAGTATCTCTTAAGCAAGTATTTCAATGTCCTCTGCTCCTAAAACCTTAGCTCATCAGAGTCATTTATCTCTTAATTTGCTGAATTCCACTGTTTGTTCTTGCACAAGAGCTGTTTTTACTGTTACCCTATTGAAGGTGGTATTGTTAGATAATTCTTTAACTAGCCTCCGTGTGACATTCCGCTTTATCAAGTTCAGCAACTCCAGGTGATCTTATACACTGAGCTCTGCAGCTAAAGGAGGCATTGCTAATCACAGATCCTCCAAGGAGAGGTTTTTATTCTTTTGCTGCACTGATAAGTTTTGCTGTCCTGGCAATAGTGGTTAAAATATCACACACGTTCTCACCCCACCTGAGCTGACAGAACTATACTGAAAAAAAAAGCCCCGAACAAACAAACAAACAAACTAGTAAGTAAACATAGTTACACTTTTCAATTAGAAGATTGTTTAAACCAGATTGGCAAAAGGATTCTTTGCACCATATTTAGCTAGACTGTTAGTCCTCTATAGGCCATCGTATGGATCCTGCTTCTTTTTCAGAAATTAAAATAGAAAAGAAATATGTTAGCTTTTTCAAGTGAAATACAAAGAATAGAAATTGTGTAAGAGCTTCTGACATTGGTAAGAGAAAATCAACTATAAGAAATGTATATAGAACAGTAAAGATTAAAAAGTCAGTGCAAAAACATGGATAAATATTTGCATTTTAAAAAACTTTTAATAACCAGTCAGAAGAACTGCTGCCTTTAGACTAAAGACTCAGTATTAGCAATGTGACTCAACATAACGAAGCACAGCATGACCCATTGCCAGAAAGGTGCTCTGCAGGGGACTGTGACTGTGTAAGATTTATCACTATAATTCTACAAGTAAAGCAGAGGCAGATTCTCATCTTCGTTACTCCAAGAGTAATGAAAAGCAGTTCCATTGGCTTTAGTGGTAGCAGTGTATTTCAGTACACAGTTTTTCCCAAAGCCTGTGATCTTTACATAGGCAAAATCCCTACTGAGGTCAGCAGCTTAAAATGCTAAATATTTGGAAACTAGGGCAAATTTATCATGATATTTAAATAAGCAATTGTAGAGAAATTATTTCTCCATCTCACTGCAAAATGAAAAGTACTGGATTCTGTAATCTTCTTGAACACCCGATAACTATATAAGCACTTAAATTATTTACATAAATTATTTTTAATATACATGTTTCCAATTCCACTCATTTATGGAAGGAAATGAAGGAATTTTAAATTTAGAGTCAGGCAGGTGAGCAAAGGAGGAACTCTAATGCAAAATTATTTCAAGCACACAGGCCAGACTCAGTCCTGATCCATTTCCTACCCACTTAAAATTGTCAGGGATATAAGCCATAATAGCAATTTTTTACTAGGTTTTGTACCTTAATTTTGTAAGATAGCAGTCTAGTCCTGCTTTCCTCATGTACTCAGACTACTATTAGCTGCTTAATGTGTGAAATGAGTGCAAGATCAGGTATTTTATCAGATATTTGCATCCTTGCTTAATTTTTTAAACACAGTTGGGGGGGGGTGTGTGTGGAACATTTATAATTCCTCTAAGGGAACTTTTGAAACACTACTGTTTTCTTTCAATCTTTTTCGTAAATACCTAAAAGTTATTAATCCCATATCTTGAGTGCTTACCAGGAAGATTTCTTTAAGATTTCAACGCGAAGTCCTACTGAGACATCAATATAACCAACAGAAGTCATCTGGCTGAGTGGTGGAAGCCCTGAATAGTCCCACTGACTTCAGGGCTCATCGAAAGCAGCAACTATTTTAAAAGGTTAGCTTCATATTGATTTGAATGCTACAAAATAACTGCTTATTTTATTAAACTTGTTTCTTTAAGAGTGAATTTCTTAGGTGAGCTTCATTGCCCACTGAGATAACTTACTCCCTGCTACATGAAGATTTTAGAAATGTTAGTACAATCCACTAGACATGGCTGTAGAAATTCCTCTGGCCAACCTCATGATAATGCAGCATCATGTACCCAGGGGTGGGGGTTCCTCTGCTCGAGCTGGAGATGCTTGTGTCTGCACCTCCTGAAACCTCCTAGAATCACAGCTGACCTGGCAGGCACTATCTGGCAGCCATCAGATAAGCAATAACAATAAAATCTAGCTAAGCATTTTTAAAAGCAACTGTCCGAAGTCATTAGCCAGAAGTCATTTGCTAGGACTCATTACCCTCAGCTGGCCTCTGTTCTTCAGAAACATCCAGTTTTGAGCTAATTATTTCTCTTAGGAGCTAATTAGCTTCTTAGCTGCCTTTTGTCTTTACCATTACAGTGTCATCATCAATAACATCAGATCAGTACTACGTAAGATATCCTACTTGTAATGCAAATGGAAAAGCACCTGAAGAACTTTGGTGGATGGATGTAGAAATGCCAGACCTTCAGGCATAAGCATTTGAGGAGCATTACTTCACAGAGAAGCATTATTCCCAAAGAAACAATCAGGAAGTCAGCCTCTGAAATTCCTTGGATGTTCCAAGCTTACTGATAAAGCTTTATAAATTTCCAATTTTCATTTTATGATTTCTAATCATACTGTGTTTGTCATATCATCTGCTCAAGTGGTCAGCAGTACACCAATACCCCAAATGTAAACACTGTTCAAAAAGCAGCTTATAAATTTATATTGCTCTGCTTTGTACTGAGATGAGGATGCAGGCAAGGAGGTAACATTTCTAGAAGGCTACCTATGCTGCTAAGTTCAATATCCCCATGATTGTTCTCTGACACTAAGTTCAGCTGGCATGAAAAACTTAAACCTGCTTACTTAAAAAATATGATGACTATAGCTTATCGGGAATGGTCCACAGCCTCTGACAGCTGCCAAGCTTTATTGGCTTTGCATGCCAAGGTTTCGGCAGCGGGGGGGCTATAGGGGTGGCTTCTGTGAGAAGCTGCTGGAAGCTGCCCCTATGTCCGATAGAGCCAATGCCACTGGCTCCAAAACAGACCTGCTGCTGGCCAAGGCTGAGCTCATCAGCAGCAGTGGTAGCACCTCTAGCATAACATATTTAAGAAGGGGGAAAAAACCCTGTGCAACTGCAGTGGGCAAGAGGAGTGAGACTATGTGAGAGCAACAACTCTGCAGACACCAAGGTCCGTGAAGAAGGAGGGGCAGGACGTGGTCCAGGTGCCACAGCAGAGATTCTGCTGCAGCCCATGAAGAAGACCACAGTGAGGCAGGCTGTCCCTCTGCAGCCCATGGAGGTCCACGGTAGAGCAGATATCCACCTGCAGCCCATGAAGGACCCCATGCCAGAGCAGGTGGGTGCCCAAAGGAGGCTGTGACCCCATGGGAAGCCCGCGCTGGAGCAGGCTCCTGCCAGGACCTGTGGACCCGTGGAGAGAGGAGCACACACTGGATCAGGTTTGCTTGTGATCCCACGGGGGACCCACTTTGCAGCAGCCTGTTCCTGAAGGGCTGAACTCCATGGAAGGGAGCCACAGTGGAGCAGTTTGTCAAGAACTGCAGCCCTTGGGAAGGACTCACGTTGGGGAAGTTCATGGAGAACCGTGTCCTGTGAGAGAGACCTCACACTGAAGCAGGGGCAAAGTGTGAGGCAGAGATGACGTGCGATGAACTGACCACAACCCCCATTCCTTGTCCTCCTGAACTGCTCAGGGGAAGGAGGTAGAGAAAATCAGGAGTGAAGCTGGGCCAGGGAATAAGGGAGGGTTGGGGGGAAGGTGATTTTAAGATTTGGTGTTATTTCTCATTATCCTACTCTGATTTGATTAGTGATGAATTAAACTCCCTTTTCTCCCAAGTTCCATCTGTTTTCTCCATGACAGTAAATGGTGAGTTATCTCTCCCTGCCCTTATCTTGACCCACGAGCATTTCATTATATTTTTCTTCCCCCTGCCCAGCTGAGGAGGGGGAGTGGCTTTGGTGGGCACCTGGCATCCAGCCAGGAAACCCACAAGACAATCTGTGCCCAGAAATTGTTTAAGGAGTGCTAATTAGCCTGGACCCAAACCATGCCAGGTCTTGTATGATATTTTAACAGTATAGATGATCAAGTGTGAATGCCTTAGAATGTTGCCTGACATTAGTTTATCCACGAGGACACAAGGGCCTTCTGAAGTGACAGCTGCATTTGTGAAGGCAAAGGATTAAGATTTCATCCAGTGCATAAAAATAGCTAGTCCTTTTCCTCCTCATAAAAACGTATAAAGAACATACTCCTTCCTATATTTTTTTAAAGCTTGCAATTATAAATCAACACAATTTTAATCCAAATTACCAGTATTAATTTTGTACTTTCTAACTGGTGGACACCTACAGCAGGTACACAGATTAAATTGACAGATGACAGGTTCACTGTGTCAGAGACAGTGGGTGTGGGTCATGGCAGTTCCACAGGTTCTTATTACACGAAGAACATTGTGGTGGTTCTTCAGCAGATTTTACACTAGAAGAAGCAATGACCAATGGGAATTTCTGTGGCTGATGGGAGAAGCTTAAGTCAAGATGTGTGTGCAATCATTCCTGTTCATTCTGGGATGTATTTCTGGACCTTGGCACGTATGCTAAGCGGCAAAAAGACCAAACTACAATATAGTAGTGTTTTAAGGAAACTATGTAAGCTTTTCGAGGCATAAACCATTGCTACAGCAAAGACTGAATAAATATGCTGAGCTGTGCCCGCCTAACTGACCTCTCATTTCCATGCCATAGCCACTGTAACATGAGCTTGTCTGTGTTAGTATCTTGAGCATGTGTGAGTCTAAAAGATTATTTTACTATTCCTGACAAATTTTGACTGAACAGTGACAGCCAGGCAAGCCCTCTGTGCTGATACTGTGACTGGCTTGCTTGCCAATTCTACGCCTGCACCCACCTCCCCATCCCTTCCTCGGAAGCCTCGAATGCCTTATGCCAGGGAACGGGCTTAATCAGGGTGACCCCTCCCTATTTCACAAGGCAGGAGAAGACACTGCCCGTGGCCGTCGGGTTACCGGGTACCGATACGGCTGCCCACCAAGGCAGGCGTGAGAGGGGATCTCTGCGCGGAGCCTGCCGTTGCCTGTCGTGCCCGTTGCGGGTCCCTCCCCAGCGCACCCGCGGCGCGGCGGCGTTTCAGCACCGCGGGTGGGGACAGCTCCGCGGCGCGGGGCGCCCGGGGCCAGGGGCGGGC